>Ga0307508_10002118_pt1 | contig 21292 bp, 21 predicted proteins | sample 9_EM_MG_FD_203089 | JGI IMG/M metagenome (GOLD analysis project Ga0307508, IMG submission 203089) | Populus trichocarpa ectomycorrhiza microbial communities from riparian zone in the Pacific Northwest, United States - 9_EM | ecosystem: Host-associated > Plants > Roots > Unclassified | place...
TGCTACGTTTACTCATCTCGCTTGCTTGCTTTCTGCTTTCTTGCGCCAAAACTTCCTTTCTGCGATTACTTTTGTTTCTTCTGTTCTTCTGTTCGGCGGGTTTGGGAGAGATGGGAGCCCCACGGGGGTGGTACGGCGGGTGGAGCACAAATAGCCTGTAGTGTTACGCGCAATTGATTGAAGTTGCATATTATCTCTCACCACGGATCTACCTCTCTCTACCCGTGAACCGGCACTGCGACCACCACCCCGATAAGAACAACGAGCCCACGCAAAGGCATGTGAGAAGATCGCGACGAGACCACGCCAGACGTGACAGATACCGCGAGAACAACGAGCCCACGCAAGGTATGTGAGAGGACCGCGACGAGACCACGCCGGGGGTGATGGATACCATGAGACGACGAGCGGTGCATGAGTACGCTGAAAGTGTGACTACGAGCGGCGCGTGAGTACACCGGAAGTGTGACTATGAGCGGTGCGTGCGTACGCCGGAAGTGTGACTACGAGCGGCGCGTGAGTACGCCGAAAATGTGACTACGAGCGGCGCATGAGTACGCTGGAAGTGTGACTGCGAGCGGCGCGTGAGTACGCCGGAAGTGTGAGTACGAGCGGCGCGTGAGTACGCCATAAGTGTGACTACGAGCGGCGCGTGAGTACGCCAGAAGTGTGACTACGAGCGGCGCGTGAGTATGCCAGAAGTGTGACTACGAGCGGTGCGTGAGTACGCCAGAAGTGTGATCACGAGCTTGCCTCGAAGAACCGAGCCTACGTTACATGTCGAGCAGCACGGAGTAGTCAAGGCAGGATCTTGACACTAGATTGCGTCTCCCTATCGACATCTGACGTAGCGACAAGAAAGACACGGTGGAGTCCCCGGACCCCCTCAACCTGAGCGAATTTAGGGACGTCAATGACAACCAGCAAGCATCAAGTCCAGTAACCCCAGAGCAAAGATCCAGGCCACAGACCCCCGAGTCACCAGAACAGACCAGAAGAATGACGGAAGGACCCCACCTGTTGACAACAGAAATGTTGCAGGCCCTCCTAGCGGTACATGACAGACCACCGCAGACCAGTTACCCAAAGCTCCGGGACCCTGAACCGTTTGAAGGAGAAAAACCAAAATTCAAAACGTTCCTGGCCCAGTGCGAGCTGAAGTTTAGAACAGAGGGAAATCGATTCGACGACGATGAGAAAAAAATGGGATATGCATCCTCCCTACTCCGGGGGGTGGCATGGAACTGGGTGGAAACCTTCCTGAACCAGGAGGAAGGAATCAACCTAACATGGGAAGAACTGAAAACTAACATGAAGAACGCCTTCGGCCAGGTAGATGCCGAGGAAATAGCCTTCGAAAAATTCCAGAAAATCCAGCAGGGAAACCGGACGGCAGCAACCTACTGGGCAGAATTCCAACGAATCAAAGCAGATATCCCATACGCGGACAACGTATGCATCGCGTGATTTCGAGACGGATTACACCCAGAAGTAAAAAGGCACCTGGTCATGAGCGAAGTACCAGCCACCGTCCTGGTAGACTATGCCACCGCGGCCATCAAAACAGACAGCCACCTATGCAACCTTGGAGTCATTAGTCGGTGCCCTGCGGCTAGTCCAGAAGCGCACTTCCATGTCCACACGAAAGAACCCGTCAGCGCCCTGGGGGACCCAATGGACCTAGATGCTACCCGACGGTTCAAGTTCGCACCAAGAACGCCGACCCAGTTTCCCCGACGACCACAAACAGACAAATGCTACAATTGCGGAAAAAAGGGGCACTTTGTGAAGGAATGCCCCCAGCCCAAGAAAGCACGAGCCCCATGGAGAAGGCCATACCGGGCAGCAGAAGCCACGTATGAAGAAGACACCATAAACAATGAAGCAGGGAAAGAACCCGAAACGGCGGGAAACGACAGCCCTCGGGAATAGGCCTAGGCAATAGCCACCAGAGGGAGAAACCCGTTGCAGAACCAGACCAACCCTACAGAATACGAACAACCAGATACGACCGCGAAGAGAAGTTTATGATCAAAGTACGAATCATAGGAACCGACGGAAATGAACACAACACCACCACCCTAGTGGACAGTGGGGCATCCGAGAACTTTGTCGACAAGGCTTACACCGAAGCAAGTGGAATCCCAATACAGCAAATAGTGACACCAAGACGGGTCCTGACCGTGGATGGGAGCGAGGTCACCGGCGGGCCAGTAACCCACGACGTCCAAGTCCACCTCACAATCAATCATCACGAGGAAGACATCCGGCTACACTGCATCACAATCGGAAATGCGCCAATCATCCTAGGACTCCCATGGCTCAAGCTTCATGATCCGGTGATATGGTGGAAGAATCACACTGTGAAATTCCACTTGGACCACTACGCCAAAAAATGCTTACCTAGCTCACCAAGAGCGAACACGGTCCCGGAAGAAAAGGCCACAGAGCAATACTACAGGAAAACACCGGAAAATTGGGAGATTGGCGAAACGGATCCATGGGAAGTATGCCAGACTGTCATCAGCAAAATCAAGGAAACCTCCAAGACCAGCAAAAACCCAATTCCGCCGGAATATCACGAGTTCCTCGAAGTATTCACCGAAAAAGAACCTACGGCACCTCCGCCCCACCGCGCTCACGACCACCACATTCCACTGGAGGAAGGAAAGACGCCCCCGTATGAGCCCCTGCGACCCTTGAATGAAGAAAAATGAAGGCTCTCAAGGAATACCTAGAAGTCAATGAGAAACGGGGATGGATCCGGGCATCCACCTCCCCGGCTGGGGCGCCAATACACTTTGTCAAGAAGAAGGAGGGGGGACTACGCCTATGTGTGGATTATCGACAACTGAATGAGATCACAATCAAAGACCGGACACCATTGCCATTAATCGGAGAGTCCCTGAATCAACTATTCAATGCCACCATCTAAACCAAACTAGATATCCGAGACGCCTACTACAACCTCCAAATCGCAGCAGGAGAGGAATGGAAAACAGCCTTCTGAATCCGGTATGGACTATACGAGTACTGCGTCATACCTTTCGGGTTGACCAATGCACCGGCGTCGTTCCAACGATGGATGAACGAGATTTTGAGCGAATACCTCGATATCTTCTGTGTGGCATATCTGGACGACATCCTCATCTTCTCGCAAAATCTGGAAGACCACCGGAGACACGTCTGGAAAATCTTGAGACGAGTTGAGGAAACTGGGCTCACACTGAAAGCATCCAAATGCGAATTCCATACAACGGAAATAGAATAGTTGGGATACGTCATATCACCGCAGGGACTGCGAATGGACAAAGAAAAAATCCGGACCATCAAAGAATGGAAGGAACCAACAAACGTCAAAGGAATCCAGAGCTTCCTCGGCTTTGCCAACTTTTACCGGCGCTTTATCAGAGACTACAGCAAAATCACAACACCCCTATCCTCCCTCACAAGGAAGGAAAAAGGATGGGAATGGAGTGATAAACAACAAGAGGTATTTGAGATGCTCAAGAAAGCAATGATCACGGAACCTATACTACAACACTTCGATCTGGAACAACCCGTCACCATCGAAACAGACACCTCCGACTACGCCATAGGAGCAATCTGCTCACAACCCGACGAAAAGGGAATCCTGCACCCTGTAGCATACTACTCTAGGAAACTCAAAGACCCAGAACGCAATTACAAGATCCACGATAAGGAGATACTGGCGATAGTCGACGCACTACGAAAATGGGATACCTATTGTAAAACAACGGAACCAAAAATCACGATCCTCACCGACCACAAAAACCTCGAATACTGGAAAACAAAAAAAGACCTCAATTTGCGACAAGCTCGGTGGGGTGTGCGATTAGCTAACTATGACTTCGTGATCAAGTATCAACCTGGGAAATTGGCAGGCAAGCCAGACATCCTCTCTAGAGAGTCAGGAGACTCTCACTGGGAAGGGGATATGAAGCATCAGCAGAACCACGGCCGAATCCTGTTACCCGAAGAAGCGTTCGAAGCACTCCAGGCCAATACAACAGAAACCATCAACCTTGAGATAGACAAGGAACTCCTGAATGAAATCAGGACACTAAGAGCAGCAGATAAAGAGATCCAAGAAATCCGGAGGAAAAAGACGAGCAGAACCACCCGCGACGGAAAGATCACGCTAGGGTTATGCGAGGAAAACAGCGGGTTGCTAATGTATAACAGCCTCATATGGATCCCGGACGATGACAGCCTGCGATTACACATATTAAGAGACCACCATGATGCGCAAGCCGCGGGACACCTGGGCCGAGCAAGAACCCTAGAACTCGTTAGCGAAAGCTTCTACTGGCCAGGGCAACGAAAGTACATCCACAGATACGTCGACCACTGTGACACCTGCCATCGCATCAAGCCAATCCGATACGTGCCATTTGGACTGCTAAAGCCACTCGAACTCCCACACCGGCTATGGGACATGATATCAATGGACTTTATCACCGCGCAGCCGATGAGCAACGGAAAAGACGCATTATGGGTAATAATCGACCGCCTCACAAAGATGGGACATTTCGTCGCCTGCCAGGGCACCATGAACCCCGAAGACCTGGCAGACCACTTCCTCCGACAGGTAATAAGACCCCACGGACTGCCAAGCAGTATTGTATCGGACAGAGGGTCCCTGTTTACCTTAGACTTCTGGAGATGAGTAACGGAAGCACTCGGGATATCACGCAACCTCAGCACAGCCTTCCACCCACAAACGGATGGACAAACGGAAAGAGCCAATGCCACCCTTGAGCATTATCTCCGGGCATACTGCAACTACCAACAGGATGACTCGGAAAGGTTGTTGCCAATTGCCGAATTCTGCTACAACAACACACAAACCGGAACCACAAGAATAACCCCCTTCTTTGCCAACTATGGATATCACCCTCGTTTCCTGCCAGACCTTGGCACCCGGAACAAGAAGACCCCAGAAGTATTGGAATATGTTGCGGCATTGAGAAGGTTGCATGAAGAACTTCGAGTAGAGATTAAGGAGGCCCAAATGACACAAGCAGAGCAAGCCAACAAAGCACGACATCCGGACCCAGTACTGAACCCAGGCGACAGGGTCTGGCTATGACGGAAACACATCCGGACAACCCGACCATCGAACAAACTGGACCACAAGCAGATAGGCCCATATACCATCCTCGAGAAGGTAGGCTCAAGAGCATATAAACTGGACCTGCCAGCCACTGTCAGGATCCACCCAGTTTTCCACATCAGCCTTCTCGAACCCACAGCCAGCACCGAACCCATCCAGGGACACCAACAAACACCGCCACCACCTGTGATCATCCAAGAACAGCAAGAGTGGGAAGTAGAGAAAATCCTCGACTCCCGACGCCATAGAAACCAGATCCAGTATCGAGTCAAGTGGACCGGTTTCCACGACCCCGATCGTACCTGGTATCCCGCCCGCAACTTTGAGAACTCACCTGACCTCGTCTGCCAGTTCCACAAGGAATACCCTGAGAAACCTGCACCCCAACTCTAAAAACCCGATATGTCCACCACCGCCACTGTCGACACCAACGAAGGCTGGACCTTCGCTGGCCGCAGCCGCATCTCCGAGTTTCCCATCACAACCTCCGCCGATAACGAACAAACCGAACTACCCACCAACGAACACAACAATGACTGGGGCATTGCCCCCACCACGACTGATGGATGGAGTGCCCCTCCAGCCGCACATTCGCCCCTGCTGTCCACTGCAGGACAGCCCCATACTAACGACCACGCATCCCTGCACTGGACGGCCTGCTACGATGACTACTGCAATACCCACCGCCAGAGCAAGGACAACAACTACTACCTGCGCCGAAGCCGCCGCCATCGAGCGACAAACTGCGACTGCCCGCTCCCACACCCTAACGAACTACTCGAAGTAACCCGCGAACGACGCCTCAACCCCGTCAAAGCATACGCAGACTGGCACCGAGGAAAGCGGGTCTGCCCTGAATGCCGGTTCCTCGTGAACATGGAAAACCACCACCTCCGCTGCAGCGCTGCAGCCCCATGTGAAACCTTGGCAGACATCACACCACCACAGGAAGATCAGGAAAACATAAACCCCGCGGTTGCGACTGCGGCACTACAGGATGAGCAACTTGCCCTCCTGGGGGAAATCGTCACCATAATACATCAAACAACCACCCGGGATGCCCGCCGCAATCACGTCGTACACCGGACGCTCGCCCAGCAGATAAACAAGTTCCACTACGCGGACTAACAGCAACTCCAGCTGATGACCAACACCCTGGGAGCCATCATCACCGAACAACAGCGAATGAACGAACAACTCCAAGCCCGGCAGCAGGCTAGTCGGCCCGTCCGCATCTACCGCACCCCCATCTGCTGCCGGACCCTGACGACCCGACATGACCTCGCCGGAGCTTCGGTCTGGACAGGGGACATACTGTCACGAACCTGGCGTGAGAGGCTCCTTGGCGCCGGCGCCGGTGCCACTCTCACCCTTGTCGTCCTGTAGCTCGTCCTTGTTTCTGCTGCCGCAGCCGCGGTCATCCTCCGCGCTTAGGCGCCTCGACCGATCTCCGCCAAATCGCTCCGGTAGCGATATCCCTGACTGCTGGCCGGTCTAGACCTCTCTCCTTCGTCTCCGTTATGTTACTTGCGCGTCCTTTCTCCTGTCCGCTACGTTTGTTGTCTCCCATTGGTTGAGCTTGCACGTCCTTCTCCCATGTTTGTTACGAGTATTGTTTTCCCTTGATTAAGTTGTACGTCAGTCTTCCTTTCCTTTACTGTTACTGCTTGCGCGTCCTTTCTCCTGTTGCTGCGAGTAGAGTGTTGGCCACGCGGCGGCCAAGTACGATCATGTGTTTTCCTTGGGCGCGGCGATTGAGTCATGATGAGCTAGGGAGGAACTGTGTCAGTCTTGCGGGCAAGCTGTGATTCCACAGAGGAAAGGAAAGGTATAAAGGAAGGGCGCAGTAGCTAGTCTGGAGATTCTTCTCCACGCAATATATTATCTCTCTCCACAGACCTACCTCTCTCTACCCGTGAACTGGCGCTGCGACCACCACCCCAATAAGAACAACAAGCCCACGCAAAGGCGTGTGAGAAGATCGCGACGAGACCACGCCAGACGTGACAGATACCGCGAGAACAATGAGCCCACGCAAGGCGTGTGAGAGGACCACGACGAGACCACGCCGGGCCTGACGGATACCGCGAGACGACGAGTGGCGCGTGAGTACGCCGAAAGTGTGACTACAAGCAGAGTGTGAGTATGCCGGAAGTGTGACTACGAGCGGCGCGTGAGTACGCCGGAAGTGTGACTACGAGCGGCGCGTAAGTACGCAGAAAGTGTGACTATGAGCGGCGCATGAGTACGCCGAAAGTGTGACCACGAGCGGTGCGTGAGTACGCCGGAAGTGTGACTACGAGCGGCGCGTGAGCACGCCGGAAGTGTGACTACAAACGGCGTGTGAGTACGCCCGAAGTGTGACTACGAGTGGTGCGTGAGTACGCCGGAAGTGTGATCAGAAGCTTGCCGCGAAGAACCGAGCCTACGTTACCTGTCGAGCAGCACGGAGTAGTCAAGGCAGGATCTTGACAGCGGTGGTATTCTGTTCTTTCCCATCGGTTTCTATGATCCGTACTTTGATCTTAATTTTCTCCTCGTGGTGATACCGGATTGTTTGTATCCTGTATGGGGGGTCTGATTCCGCAACGGGTTTCTCCCTCGGGTGGTTGTTGCCATGTCCTATTCCCAAGGGCCATCATTTCCCACCGGTTCTTCTTCTGGGCTTCTAGTTTCCGTTTCTTCGTATGTGGCTTCTGCTGCTCTGTACAGTTTTTTCCTGGGGGCGTACGTCTTCTTGGGTTGGGGGCATTCTCTGGCGAAGTGTCCTTTCTGGCCACAGTTGTAGCATTCGTTCGAAGGCGGCCACTGGGGCAACCTTGGTCCTGCTCTTCTGGCAAACCGGTATCGTCTGGTGGCGTCTAGGTCTATTGGCTCCTCTGGGGAGGAAGGCACTGATTCTCTGGGGGTTGTGTGGAACCGATCCTGCAGCTGAGTCGTGTTTCTTCATGGAATGACGCCCAGGTGGCACAGGTGGCTATCTGCCTTGATGACAGCTGTGGCAAAGTCCACCAGGACAGTAGAGGGTATTTCGCTCATGACCAGATGTCGGCGGACCTCTTGATGGAGTCCGCTACGGAACTATGCTATGTAAACGTTGTCGGAGTATGGTAGATCAGCCTTGATTTTCTGGAACTCAGCCCAGTATGCTGCGGCCGTTCAGTTTCCTTGCTGTATTTTCTGGAATTTCTCGTATTCCATTTACTTGGTGTCGACTTCCCCGAGCACATGCCCCATGTTGACCTTGAATTCGTCCCATATCATCTACAGTCTGTCCTGGCGGGTGACCAGTGGCTCGAGCCAGTGCCAGGATACTCCTTTGAACAGGGCTCCAGTATATCCCATCTTCTTCTAAGCGTCATCGAATCTGTTTCCTTCCGTTCGGAACTTGAATTCGCAGTGGGTCAAGAATTGGCGCAGCTTGACTTGTTCTCCATCGAATGGTTCTGGGTCTCTGAGTTTTGGATGGCTGCTTCTGGGTTGGTCTCTGGCCCCGAAGATTTTGCGCAACATTTCTGTGGTGAGAAGGTGGGGACTGGCCCCACCTGTTCCCATTCCTTTGCTCATTCTTTGGGTTTGCTCTGGTGACTCCATTGTCTGTGGTCTTGATCGTGGTTCAGGGGTTATGGGGCTTGGGGCCCTATGGCCGTCGGGGACTTCCGTAAGTTCTCTGAGGGAGAGGAGATCCTCAGTGTTCTTCTCCTGGGACTCCACTGTGTCTTTTGCTGCTACGTCGGGTGTCGATGGGTGTGACACCTGGGTACGCGAGTACGGAGGTGGAGGTAAAGATATTGTAGAGTCAGGTTCGATTTCTTTATTCACAGCAGAATAATCTTAGGTTCGTCGTGTCAGGGTGTTTCGTGAGTGTGTTTTTCCGAGGATGGGGAAGAGAGATTTTTCGTGGAGTTTTTCTGTGCGGTATATATGCCTTTTGTCTGGTCACGTGGTCCTTCTTCCCGTCGTTACGCCGGAGGTTCCAGTCCTGAGACGTGCGTTTCTTTAGAGAGTTTCCGCACATGGGTGAGGTTGGCCCTGGCCGGTCCTAGCGATAAGGGTGGAGGCTAACAGTTGGCGACCTCGTATTCCCCCCGGCGCTAGTCTTTCGGACTATGCGGGCTTCGTATCGAGGTCCTAGTCAGGATCGGTCGTAACTCTTTCGGAGTTCGCCGTCCCTCCTAGTTTGCCGCTGGCCCCGCTCCGGAGTTATTCTTTCGTCCGTTCGTCTCGGCCGTAAGGTCCTAACTCCAGGTCTTATCTCCCGCCTAGACTCTCCCAGACCTGTCTTGTGACATGGGCCCCGCTTATGGCGTGCGACTTGCAGGAAGCTAGTTCTACCTTTGTCTCGTTCTCGTATGCAGCGGCTACAAGAGTCGGCAGTGTGTCGGGTCTACCCGGCGGGCTGGCCTAAGATCCATCACCCATCGAGGTTACCCTCTGTTCTGCCTGTTCTTGCCGAACTGCTTTCCGAGGCCCCAAGACGTTCCTCAGGGATTCTAGTCATGTGACTTACTGCTCTGCTACCTTTCTTTGTGTATTTTTTCCCCTTGTTACCCTCGGGTGTAACACTACTCCCCCTCCTTCTTAGCTTCGGCCCGAAGCTAATCTCCTGACTCCTCCTCCTTCTTTGCGAATCGGTGGAATGCAGTCCTCCATCCCCTGCATCCCTCCGGCCATCTGGCTCCGAAGAAAACCCTACAGCGGGAAAAACTTCGGAACCAATTCGATTGGCGGTCGGCCCTCGGATCTGGGTGGTCTCCCGACCGGTCCAGGATCCTACATCGGAGTGGTGCAAAAGGAAACCAGGAACAGCACCGTTCCCCCGAAGAGGTGATCAGAAGACGGGTTGACCTGGCACGCCGGTGTAGCAGGGGATCAGGCCGGCCGTACGGTAGTCTCGCCGCCAGAGCCGGTCAAAACCAGTGGCTCTCAACCGGCCACCCACGCCTCGCCACAGTTAAGGGACGGGTGCTGTTCTTTCTGGGATTACAATACCTTTTGCTCTTCTGCTCGTCGAAATGTCTTTGTTTGGATGAAGTCCTCCTCCCCTTTATCCTCCTACCCCCCGACCGTGCTTCAACCCCCTCGGCTTCGATATGTGCCAGGGGCGGGTCGGAGTCTAGCCCTCGGTGAGCCGGTAGTCCCTCGGCGTGTCAGGGTTCCGTCGGTGAAACTCTCGAAGTTTCTCCAGGCCACCTACTGAAAAGTTATCGTATGGTTCTTCCGTCCAGTCCTTCCGGTCTGGGTAGTCGAGCCATTTGATGAGGTACAGGACGCGGCGCCCTTTCCTGGTACTCCCAAGGACCTCGTCAACATCGTATTCCTCGCTTTGTTCGATATCGTCAGCCTCTCGGAGGATCTTCGAGGGGTCCGGCGGTGCCCGGTGTTCGCTGGTCCGGTAGGGTTCAAGTAGCAATACATGGAAAACGTTGTGGATCTTCCATTTCCGGGGCAGTGTAAGTCGAACCGCGAGAGGCGAGACGATCTTCTCCACCTGGAAGGGGCCATGATTCTTGTGGTCCAGCTTCCGGGAGGGTCGGCGCGTTTTGATGTTGCGCCCGTTGAGCATCACCAAGTCCCCGATTTGGTATTGCAGGGGTTTAGTGCGCTGGGGGTCCGTATAGCGGCGCATTCGTTCGTGTGCCACTTCCAGTCGTTCGGTGGATGCCTTGTGTACCGCGTGCATCCAGTGGGCGTAGAGCTTGCTGGCGGGGTTCAAGAGTCCTGCGGCGGCTGGGTCGGAGGACACGGGATGGAATCCGTAGTTAGCGTAAAACGGGGACATCCCATTGCCCATGGTGATCGAGTTGTTGTAGGCGAACTCTGCCATCGGGAGCAGGCCTACCCAGTTGTCTTGCTCGTGGCCGACAAATGCTCGGAGGTACGCCTCGATTGTCTGGTTGAGGCGTTCTGTTTGCCCGTCGGTTTGGGGGTGGAAGGCCGTCGACATCCTTGGGCGGATGCCAGATAGCCGCAGAAATTCTTGCCATGTTTCGGAGGTGAATCGTGAGTCGTGGTCCGAGACGATGTCCGTGGGGAGTCCGTGGTGTTTCCAGACTTCCCGAGCGAAGGTGACTGCTAAGTCGGCCGCCGTCTTCTTTTCCTTTTCGAGGGGGAGGAAGTGCGCCATTTTTGTGAATCGATCTATAACCACCCACAATTGGTCACACCCTTCTGAGAGTGGTAATTCCGTGATGAAGTCCATTGCGATGGACTGCCAAGGGGCGTACGGTAATTCCAAGGGGGAGGAGAGTCCGTACGGTCGGTGTCAGGCCGCCTTGTTTTTCTGGCATTCGGGGCAGCTTTGGACGAAGTCGACAATTCTTTCATTCATCTTTGGCCACCAGAAGTTTCGCCGGATAAGTTCGATTGTTTTATCCTGGCCCATGTGTCCTGCGACTCTTGTGTCGTGTTCTGACTCGAGAATCATTCTTTTGAGGTTTTCATTCTCCGGGATCCAGAGCATACCCTTTCGGTAGAGTAGCCCATCCTTGATCTCGAGGACCTCTTCCATCCTGACCTTTCAGTCCCTCTGCCGCGCCTCACGAGGGCGGGCAGCTTCCTCCTCGACCTTCCGGTCATTCAGTGCTGCATTCCTCAGCACTGCTTCCAGTTCCTTCCATGCGCTCTGGTATTCGTTGTCCCTTTTTCCAGCTTCTTTGACTGCTTCCGCAAACTCTTCCGACCACTGCCGAGATTGGAGTGATGCCAATCTTGCCGAAGAGCAGATGAACGTTCTTTCCCGTCGTTCCGCAAAACCTGGTTCCGCGAGGTTGGTTTTTCGCAAAACTGTCGTGATCGGCTGGTTTTCACTCCCCCCTTTTTCAGGGCGGTACTCCGAAAGCCTTGAAAGAGCATCCGGTTTCCCGTTTCGATTCCCCGGTCGGTAGTAAATGCGGAAGTCAATGCCGGCCAATTCCTGTGCCCACTGTGCCTGGCGTCGGTTGAGTATCTTCGTGGTTGTAAAGTACTCGAGATTCTGGTGGTCGCTGAACACCTGGACCTGATTTGTTGCTCCTTAACAGTACCGGCGCCAGTGTTTGAAGGCATCGACGATTGCCAGGAGTTCCTTGTCATGGATTTCGTAGTTGATTTCCGCCGGCTGGAACTTTCGGGAGTGGAAGGCGACTGGGTGTAGTCTTCCTTCCTCATCTCTTTGTGACAAGACGGCACCGATGGCAAAGTCGGAGGCGTCCGTCTCGATGATCACTGGTTTAGTGGCGTCGAAATGGGCAAGTATTGGTGCCGTCGTGAACCGTAGTTTTAGCTCCCGAAAGGCTTCTTCTGCCTGCGGGTTCCATTCCCATTCCTTTTTTCCTCCCTTTGTTAATTCCGTTAGGGGTCTGGCAACTCGGGAGTAGTCCTTGATGAAGCGTCGGTAGAAGTTGGCAAACCCCAAGAAGGACTGTACTTCTGTTAGCGATGCCGGGGTCTTCCATTCCAGCACCGCCTCCACCTTTCCTTTCGCCATTTTAATTCCGTCTCGTCCAATGACATATCCCAGGAATTCCACTTCCTGGGTTTTCCAGACGCACTTGTCCGGTGAAACTGCCAGTCGGTTTTCCTGCAGTCTTTTCAACACTTCCTTGACTCGTTGATCGTGCTCCTCCTCGGTTTTCGCATAGATCAGGAAATCGTCCATGTAAACCAGGAGGCCCAGGTCGATTATGTCGGAGAAGACGTGGTTCATCATGTCTTGGAAGGTTGACGGAGCATTGGTTAATCCGAATGGCATGACCTGGAATTCGTAGAGGCCGTAACGAGTTCGGAAGGCTGTTTTCCACTCGTCCCCTTTCCGAATGCGAATCAGGTTGAATCCGTTTTTCAGATCTAGTTTAGTGAACCACTTGGCTCCCTGAACTCGGTCCTGCAGTTCCTGCATAAGGGGAAGGGGATATCGGTTGGGGATCGTTATTCGGTTGAGGGCTCGGTAGTCGACGCACAACCGGAGTCCCTTCCCATTTGGCTTTGGTACAAACAAAATCGGGGATCCTGCCGGTGACGTGGACCTTCGGATTTTGCCTGTCCTCAGCATTTCCTTGAGCCATTCCCTGAGAGTCTGGAGCTCGTATTCCGAGAGGGGATAAATTGGTCCCCAGGGGGCGGTTTCTCCTTCCTTGAGGTCGATCTTGCAATCGTACGGCCGGTGTGCCGGTAGCGCCTCTGCTGCCTCCTGGCTCATGATGTCGAGATAGCCCCTGAATTCCCTCGGGACCCGATCCTGGGGCTCCTCTTCGGCTATCGCCAAGACATACCCAATGACCTTGGCTTCTGGGTCAAGGGTGACTGCTTCGTCCAGGGACAAGGAAAATTCTGCTGTTTCGAATCTTGTGCACCCTTCTAGGCAGTTGCGGCTGCTGAACCGTAGCTCTTCCGAGTCCCATGCGCCTTGGGGGGGATGTTTTGCAATCCACCAGAATGGGAGAAAGAGGTCGACTTCTGGTTCCAAAGGAGCAACTTCGAATACTTCTCGGGAGTAGTGCTTTCGATGCTGGAGCAGGAGCGGCTCGGTGTACTCCATTCCTGCCCCTTTGACTTCCTCCCCTGAGCAGTTTAACAATGGGGCTGCCTCCTTCCTGCGGATTCGGGGTATTTTAAGCTGCTCGGTGATTCTTGTGCTGATCAAAGGTACCGAGCAACCGGTGTCGAGTAGGACTCGTACCGCATGCTGGGTCGGGCCCCACGAGATGATCATGGTAGTGATCAGTCTTTTGCCGCATTGTGGTTTATTCGTAGACTTTTCGGGCGAGGCTTCTTTAGGGTTTAGCCTTCTTCGTTGTCTATCCTGCGAGGTTCCAGCACTTGGTTCCTCCGGACCCTTTCGTTTTCGACTTGTTCCACAAATTATTGGGAAGGACTTAGGGTGCGGCGGGCCCCGTCCTCCTAAAAATCCGAGTCGTCTTGCCAGGCTGACTGCAGCGTTACGGCCGCAGCCTCTCGCATTTCTTCGTCCTCAGTTTTGATGTGGCCGGTTTTGGTTTGTTTAGGGGTCGGAGCCTCCTCGGCATCCTCCCCCCTCTTTCGTTTCCCTTGGATCGAGCTTGCCTGTTTCGGGGCTTCCGGTAGCTCCGTGCCTTTGATCGTTGTTCGGGCATAGCAGTCTTGGGTGGTGTGGTTGTCTCGGCCACACCTCCAGCAGTTGGCCTTGCTGCTTCTGTGGGAGTCGATCTCATTTTGGGGAACCCCCTTATAGGCGTTGCTGCCGCTTCCCCAGTGGCTTTGTTCCCATGTTTTCCTTGGCTTTTCAGCCTTGCCCCCCGAGTCAGACTTTCCAGCCTGCTTGGGGCCACCGCTCTCCTTGCCCTTTCGGGCATTGCCCGGATTTTTCCCATCCGGGCCGTCCTTCCGTCCCATGCCGCTTCCTGGCTGGGCTTCGCGCGTTGCCTTCAGGGCCTTCCTTCGCTCCACGTGAAGGCCGGCGTTGTAAGTGGCCGTGAGAAAGTGTTCGTCGTCTATGAACTCTTCCATGTAGTGGGCAAAGCGCATGTCCAGGATGTTGTCAGGTATTGCCTGGTCGATCTTCTCTCTCAATCCTTCTCCGGTGGCTCGGGCGTACACATTCAGGGCCCGGAATTCGGTGAAGTAGGCCTTGATGTCGCCCTTGTACCGTAGCTGACTGAGCTTCAGTTGGGCGTTCGCGGCTTCCCTGGTGTCCCGGAACTCAGCCCGGATTGCCGCAGTGTATCGGGCCCAGGTATCCCGATCCGCCATTGTCCTTCGTCGGTGCTGGTGCCAGGCTTTTGCGGTATCCGACAGCAGTGTTCCTACCCAAGCAATTTTCTGGGTGTCGAGTGTTTCCGGGTAGAACCCAATGTACTCGAGGACCGATTCCCACCAGACATTAAATGCCGAGGTGGGTTTCCCGTCGAAGGGTTCTGGGTTCTTCAGCTTGAGTCTGGAGGTATTGGTTCTTACCTCTGGGGCCCTTTGGTCGGTCCGGGCCGCCGCGATGCCTTCTCCCACAAGTCGAGCGATTTCCTCTGGGGTGAGCATGGTGGCCACGTGCCCTTCTTGGAGTGGGGTGGCTCCCGGTGGAGGTCTTCCGGTCACTGGGTTTCGCCGCCTATCCGGGACCGTGTACATGTCCTCGTCGTCGCTGTTGTTCGGGCCCGCACCTTCGGTGGGGTTTTCTGGTTCCGGGGAAGGGGACCGGAGTACCAACCTTGTTCGGGGTCGTCTGGGGGGTTCTCCTCCGGCCCCTCCCGCTGCCGCCTCGGGGGTTCCTTCCCTCGACGCCGGAAGGGGGACGTCCCTTGGGAGACCCGACTGTAGGTAAGTGGGCGTGGTGGTCGCCCATTTGATGGCACTTACCTCCATGCGCAGCCGTTGCTGTTCCCTGGCTAATCGCTCGGTCTCCTCCTGCTGGTTTCTGGCCCACTTTTCACAGTTGGCGTTCCAGGTTTGTTGTTCCTCCGCCCGTTTTCGGTCTGCAACTTGGAGAAACTGGACGGCATCGTTCAGTCGTGTGATCCGGGTGATCTGGTGGCCCTCTTTTTCGGCCTGGTCCTTATCGCGGGCGGTGATGGCCGTCCAGACATCGGTGGTAAATTTCTGAGCGGCGCTTGCGGTGCGCATCAGCTCAGTTTGCATCCACTCGTGGGATACAGTCGTGTTGGCCTCGGCTGTCTTGTAGACGTATTAGAGGGCTTGCGTGAGCAGGTGGTAGTTCCGCTCAATTGCGACAATACGTCGGTCTACCTGGTCGTAGGCGTCGCCGCACATTCCGTGTAGCTGCTCTAGGTCCCATTGAGCCTGCTGGTGCTGCGTAACCAGCAGTCGGACCCAGGCAGTGGGGTTTGGGAGGTCGATCGTTGGTTGATCGGTCTCGGTGTCGTTATATACTTCCAGGGCGGTCCGCGGGTACTCCAGTCGGAGCATATCAACGTTTGATTCGGTCATCTTCTAATACAGGTCCAGGAAGTGCCCTGTATAGATCGTTTCGTCGTCGTAGAATGTGTAGTCGCAGATGTCTCGGAAGTTGAGTCCGGAGAGGTTTGCGCACTGATGAGCGAATGCACAGTCGTACCAGTACTACGTATACCAGTGCCTGGGGGTGCAGTCGATCGCTTCCGAAGGGATGGGACCGTCAATGGTTTCGTCCCAAGGATCCTCGTAGAGCAGGGCTTCTATCGATTGGTAGCTTTGATCGAAGTGCTGGGTGGAGAGGGGTTCGAAGATGTTCGCTAGTTCGAGAAGAAAGAAGTGGTCTTGCTCGAACGAGGGCATAAGGGTCGTATGTGTAAATCGAAGGTGACTTGTGAACCAAGATTATAGTGTGACACCTGGGTATGCGAGTACGGAGGTGGAGGTAAAGATATTGTAGAGTCAGGTTCGATTTCTTTATTCACAGCAGAATAATCTTGGGTTCGTCGTGTCGGGGTGTTTCGTGAGTGTGTTTTTCCGAGGATGGGGAAGAGAGATTTTTCGTGGAGTTTTTCGGTGCGGTATATATGCCTTTTGTCTGGTCACGTGGTCCTTCTTCCCGTCGTTACGCCAGAGGTTCCAGTCCTGAGACGTGCGTTTCTTTAGAGAGTTTCCGCACATGGGTGAGGTTGGCCCTGGCCGGTCCTAGCGATAAGGGTGGAGGCTAACAGTCGGCGACCTCGTATTCCCCCCGGCACTAGTCTTTCGGACTATGCGGGCTTCGTATCGAGGTCCTAGTCAGGATCGGTCGTAACTCTTTCGGAGTTCGCCGTCCCTCCTAGTTTGCCGCTGGCCCCGCTCCGGAGTTATTCTTTCGTCCGTTCGTCTCGGCCGTAAGGTCCTAACTCCGGGTCTTATCTCCTGCCTAGACTCTCCCAGATCTGTCTTGCGACATGGGCCCCACTTATGGCGTGCGACTTGCAGGAAGCTAGTTCTACCTTTGTCTCGTTCTCGTATGCAGCGGCTACAAGAGTCGGCAGTGTGTCGGGTCTACCCGGCGGGCTGGCCTAAGATCCATCACCCGTCGAGGTTACCCTCCGTTCTGCCTGTTCTTGCCGAACTGCTTTCCGAGGCCCCGAGACGTTCCTCAGGGATTCTAGTCACGTGACTTACCGCTCGGCTACCTTTCTTTGTGTATTTTTTCCCCTTGTTACCCTCGGGTGTAACAATGGGGGAGATGCAATCTAGTGTCGGGATCCTGTCTCGTCTACTTCGTGAAGCTCGACAGTCAATGTAGGATTCGTTCTTCGGGGCGGGTGCCCTTCGCACTTCTGGCGTACTCACACTTCCGGCGTACTCATGTGCCACTCGTCCTCACACTTCCGGCGTACTTACATGCTGCTTGTACTCACACTTCTGATGTACTTATATGCCGCTTGTACTCACACACCTTGCGTGGGTTCGTTGTCCTCACGGTATCCGTCACGCCCGACATGGTCTCGTCGCGGTCTTCTCACACTCTTTGCGTGGGTTCGTTGTCCTTGCGGTATCTGTCACGCCTGGCGTACACTTCATCGCATCCGTACTCACACACTCTGCATGATCTTGTCGTCCTTCTCACACGCCTTGCTTGGGATTGATGTTCTCACGGTATCTGTCATGCCCAGCATGGTCTCGTCGCGGTCTTCCCACATTCCTTACATGGGATCGTTGTTCTCATTGGGGTTGGTAGTTGCAGCGCTGGTTCACAGGTAGAGAGGTAGGTCTGTAGAGAGAGATAATAGATTGCATGGAGAACGAATCTCCAGACTAGCTACCGTGCCCTTCCTTTATACCCTTTTCCTCCACTGTGGAATCACAGCCTCGCCCGTAAGACTGACACAGAGTTTCCTGTCATGACTCCATTGCCGTGCCCAAGAAACACACGGTCCTACTCGGCCTCTTCTTTTCTCCGCAACCCATAAGCAAGGCAGACTCACAAACAGTAGGAAATGACAAACACACATGGTATGCAATAAACATGACACAGAAGGAGAGCGAGGTAGACATGTAACAGTAAGGAACAACTAAGGAAATAATAGGTAAGCAAAAAACATAACACAGCGGAAATCGAGGCAGACACGTAACAGTAAGGAAACAAGCAGACCGATCCTGACCGGCCCATGACCAGGTTGAGGTTCTGTGGAATATCGCTACTAGCATGACATTTGCAAGGCCTAGGTTGTTGCGCCTAGGTGTGTAAGATAATCGTGGCTGTAGTGGGGGAGACAACGATTAGCCACAGTGTGGCAAGGGTGACGGCGGCTCCTGCGATGGCGCCAAGTAGCCTGTCGCGCCAGGTTCGTGACACCACTATAACACGCACCCCCTTCAAACGTTTTCGGAGTCGCTGGCATCTTCCAGCGCGACGGAAAGCTTGCGCAAAACATAGGGACGGACTTTGTCGGTATGTCAGCCTTTCATGAGCTCATTTGTTTCCGGATGTTGTAGATGAAGTTTGCCTTTAGCCGTGATATACACGATCTCCACGGGGCCTTTCCAGCGATAGGTCCACAGGTTACCATGTAGAGTCTTCAACTGGTAGTTCTGGTAAAGAACCAAGTCGCTGATCACGTAACGGTAACAGCATAGACCTTGTTTGTGATTGGCAATCCTTCTGGCCCACTGATCGATCTGCATACTGACGGCTTCCTGTCGGACAGCGTCCAACTTGGCTAGTTGGATTTCTTGTAGCTACTTCATCATCTCCTCATGCCCTCCAGAATTGGTAAGAATCTTGTTTGCCTGAGAAGGCTCCCGAGGTTCAGGACTTTGTTGCGTGGTGTGTATCCCAGTAGCAGCATTGATGGAGAGTGACCGTTTTCGCTGTATGGGTGACGAGTGTTGAAAGCCAGCTGCGTATCCAACACGAGTGTAATCTACGCAGTTGGCTTCTCCTCGGCCATCCTTCGAATGGATGTCTTCTCAGATCTAATAGTGCATTCGACCTTTCCCTATCCTTTTGCCTGTCTGGGGGATCCAAATACCCACGTCACATCCATCTTCTCAGCCCATTCAAGGCAGTGCTGGTTATAGAAGTGCGGGCCCCAATCGGAATGCAGAACTTGTGGAAAACCAAAGTGTTTGCAGTATCCTTCCAAGGATGCGACAGTCGTGTTGCCAGTCGCCGCGTTGGTAGGATAGATCTCCAACCATCCTGTAAAAGCATCTATGGCGAAGAGGCAGAATTGCTTATGAGTAGTACCAGCAGCCGTATATGGACCTGCGTAATCCACGTGTACAATTTCAAATAGTGCCAGGTAGATGATTGGTCGTAGCAGTTCGACAGGATATTCTGCCAAATCCTGTGCGTGCTGGCAATTATCACATGATCATACATAATTCCAGATATCGATTCGTATGGTCAGCCAGTAGTAGGTACGGTAGACTTTCCTGAACGTTATCTCAGCAGTGTAATGTCCAGCACAAGGCTGATCGTGGAAATGCTTCATAACTCGTAGGATATCCTCCTTATCTCTTGGCACGGGAACATAATGCTCATGCCGGTTGTGATAGAGCATTCGAACAGTCCATCCTCTGTCCTCCTTTTCTATCTCTTCCAGTCGGAACTGTGCAGCCATTGTCTGGATCCTTCGACGTTCACCTTTGGTCAAATCAGGGTGGAAAGATCTATGAACCAGGAAGCGGAAAAGAGCCTCATGCCAGTATACCCAGTTTTGCAGCTGCAAACGCCCAAGTCCGTTCCTGCTCACCATGAAGGTGGCAAGATCATCTTCGTGTCATTTGAGTATGCGTACTGTACTGTTTGCGGTTTTTTCTTTTGGTGCCACTTTATCTCAGTGGTACTGCATGAGAGTGCGTCGTTCTTCTTGTTCCATTCACACCAGAATATACTGTGGCACCCTAGAAAGACTATCTGCAACAACATTCAGCTTTCCTGCAATGTGGAAGATCTTATAGTTGAATTCTTGAAGCTTCAGAATCCAGCCATTCACTTTGGCATTCGTGGAGGCCAACTGGAAGGTCTGTGTGATAGGTTTGCAGTCCGAATAGACGAAAATCTTGGAACCAAGCAAAAGGTGACGATTTTGGATCAGAAACCAGAAAATTGCATAGGGCTCTCGCTCCGGTTGCGACCAACGGGACTGGATGGCATCCAGAACCTTGCTGAGAAACATGACCGGATGTGCCTTTCGATAGGCTATTTCCATATTTCCCACCTTTTTCCCGGATTCCTGTTCATCAATTGGGAGAGATTGAATACCTTCTTCCTGGCCGAGTTGTCCGATGACATAAGAAATCGCCCATGGGGAGGCATCCATCATCACAATTGGCAACATTTCCAAAAGTGACTGGAGGGTGATTTCCTGGTCTAACTCGTCACTGCTCTATCAATCGGACGGCTTGTTCCGTCGATGTGATTGCACGTGACGCGCGACCCAGCTGGGCGATCGCGCACGTGAGCACAAGATGAGGCTCAGCGTGCCGACCATCTACCCCGCACATCGGCTAACGGACTAGAGCGACAAGTAGCTGACGCTGACCTGCGGGGCGCTCACAATGTAGATGTACCGGTTCTGTCCGGGCCAGGCAGAGGCATTGCCGTCCGCTGGTTGGGTTTTCGTGGCCCGCGTACATCTAGTCTTCCGCGCGGCGGGCGTTTCGAAGCAACCTAGGCGACCCGATCGGCTGCCATTACTGTCGAAATGGGTGACAGGCCTTACCGCATGTTCTCTAAGGGAGATAGAGAGACAGAGAGAGGAAGAGAAAGAGACTTCATTTATTGCATCCGACCTCTCTAGATCACGGCAAATTACACCAAGTTTTCCTCGTCGCCCTGACTACATAGTGGAGGGGAAAGCCAATTAGTCAGTACGTTGCGGCACCCTTTGCATGCAAAATTGTTGGAGGGGCTTCTCGCCGCTCAGGTACGGCGCCGGCGGAGGATTAGGCGAGGCCGGAGTTGGAAACGATGTCGTGGCAACATTGTATTACGAGAGAAGCCCGATCAGGAAGAGCGTCGTGTAACAGCTGGTCGTTCTGCGCTCATGCAGGTCTTTCTTCATCCGTTCTTTTACATAAGTAAGTACTTATACCTAACAGAATATGAGACCCGTCTTGTCTCGTGCAGATCTTCCACGCCACCAATCGCTCTCTCTACCTCTCTCTCTCCCCCCGATTGGAAACTCTCTGTTTCGGCAGTGATATGTTAATTTCTCAACAAAAAGAAATAAACAAACCAACATAACTACTGCTCTTCCTCCGACCTGTCCTCTCTGGAAAAACCGCTTCCAC
>Ga0307508_10002119_pt1 | contig 21286 bp, 30 predicted proteins | sample 9_EM_MG_FD_203089 | JGI IMG/M metagenome (GOLD analysis project Ga0307508, IMG submission 203089) | Populus trichocarpa ectomycorrhiza microbial communities from riparian zone in the Pacific Northwest, United States - 9_EM | ecosystem: Host-associated > Plants > Roots > Unclassified | place...
CACAAAACACCACCCCCGAAAACCCCACCTACAAGATCTAAGATTATTCCGTTGTGAATTACCGAAAGTAGCCTGATTACCTCTGATTCTCCCTACACTCCGGTTACGATACAACCCCAGTGTCACAGCTGCAGATGACATGATTGTCGGAGACTTTACAAATAACGACCAAATCGATTCGCGAGAGGTACCATCCTGATGTCATATTGGTGTCACTTGACGCAGTACTTTTTGAAGTTGGTTCTTTACTGCCGGGGGCTCAGGGGGTTTGAGATAGGGGAATATGTTTGTTTTCTTGGGTGATATTGAACAGTTTGGGAGGTCAGCAATTCTTATAGACTATCATTCATGTCGGCGTACTAGTTAGCACCATGTTGCGCAGAATTCATTTCTTCGCGGCAAGCAGCAGCGGTGCCATCTTCCTGTGGTACATTGCATGAACCGTTTCTCTCCATGGTTATCCTGGCTGCCTGTGCCAGCACTGACAACTGTTTGTCATCCCCTTCCACAGCCAGCAATAGAAAACAAACCAAGTTTCTTAACGCTGGTTGTAGATGGTAGATAACATCCTAGCGGATCACCTCTTGTTGTCTGATTCTTAATTGGAGCGCTGGTTGTTGAGGTATTCACAGAATGGTGTTAGTGGCGGGTGGCATCCAACTCCTCCAGTATCACGTGTTATGTGTCCACAACATCATTCCACATACTATACACTTGCTCCTTCATCAACGCCCTCGCTCTCTATTTTGCTTAGCTTCCCACTCTTGCTCACTCTACATTCCCTAGGGTACCAGGCATCCAGAGGCAGCTGCAAATTCCCCCCCCCCTTTTTTATCATTTACTGCATCGTACTCGCTGCTGGCATCCTGACCGCCATTCCTTGCCGCTGGCGTCTTCACCTCGATTTTGACACCCAGCGAGCCGCGCTTACCAGATCACAAAGCTCGGCAGCATACTTATCATGTCTGACTTGCCATCACGATCATTGTGTCTTACCCACTATTGTACTTACCACCGGTGTCCTCCCTCCCCTCGTCACGTTGTATTGTACAGCTTCCCACTCTCTCACCAATATATTGGGTCGCCCCTTACTCGCTATCATGCTAGCCGCGTCATATTGCACCACTTCCCATTTGAGCTGTGCTAGTCACATCAAGAGCAATATATACAGGCGATGGTCGCGACGATGGATGCGATGCTGTGCTCGCGCTGGGTGCCCTATGTGAGGTAGATGAGCAGATTATCGTATTGTCCTGTTTTCAGTTGCGAGTTTGTGTTGATATCGTACGTGGTTTGTTGGTAGATCACAAAACCGTGTAAGAAACCTAATGCGAAACCACATAAAGAAATGACGGGAAGGTGGTGGAAAGAACTGCCGGGCAGCCCGCAGGACCCTTGTTCTATTGCCGACAAGGTGCTAAGCCAAAGCGGACTAGCGCGCTAACATAGATTCTCTATAAACACATCTCCAAACCACCATCTCCGGACGTCCATCATTTTGACACCCTACGGCTCAACTTTACTCTACCACCAGTACCCGTTGTGCTCGGCCGTCTTTTGCAGTTAGAAAGGTCGATCAACGAATGGTCGTCGTTTCCAAAAAGTTGATCGAGTCCTTGCTGAACCCGAATGAAATTCATGTTAAACGGGCAGCTGCTGATGGAAAAGCCGTCCTCCTCCCGATTAACTAGGGTTACATTCACTGCTTCTTGCAAAGACCTGACTTTGAAGTGTATCTCTTGTAGAAAGATACCCCCTTTTCTAATACCAGAAGTGATACGGTTGTCAGGAGTGAATTTGGGACTGCCGTTGATGGAGAATCCGGCCTCGGTATCAACGAGCTCATTTGCAAGGTGCTTCAGTGATGCCAAGCCCATCGGAAGCTGGCAACAAATGTAACCTAAGCACTGGTAATAACCGCCGACATACTTGATGTCTTGCTTCAATTCGAAATAGAATAGTGCTGCCTTGAGGTGACATGCTGTAGTGTCTATAATATTTGATTGCGCAATGTACATAGCTGTCTGCTCTTTCATCTGTTTGATGCCGGATATATTGTCTAGCGAGGGCTCCATGCTTAATCCAATAGTCAGTCTGTGGTACCGGTTCATTTCCTTGGGTGTGAGTTCGTTTCTCTTTAGCATCCAAATTCTTTCCCCGTCAATCTGCCCCATGAAGACCTTGCCGAGAAGCAACCACAGTGAGTCTCCGCCAGATTGGGCAATGGCATCACAGTGACCTGTGCCAATTGACACAACTACGTCGGGTCTAGCTCCCGGCCAGATACGTTTAGCCTCCCAAATCATGGGATTTATAGGGTTATTAAACCATAAGCCTCCATCTGTAAACTGAATATGGTCCAATTGCTTGTGCAGTATCCTTTTGGGGGTGAAATACCAGGGCGTCCGCGAACCACAGCTTGCCCTATTAGAGTTAGAATTAATCACAAAATGTACGGAAGGATCCTACGCCTCTACCGCAAGTAACTCTGTGGCTTGCGTCTTTCCACGTATGGAGAGATAACCTGGTCATTGTTAGCGCGCCTTGAGTGGCCATGGTGTCGTCGTACCTTACCACAACTATCGTCTAGGTCAATATTACCATTGTAGTTGGTGAGCAGACAAGGAGTGGAGTTGGCTGTAGCTGTCACAAGAATGTGAGTATTTCGAACCCCAGATCCGAAAAGTTTGGCCTGCGGATCCAGTAGATTCCCCAGCGCGATGTCGAGTTGGGTGCCATCGCAAACACCAGACCCAAAAACCGCACCGAACCCTCCCAGAAGACCACCGACCATTGGTATATTTGCGTACCAATGTCTTGAAAGGCAGGCTTTAATTAGAATTTCATACCGAGCTTCTAGACTCTCGAGGGCGATTGATGTCGTTGACAGTGATAAAGCTACAATGCCGCCTCAGCCTCTAGTTAGCATGGTAAGTCGGGAGTAAGGTATCGAAGCAATTTACCTGCACTAGTCTCTCCAATCATGTCAAAGACGTACTTCATATCTCCGATACCCATTTCCATGCGCAGCATTAGTGAAGTAAGCAGTAAAAGGGAAATAACTACGCGGCTGCCCCCGCCATCTAGGGACAGCATTCGCAAACCCGCAGTTGGGGGCTTGAACTTGGCCTCTATATGACCGCTGGTGCCACAGTATATACAGCCACGCAGATTGTATGATAAGGGGGACCGCAGACTTCTGATCCCGAAACGTCGGAAATAAACATCGCAAATCGTGTGCCCGCATTTGAATGCATGTTCCGGTTTTCGGCAGAGGCAACTGAAGCAAGTTTGGTTGCTGAAGATTGATCCCCAGCACTGGCGGAAGTGTTGGAGGCTCGCCAGATGTAGTGCCACCGGAGAACTGAATGGTTTGTTAAGCTTCTGTAAAGCTGCTTGTAGTGATAACTCCATGGCAATGGAAAACTGCCGTACATTATAATCAATTGCCATAGCTGAGGTTGATACATCTGCTAGCCTTTTCCTTAGAGCATTTGTGCAGTGCTCCAAGTAGAAGCAATCGAGGGTGACAGCGGCGGGAAATTCTGCAAATCTTTAGCTGATGAAGGCTTGGGCTTGGGGAACAGTTCCCACTAACTAAACATCCCTGGAGGATACGCATCCATCATTATACATGACGAGATGACGGAGACTGGAAATCCATGGACGTTGAGATTTAGATCCGCTTGGAATAGCAGCCTCTCAACATGCTGTAGGAAAGAGGATGAAACTGGTCTACAGAGCCGAGATGCCTGGGCGAAATCATATGGCTCGACAATTGTGTTGCTAAAGTGCGCAGCAGCACGCCTGAAGAACACACCAAGATGCTGGAGGCTGATATCCCTTTCGTGGGCTTCTAAAATTGTGGCCCTGTCTGTAGTTTGACCAAGGATAGATACCGAATGAAACATGTCAGACAGCTGACCTTGCAGTTCGTCCAGTGATGAGGATTGAGTTTTCTGCATGAAGTAAGGTCCAGCCTTTTCAGAGTCGAAATCAAGGAAGACAATAGAAAGGTCGGGGAGTGAGGGTTCGTTCAAGGTGGCGCCTGGCGCGTTGAACCATCCGAGGAGTTCAAGTGCAAGCGCTTTGTTTTCCTCCATCCTATCAAAGTTGAAGCGAACACTTTGACAAAAAGGGAACACAAGTCTGTGATGAAGTTCACCGATTATTGGTTGTGGCTGGTGGTTAACAGTCCACGCGAGAGTATGAGTTTGGATTTCATGTTTCCTAGAGTGTAACGACGATGAAGTTGGCTTCCATGGATCGTCTCCCAAGTTCCAGTGTGATTCGACGATGTAGCGGTTGCTACCTGGCTTAGTATTTATGTCCAAGAGGGCACTGGTGCTTCGTGAGTGCCCGAGAAGTGTCTTTTTGCGCGGACCTGCTACGCATACCAGACTGGGATGCTTCTCTGATGGTGCTGCGCTTTCAAGACGGAAGATGTCGAACAAGTTTGAGTCTGCCAATGTGGCTTGCTTAGCCGAGCAGTCAAGGATAATCCACTCCATGGTGTAATCTGACTTTCTACGAACAGGAAGACTGGCTTCTTTATACGATCTCCTGGATGCTAAATCCATTCTTAATCCATTGCGAAGTCTCTAAATAGCAAATGCGTACTTTTTGAATATTGATCGTCTAAATCGAATATACGTCGGTACGAAACCCAACACAGGGGTCACTGTTGGCACGGGGGCACAGGTTACGGCCAGGAGGTCGAGCCTTGCTAAGCACTAGAATGGTACGCGAGGCACGGTTTCAGGCTGGTGCGCACACGGCATTTTCCGACGTCATGTTACCACTACAACCAAGAGCCTACAATGAGGAGTGCGCCGCTCTAGCTGGGGTTGCTGGAAACGGCTGTGAGGATACGTACGGCCACAATCTTTACAGACACCCAGGCCGCAATTGAGGAACCTGGCCTCGGCCAGACGTACGTGCTCCAGGCGAGGAAGCACACGGAGGCCATACCCGACATCAGAAGTGGGTGGAGGCCCAGCAATGGGCCGGAGGGCGGGTCTCCAGCAGGATGCAAGGCATCAGAGTAGTATGGGGGAGCGCAGGCAGCGGGAAGGGGAGGGGAGGGCAGAGGCGGAGGAGTTGGGTGCCGGGGGGGAGGGGGGGGAGGGGGGAGCTACCGCTGTTCCTGCTTTGTTATTTCCTTTGTTCTTCTTTGGTGCGCATATGCTTGGGATAGGCCTGGGCGGAGGGCAGAGAGGAGCTTGCAATGAGCGTCGTCTACATAGGCTGAATGTGAGTATGATTAAACAAGAAAATGAGTCGCTCGCCTGGCAGGACACCTTGCTTAGGTAGAGCCACTCGCGTCGAGACGACCACCTCTTCCTCTGCTCTTGAGTTCTCAGTACCCGCGACTGATCACGAACTTCTAATGGTACCATACAACCCACCGAAGAGCTACCAGCTAGCAAGCTAACGACAGCTAGGCCTCTGTAAGCAGCGAATCCCTCTGACCCCCGAGCAAAGTGATCCCGCATAGTTATTCAAGCTTGGGGCTCTCTTCTGGGCCTATCACACACGAACATCGGAAAGACTTACGACCAGGGAGGAGGTCCTTGGCCTCTGAAGGACAAGCACTCCAAGACTGATGCTTTCTAACGCCAAGGTCTTCTATGTTGAGTAAGGTGAGGGATAGCGGTGATGACAGAATTTATTACGATGAGGAGACACTCGCTAGTACATATGATACAGGCAACAGCTGATTCAACCAACACTGCAGCAGCGGTTTCAGAACATTCCAGCCAATTTTTCATATGCCCAGTATTGACTCATCCATGGAACCCATGATGAGAATAGAACATCTGATCGACACGGAAGTCATCTGAGACTCCCTCCGGAGCGCCCTGCTCCATATCACCTAGATCTAGGAAGCCAATGTCAGGGCCCAGAGATAGGGGAATCTCACCAAATTGTTCATGATCTTCGTCTTCGAAAAGTGTTTCGTGCGCGAGGTCGGAACTGTTTCCTTGCTCATCGCCTTCCAACTACTCCTCTTTGTATTCTAGCTGCACTACTTCCACGGCTTCTGAGAATTCCGCTATCTGTTCGGGGAGTGCTCGCCAAGTTCCATATTCGAGAAGCTTTCTCCTTTGGTCGTTCACGCGGGGCTCGCGAGCCACTGCTAGTAATACCTCGACTGGTTGGGCAGCTGGAAAGTGCCGCCGTAACACGTCTTCTGCTGTCTCTGTAGGGAAGTTAGTGTGGTGAGGAGCTTCTGATACCTTGTTTAGCTCTGTGCTTAGATGATCGAGGGATGCCTGGTCGAATAATTGCTGGTCATAAGCAATTTGCAGCCGTGAGCACAGTATCTCCAGGGAGCTTTCGCCGACGAGTAGCATGCCGTAAAGTCTCTCGTATGGGTTAATGGTTTCCCTCCGCGGCATTAGTTTTTGACACCGAGAATGGCTCCACCGTACGCGACACCCCGGACAGGAGTGATCCTGTGTTCATTTGTCAGAGAACCATCGATTTAAGCACTCGAAATGATAAGCTGTCCTGCGGCAACTAAGTTTGACAACGCTTTCGCCATGTTTTATGGGGTGCAGGTAGACCGAGCAGTCTTCAAGCCAGTATTTGCTGATGTCATGCACAAACGTATGGTGGTGGAGTTCGAGAAATGAGTTATTCATTGCGGCTGCGGATGTGAAAGCTAACCGATGCCTTTAATTTCCATTGCAGTATTCATCGGTATTTCTGAAATAGATTTCTAGTTCAACAAGGGGCTATATTCACTAGATATGAGGAGACGCGAATTAATCCTATAACACGCATGGTGGTACGACAGGGTTTATCTACAGGGTTTAGCAGATACAGGATTTGACCCCCGCTGCCCTCCCTAGGTCGCACACGATTTAAAACTGATTTTGTTGTCATCTCTCTTCTTTCTTTTAAGCTAGGCGTCTATGAACTAGTGGTCACAAAATGCTTAACTTCAGGCGCCTTCGCAGGTACTCTACATAGCCACTTCACCTTCAGGATAAGGTTCTCGTGTGGGTGGTTCATTGCAATAATATGCAGGAGGTATGAGGCCTGGCCATTTACATATGTTTGCGAAGGACGACAATTTAGGATCCTTGCTAGTGGCGCGACTGCTAGGCAATAAGGAATTAGTAGACGTGCGCCAAGCGGCGGAGGGTCAGGGTGTGATAACGAGATATGGAGCAATGCGCGGCATCCCAACCAATAATAGATGGCATGCATTAGTGAGAGTCCAATTGGGTTGTGGGGGCCGGTCGAAGCGGGGCCACGAGACAGCCTGTCTCGCCGCCCCGCTTCGACTGCCACCGCCCCCCGGTTGGGGACATCTTGAGCTAAGGGCCTGTTCGGTGCCAGCTGCATTTTGAATCTACCACACAAAATTTAGATGCAGCTTGAAACCTTGGGTTTCTGGGCAAAGGGTGACCGTTCGGCACACCACCACAGGAAGGGCCGTGTCATCGCTGTAAAAGGTCACTCAGAGGCCAGCAAACCTTGATGATACAATGATGATACATAGAAAAGTGTGGCGTGCTGTTGAATGTCTGGGTTGCCAAATGGGTAGTCCTGGGAGATGAGAGTTTGCACCTGCAGCTTTGGCAACCGTCAACTCACCAGAAACCCAAGGTTTGAAAATGCAGGTGGCAACCGAACAGGCCCTAAATAGGATGCGTGGTGAATTAATATAATTGGGGTGAAGAATAGATAATTCCAGCTGTGGCCTAATACGGCAATACCAAGCCACACTAGCGTCCCAAATTAGGCAGCCAAGAAGGACAGCAGTACACACTCCAGGCGTGAAAGCACATCGCTGTGCTGCGCAATGCCAGGCTGGGAATCATCATTGAAATACGGTCCTGCCCAGCTGACAAGGGAATCGCTGGCAACAAGAAAGCCGACGAGTGGGCCAAGATCGCGGCGGAGGAGCCAGACACCCACGGGGTGGAATGGCTGAACTACGACTACGACGGCCGGTCGGAAGTGCGTACGATGTCCCTCTCACGGTCTCTCGCCAACCTCGGACGGGAGATCTTGGAGAAGAAGTCGGTGAGACTCGCCAATGAGTTGGGGGCTGGACCTCCAAGACAAAATAATGAATGCCTAAAAGCCAGAGGCCGGACGGCACGGTAGCTGGGAGCACCAAGAGGCTCACCTCACAGTTCTACCAGCTCAAGACAGGGCACTGCCTGACCGGGCAGTACCTCAATTGGACGAGGAACCGGCCCACCCCAGAGTGCAGGTGGTGCCGGTACCCGACCCAGACCCGGGAACACCTCTTCAAGCTGTGTCCGGAGTGGAAGGCCCAGCAGCAGGTGCTGTGGGCTGAGGTGAAGAAGGAGACCGGGAGGTGGACCTCCTGGCGGAGGAGAGGTGCAGCCGGGCAGTGCTGGACTTCCTCTCCTCCACTGATGTGGGAAGGCCGGTGCTGCCACTGGAAGAGGGCGACGCCGGGAGTGAGGTGTCATTGAGGGAGCTCTGGGAGCGCCAGGAGCGGGAGGAAGAGCGGGAGGTGGAGGCGGAGGAGCTGGGTGCTGCGGGGGCTGTTGGGGCTGGGGAGGAGCTGCCGCTGTTCCCATCCACGCCCCCCTTCATGGCATCGGCAGGCGAGGAGTAGGACATTGGGGACGGTTTCCTTTGTTCTTCCCTTTGTCTTTCTTTTGTTATTTCCTTGGTGCATCTTACATCTTCTTGGGTCGGGCCTGGGCGGTGGGCAAAGGGGAGCTTGCAACGTGCCGCGCTGCTATGATCTAGGTATATAGGTCGCATGCGAGTATGAATAAACAAAAAAAAAACTTTCTCCTGCTTTGTCAGGCTGACACACACGGATATTCGCGGCTGTCACGATTAGATTCTCCAACACCATATCACTCACTGCTAGATCCTGAAGCCGTGCGAGCATAAAATTCCTAAGCTTAAACCAATACAATGCGGACAGGCAAAAAACAGTACAATCCTCCATGACTTTACGTAGACCTGCCAGTCTGTTGGGGCAGTGGATGGCTGAATATCTCTATCGCAGCATTTGCCGCCCCATGGACAGCCTGGCGCACAAACCCATCCTGCATTAGAAACTGATCCCCGGCCAACCCCTGAGCCTTGTCAGTTGTCTGTTCAGCCTTAGCAACTGTCGCTTCCACCTGAGCGACCGCTACCAAGCCTACTGCCGCTAAACCGGTGCAAGCGAACGCCGACCACCTGAACGCGACATTTGCGTAGCCGATCTTAGATTCGAACGTGCCAGCGCTGAGTTGCCCCACCAGGTTCACAAACTTCGAGGTGACATGCTGGAGTATCATGCATCCCAGCAGCAGCAACATTCCTAATGAAGCGGTGGCACTGGCGATCGTGCGAGTGATGGCATGGACGGTGATGGTAGGGATACAATTGACGATTACGAGGAGGGCGGTGACAACAAGTGTTCCGGTTACAGCTCGTAGCGAATAACCGACGACGGACACCCTGCTGCCACAGTTCCAGTTCTCATTGTTGGTGTTAGCATCCGATTGGGATGCAATGCAGATGCCGCCATAGCCGATGTGTGCGTGGCCAGATTTGTATCGGAGGGAGAGTAGGTTGAATTTACATATGCCAGCGGTGGGACTGCTGCAGCCCACCAGGAGGAGGGAGGTGAAGATCAAACTGATCACTAGGTTGGCAAGGGCGAAAGTATAGATTCGCTTGGTGAACTTGGGGAGAGTGACGCGTGAGAGCTGCATACTATGATGTCACCAAAAAGGTCTGTGCTTCTTTTCTCGATATCTCGAGCCACTTTTAAATGATGTTGCGCTTTGTAGCTATTTCACATTATGTCTGTTTCGCGTCAGTTTTAGCTCACGCATCTCCTTGGACTACTGGTATCCGCAATACAAGTCACAAGGTCCCCCTATAAACACCAATACTATAGGTCCTGACGCACTGGGCGCACGCTAGACTTCTTAGGGTTATCACGCCGGGCGCAACATCAAGTGATTGGAAGCGCCCGTGCCGGCCCTGCGACTCCTGCCGCCTGCCCCGCCCCCTGACGAGGCAGGGGGGGAGGGCGGGGGCCGGTCAAAGCGGGGTGACGAGACAGTAATTAGCAGCAGAGCTGATCCCTCCCAGCAAGCGTTTACTGGTTAAGTTCAAACAATGCCTCTGGCAGCAGCCTCTCAGTGCAAGGATGGTAGGGAAACCTCTGCGCACTTATGTCATTTCTTTCTGAAGGTGAGGATGCAGATGAGTTTTAGTCGGATTTGTAGATGGTAGATTCTACGGGCAGAGCGCGGTGCTCGCGAAAATTTGGTCTTTGTGCACAGGCACGATTTGTGCACTTGTGTGCGCTTGTGGTGCTATTACCTATAACAGTGGCATTTATAGGGTGGACCTTATAACATACGATACATGACCTGACCTTGCCATGCCCGAACGCCACGGGATGCACTTTTCCGGAATTCATCGTTCGGATATCGATCTCTTAAATCTCGGTTTTGATCTCCCTATAGAGGGGGTAACTTAACTGGCCTGGCCACCTACCCCCCCCCCCCCCCTCCGCGGCCCCAACCATGTCAGCCGAATTTCGGATGGGGATTTGGTGTGTTGGCAAGCGACAGCAGGCATCTATTGGACAAAATACATGTCACATTTAGTCTATGCATGTGGGTGTAACATGATATCTCGTTTCCACCAATTTCAACTTGCAGGTGCGATAACGCATACTGGACAGCTTTCCTCGCTTCCTTCGGCGGAGAGGACCCGGAGGGGGGGGGGGGGGCACCGGCGGGGGCTGGTCGAAGTGGGGCACTTGACTACATATCTGCTGGATGTATTGTACTTGCTTCCTTGACAGACACAGGTGGCCACTTCACCGTCGAGTTCGATCAGGTTCATCGCAATAATCCAGTGGTCTGAGGGCCCGGCCATCTATGCGAATGTATGTGCGTTATCACATGCAACAATGGATTCGGGATCTAAATCAATTGGTAAATAGATCCTTACTTGCTAGCTGCGCGGCTGCTGAGGCCTCCGGAGGCTCCGGAGGGGCTGAAAATCGACATAAGGAGTTAGGGATCATGGTGTGAGAACGAGATATAGAGCCACGCGTAGACTGAGCAGGCGGCATCCTCGACGCAAACCCCCCATACGCAACCCGCCCAGGCGTCATCCTTGACGCAACCCTCCATATGCAACCTCGACAGCAGCTAGCATTGTACGAAACATCTATCGCGGTCAACTCGTATGGAGTCTCATACACATCCACTATATCCGCCGATTCTCCTTTCGAGGTAAAACCACTGGTCTTCCATTGGCTGTTGTTCGGCCGCTCCCATAACCTGTGGGACCAGATAGTGCAGAGTTTCAACTGTCTGTTCGGTCAGAATAGAACCAAGGAAGCCCTGCGAAAGAAATTCTTCAAGGTCGCCAAATTTCATGTTGAGTGCTACTGTGACCTCTCCGCCCAAGATAAACGAGGTGCCGTCGCCGCCGTTTTCGGGTTTCATCTCGAGTGTACACGGGATATCCAATTGGAAGATGGTCGAATCATCCCCATCCACCTGTCTCAAGGACCGGAACACTTTTTTGAGACCATTAGTCTGGTCCTGCCTCATGTCTCTGAATTGCATACAAGAAAAATTCAATACGGCATACCCGGGTTGGGGAGAAGCATAGAATTTACTCTGTGGGATGGGTTTGAGAATTTTCAAGAGGCCTGCTACTCCACTTGCTTACGCGTTCAAATCTGGGAGCTGCCGACGGTACGATGTCTATTCCAGCTACACCATCTATCACATACTTACCTATTCTGATACCTCAGGACCTCGTCGATGGGCTCGCCGCACCACCAAACACACTCATCAGATAGCCGTCCATCTACCTCTCCCCTCCTCTCCCCATCTCCTCTCCGAGGCTCATGCATCAGGAGCTGATCGGGAACAGTTTTGGTCTGAACTTCCTCTGCCTTCACAGGTTCTTTCTTTGTTTCCGCATTTGGAGCTGGATTTCCTATCACTCTGAAGGGAAACTGTGGGGTAGAATAAAAGATGGATTTCCTATCACTATGTAAGGATACAGAACGGAACTTTTTCCTTTAGTGGGGTTAGGTCAAAGCGGTTCTGTCGACGGACTCCGAAGCTTCTTCAAATAAATGTTATAAGGTTCCATTGGGGTTCTCGTCATGCCATATATTTGGAATCTACAGTACAATGCTGACAGGTTCACGCATCACTCTCCCTCACTTTGTAGTACTTGCAGGATTTCAAATCACAGTCCCGAATCAATGGACGGAGCATCCCCACCGGTAATGCCGATTTCACAAACGTGCTCTACAGGAAGGTCAGCAGGTTTCCTACCAGCTTAACAGAATATTAACCTCCAGAAGGCTTTTGGAGTTCAACGAATCACTTGTCACCAGATTGGTGCAAAATTCGATCAATTCCACGGAACCCGACTCGGGTATTTGGAGCTCTGGATCAATCGACAAGGGGTTCAGAATCTGAGAAAGGCAGCGGGAAAGACCCTGAATATCGGCTTGAAAATTTCGGCTACTCTCTGCCTCCGCGAAGTTTGCTGCCGACAGTTAGCAGAACTCCCAGGCGCATTTCTGTTGCACTGTCCATACAGATTACCAAATCGCCACTATCCGAGAACAATATGTTAGGGGGCGCAATTGCACCATGGGAAATTTCCATTTCATGAATATAGCTGAGGCCTTGAATAAGCTCCCGAAAAATTACTGCGGTGTGTTGTTCTCTCAACTCCAGACATTCTATGAGGGCATTTAAGAATGTTCTAATAATGTCTCTGAAGACCAAGAAATCCTCAAAGATGCCTTGGAAGCTGATGATATTCAGGTGATTGCATCGGCGAAGAAGAGCAAACTGCTGCTCTATCCTGGCCTGCTTTTCTGGAGAAGACTTGGTGTTCGTAACGAGATGTTTAATCAAAAGTTGGGAGAACGAGGGGTCCCCAATCCTATGAGCAGCGAAAAAGCCCTCCCCATCGGGTCCTCCTGGATAAACCGTATACGTGCTTTTGTATAAACTCCAAATTCCGCCGGGAGGCAGAACCCATGCAGATGGCTGATCATTTGTTGAATCTCTGGATAGATGGGATGGATCTGGAAACGTGTTCGCCAACTGCTGCTGTGAGCTGGGTGATTTTCTGGTGAGATGATTAATGGGGGTATTTGGAAAGATTGTCTGCCTAGCTATAGAAGTGGCAAGCTTTGACGGGGTTGAAATCACTTTTTTAGGCCCCAAGTACCCTGGAAATGTTGTCAGGTGGCGGATATCCATCTTTGAAGGAAGAAGAGAATCAGAGATTCGTGCCTTCTGAAATAGGCTCTGACGATTTGCTGAAACTCTATTTTATCAGGGGGCTGCCGACAGGCTATTTCTATTTCAACCCTAACCTAGGATTTAGCATCAAATACGTTTATATAACATCCCCCGTATATCCCAACAAATTAACTAGAGTAATTTCTTTCGCACGCCACCGCAATGTCTGAACCACCTAGGGAATACAACTTTCAGCGTAGAAATGTGGGACAGGAAGCAACAGCGAGATCTGCTGAAAGAACCACTGAATTGCGGAGAGTAAGGCGGGCAGGACGTGTTTCCGCATCTCCATTTCCTTCCGCCGCATCGGGCCAACCGGGTCCTTCCACCGCACCTCCAGGTCCTTCCACCGCATCTCTAAGTCCTCCCACCGCATCTCCATGTATTTCCGCCGCATCTCCAGGTCCTGCCGCCGCACCTCTAGGTCTTTTCACCGCACCACCAGGTCCTTCCACCGCATCTCCAGGTATTTCCGCCGCATCTCCATTTCCTTCCACCGCATCTCCAAGTCCTTTCACCGCATCTCCAGGCCTTTCCACCATATCTCCAGGTATTTCTGCTGCATCTCCATTTCCTTCCACCGCACCTCCAGGTCTTTTCACCGCATCTCCAGGTTTTTCTGCCGCAACTCCATTTCCTTTCACCACACCTCCAGGTCCTTTCACCGCATCTACAGGCCTTTCCGCCGTATCTCCATTTCCTTCCGCCACCGCATCGGGCCAACCGGGTCCTTCCACCGCTTCCGCTGCAGCATTTTCTCCATCGGGCCAGGCAGCTGCTTCCACCGCACCTCCAGGTCGTTCCACTGCATCTCTAGGTCTTTCCACTGCATTTCTAGGTCCTTCTATCCCTCTAGGTCGTTCCACCGCATCTCCAGGTCCTCCCGCCGCATCTTCCGGTCCTTCCACCGCATCTTCAAGTCCTCCTACCGCATCTCCAGGTCCTCCCACCACATCTCCAGATCCTCCTGCCGCATCTCCAGGTCCTCCCGCCTCATCTCCAGGTCCTCCCACCGCATCTCCAGGTCCTCCCGCCGTATCTTCAGGTCCTCCCGCCACATCTTGGGGTCCTTCTACCGCAGCTTCCACCGCAGCTTCCACCGCGACGTTATCTCCACCAACAGGCCAACCGCGTGCCTCCACCGCCGCAGACCCACCATCATCCCCCCCACCAGGGGAGGAAGTACTGGGACAGAACTCACCAAAACCGGCAACCCCAATGGATGTGGATGATGATATGCCAGAGCAAGCTCCAGGTGCCACTCGATACCTTAGCCCTTTTGGCGAAAGAGAGTCCCCAAGAATGCAGGGCGTAGTGGAAGGTTATCTGCCTCTCAGAAATCACAAGTTGCTTGTTACGAAAGGCGGTTCACCAGATTTCCCACAGTACAGTCTCCATTGTGATACACCTGCAATTGATGTACGGAATCTTCGTGGTCAAGCACCTGAAGTGTTGGATCTCTTAGGCACTATCAACGGACTTGCATACTACCAACAGCGTACTAGCACCCTAATTTGGGTTTCAATTTTGCGAGACAATATCCCGTCGTGGATAACCTGGACCGAACTGACAAATGCAAGAAGCGGCGGCAGATGTTTGGGGCCAGATGGGGCCAATGACGCCATAAGACATTGGCTAGTGCAGAGGAACCAGTATATGACCACAGCAGGAGTGGCCGACATCGCCGGCCCCAGTCCGAACAACTTTGATGATCTGGTACTACATAAGCAGCAGCGGAGGGAGCATAACAGGGCTTTTGTGAACGGCAACCGGCAGCCCAGCTTACCAGGCAACCGGCAGCCTGACTTAACTGGCAACAGGGTGGTTCTTGATTCAGAGATGTTGGATTCTATAATGGGAAATGCTGGAATGCGAGAAACTTTCCTAGGTCGCCTGACAAGATCTGGAGAATTGGAAAATGTTGTTCGAAATATTGTGAGGGGCGTAGAGTTTGATGAGATCAAAATATTGTGAGGGAGTGTAGAGTTTGCATTTGTTTTTTATTTTGTTTCTACCTTGGTTTGTTTTGCATTTTGTTTCTAGCTACCTTGCCGGTCAAGATTATCGAAAATATTCTTGTATTCAGCTCATTGCTCAGCGCGTGTCTTTGATTCGAAGTTATTTTTAGGTTGGGCCGTAGGTCCACCAAGTCGGAGTCAGGGCGACGACGACCACCTAGCTTCGACTGGCCCCCACTGTTACTCTCTCGTCACCCCGCTTCAACCGGCCCCCGCCCTCCCAGTAACTCCAGCTCGTCACCCTGCCCCATGACCTCGACAGCTTTCTCGTCGGATTACTTGTCGAATTGCGCGTCACTTTTCTTACCCCTCCCCTCCCCCCCCGGACCCCGCCCCACAACTGGACACAGCAACCAATATACTATCTCGTCACCCCGCTTCGACCGGAATGTTCGACATTACTGGCTTCATCTTTGTTCACCTCTTTCTTGTCTTTTTACAAGGGGCATTTTTGATCAACATATCCAAAGTATCCTACTCCTACAAAGCCATCGTGGGGGACGCGGTGGATGTGGGGGACGCAGAGGACGCGGAGGACGCGGAGGATGCGGAGGACGCGGAGGACGTAGAGGATGGGGAGGAAACGGAGGATGTGGAGGACGCGGAGGAGGTGGAAGATGCGGAGGACGTGGAGGACGTGGAGGACGCGGAGGATGTGGAGGACGTGGATGACGTGAAGGACGCGGAGGACGGTTGTACGGGCGAGAGTTTGGTACCGATATTACAAACTAGGGTGGAGCAAGGTTGTTTAGCTTGTCTACAGCTATCATACCTTGCATATCACGCAGACGAGTTGAGAGACTGCTGTTGCTGCACAACCCTCCATGGCTGGACCACGCTTTCTAGTTGTACACGCTGTTACACCTGGATACGTCACATGGTCTTCGATCACGGAGATGCAGACATTTGTATGTGGGTCGGTCATTGGTCGCTACGGACGGTCGACGACCTTGGTGAAGAGCAACTGCGAACGGTCGAGCGTGACAAAGAGGCCAGTCAGGTCGAAGGGGATGGTGTTTGAGGTTCCTTTTCTTTCTTTTGTGGTGATGGTCGATAGTGGACAAGATAGATAATACAACAGGGTCGTCTGCCCAGGATTGCCGTATCGACCCAAGTTTGTTTGCCTGTCCGATAGTGACCCTTCTACCACAACTCTGATCCAACATGGAGATCAACTGGTTGCAGGCTGATCTCCCGCCGCGGTGGGGGGCTCCCTCTGCCATGTCATGTACTGTGTACTTAGCTTTTCACTGTCGCGGCACAAACCATCCCCGTCCAGGACATATTTGGGTGGAGCACATTGAACAGCATGTAGAAAACACAGTTTTAGAAGACATTGTAAAGTTTTCTCGTATAAAACGTAGTGTATCGTGGTATCTACTTAAGACTTTGCAATTCTCAATCTTTTTATAAAACGTACTGCTTCAACAAACACGCCTCAACCACATGGATACCCAACTAACCACCCTTACAGATCAATCCCACTTACTCTTCAGCCCAATGATTTCAATCCAGCGTCCTGATTGGACACCAATGTTCATCCCCCCACCAATGCTCGGCGGCTTCACTGCTACGGCAACTTCATACCCGATTTTCCCACCGGCAGGACACGGAAACAGTGTAATAGCACTCTTAGAGCCCTCTCCTGGGCCGTAGATGAATTTGTGCAAGAGTTTCTCATTCGCCGTCCTTGCCACTGGATCGCTATCGTCCAGGGTGACTGTCACCACCACCTGGTCGCTTGCAGGCTTATTCCACCATGTCGAAGTTTTCGTCGCCTCGCCACTACCAGGAACAAAGCTCCAGATGTTGTAGATATTCGGAACGCCAGTCATGTTGTCACCTGCGTCGCTAACAAATTGGAAACGACACTTCCTATTGGTGTGTCCCACCGGGAAATCGAAAATTGTCAGGGTAGAAGTCTCGCTGAGGCCATAACTGCTGGGGGCCGGTTTGAAGCCCACGAAGATGATGTTTTACGGCTTAGAGACAAACCTGGTCACATCATTGATCACCACATTGAGTGAGGTTACAAGCGCATTTCCACTAGGGAGACGCGCGGGGCAAACGTTGATGGAAGGGTTGACGGTGCAGTCAGAGTGGATATCGTCCAGGCTGGGGGTGAAACCGAGTGCAGGGATGGCGGTCGCGATTTCCAAATCTGTCGAAGCATGAAAGAGAACAGTTGCGAAGAGTTGCATTGTGCAATTTCAGAGTGTTCAGGGGTATTTGATGGAAGTTTACTTGCTGTTCTTTAATGGGGAGGCTGTGGAATGAAGATGTATGTCGAACTGGTAAACGCGACGGGGACACTTAGATATAGTTACCTTCTAGATGCCTAGCCATTGGCACTAAGACATCCTGCCGAAGTCTAAATCTGAATCAAAGATTCTAAATCACTTCGAGCTAAGTGCCTATCATGCGATGTGAGGGGCCCCCAGGTGCGGACAGCGGACGCGAACTGGTCAAAAGCTACGCCGGCATAGTCTAGTGATTATGAATAAACAAACCTGATCTCACATGGGCGATGCCGCCGGCACTCGTACCCGCTCAGCCACAGATTGGTTGCTGCCTTCAAGTGAAATAGATATATATACATATCACCGACAACGATTAAAAGCCACCGTATTCTTCCCTTCTTCCTCCTAAACAAGAACAATATCTACGGACGAGTGACAACGAAAACATCACCATGCTACTCTTACCCTTTGTAACCCGCTATATTTCTACATCTACGGTACCAGTCTACCTCTTCCCCCTTATCAATCTGGCATTTTCTTTGGTGTTCACCTCCCTCCTGCTAACTGGCTCCATTAACCCAATCTTCGGCCTTCGCAATTTCTACTTTCTCTGTCTCCGGTATGGATCTGTGTCACCGGACTCGCTCCTCTTTGACCCCAACACTCAAACGGGAAAAATCTTCTCTGACCCTAACGACAACGAGCTTCTACAAGTCGCTGATCTATACAAAGGTAGAATCAGTTTCTTGGCGCCTTTGTGGGCTGCAAACGTAGCACTCGCAATCGCTGCCCTCCTGGTGCTCATAAATTATCTTCCCGTCATTACTGCTCCAGCCATCACCCGTAAGATTGCCAGTGTTGCCGCTTCCGTCGGGATGCTGTTACTTCTGGGAGGCACAATACTTCAGCAAGTCACTTCAGAGGTCATGCACGTTGTCGCACAACTCACCCTTGGTACCACCAAAGCCCATTCCGGCTGCGGTAATATCGTATTCGGGTGAGTGGGGTTCGTCTGCTCCGTTTTAGCGACGGTGGATTTGTTAGCGGACATGGCAGTACTGATGATAGCGGAGCATGTGCAGTCTGAGGCTGAGGCGGCGGTGGCACACGAGGAAAAGGCAACTGAGGACTGGGTAGATTCGACTGATGCCAGAGTGTTTACAAATGCGGAGTCACCACTCTGCAATGTGGGCAGGAGTCATATACAACTGGGGCTTGAGATGCAGCCCATCAATGCGGGCCCGGTGCCATGCGGTGGCGGTTCTTGGAAAGAACGGTTCACTGTGGATTCAGCACTGGGGCCGCCACCTGTAGCGCCGCAGGCTAAGGGAGATTGGAAGAAGGATATTGCAATTACGGGGGCCACTGTGGCTGGAGATCTTGCGCGGGGGATGCTTGATGTGGACCAGCCATCCATTGGAGTTGATTGGAAGTAGGCAGGGGTATCTTTGGTGCTTACTCTATTGCGGAAGGAACTTATGAACCGCGGGCGAAGGTAGGATAGTGATTTGGACCCGATCCATGGGGTGTGGCTGTTTTTTGTCTGTTTTCGTGAGAATGTAATATTCATCTTCACGGTATCACTTTTCAAGATTCTCGTGGCCTGCCTAGGACATCAATAGTCGTGCTTTTCAGAAGATGATCAACATATTTTTCCTGATGTTTATTTGTAGTGTGGCTCAGTTTTCTCAAATCATGAACTCAGGGCCTTCAGACTGTAAGTAGACGGTGGAAATCAAGCTCTACCTCGCTACATCGAATGCCGTATTGATAATACCCTGTATTTAGTGGCTTGTTACCCAGCCACCTCGCTTCGCGGCCTACCCCACCTACACTCGCGATGCTAGACCCAGAAGACCATCAAAGGCTAGCGCTGCAAAAGCTCAGAATCTACCCCGCTTCGACCAGTCCCCGCCGCCCCGTTCTTCTTGCATCCTATCACCTGCGCCAAGTTCCCATATATACACTGCATAGCACCTATGCTATGTTGGTGGTGCCTGTACAGAACGCAGACGCGGGAGCATGTTATCACTGAAAGCCCAATAGGGAAGGAAGCTGGGAGGGGGAAGGACCGGTACAAGATCTGGGACCCCCTCGACACAAGGTGCAGCCAGCCGGTACTGGACTTCGGATGTGGGAAGGCTGGTCTCGGCTGAGGAGCAAGAAGTGCAGGGTGCAGGAGCGTAGGGTGGAGGCTGAGGAGATGGGTGTGGGGTGAGGAACTATCACTGTTTCTTCCTACGCCCTCCAGCTCTGATGTTACTCTCTTGTCGCCCCGCGTCGACTGGCCCCCCGCCCCCCTGGGGCAGGCTGGAGCACACACTTCGGTCCTCAGGCAGATGACAGTTCTATTGGAGGAGCGGGAGGGGTTCATACCGATACAGTAGGACGAGGTAGCGGCCAAAACACGCCGGCTGAGACTCACCTGACAGACAGATCACAACGAGACAGCGGAGTGTGCTGCCCTCGCCAGGGCACTGGAAGTGGCGGTTATGCGGTAGACGATACCGGAGAGGGTCACTATCTTTACCAACGCCCAAGCTGCCATCAGGAAGTACACCGCGACAATACGGAGCCGAGGTCTGGTGGTGCCTGCGGCGGAGAAGCCGGACGCACGGCTGGGAAAGGCACGCCCGAGAAGAAATCCTTTGTAGTGGCAATGGGGAATTAGGACTTGTGCGTTTTTTGAGGATCTAGTGATGGTTTAGATAGTAAGCATCCAGTATGATGTACAGCACAAGCGAACGAGTGAATTCCAATGATCCCATCCCATCGCCACCGAGTGTAAACGACATCACCAGCTACTACAACCAACAGAGGTCGGAGTCCAATTGAAGGACGACCGGGGCGTGTTTCGTCACCTTCCTCTTACTTCCAACATAATAACCCCCCCATCCCCCACCCCACCCGTCTTCTCCACTCGCTTCTCCTCTCCTCCCAACAACTCAGATTATCCCTAAAGCACTCCAATTTGTCCGCCACGGGTGTTCCCCTCGTCAGCCAATATACTCATCAGTCTCATCTTCGATATCGTAGTCGTTACGTCTTACTCGCTATCATGCTCGCGGCTGGCGTCCTCACCACCGTCCTCATGGCTACCCTCCATTGCACAAAACACGCCCAGGAGCGGGAGGGCCGGTCGAAGCGGGGCAGACCCAGCGAGTGGAAATGATACAGTGGGTGATGAATCACGAATGAGAAGTTAGCAATAGTCCTTACAACCAACGGAGTGTTCCTATACCTAGGTCAGAAGTCCCTTGTAGCACTATCCTTGGTCATGCACAGTTTTGTGAACACTCGGTTTGTGGTTCTGTGGTTATGCAGTTGCCAGTCGCCATCCTGCTCGTCATCTATCTACATACTCGCCATTCTACTTTCCGTCCTACTAGCCGTCATTCTCCTTATCGCCATCACCGCCATCACACTCGCCGCGCCTGACTCGTCATCATACTGTCACGGCGTACGTCCTGGTGCTCGATTTGGGTTTGGTTGTTTGATTTCGTTGTTGATGCTGGCACCTCGCTCCGGATGTCTCGATCTTGGAAAGAGTGTCGTCACCTCGCTCCGGATGTCTCCATCTTGGAAAGGGTGTCAGTTACGGGCCCCGGTTGCATAAGAGAAGGTTGTATGAGTTGCGTGGTTATGAGCACATATGTGAGTATGAGTACATATGTGAGTTGCGCGGGTATGAGTAGGAGGATGTATGGGAGTTGCGAGAACT
>Ga0307508_10002120_pt1 | contig 21258 bp, 20 predicted proteins | sample 9_EM_MG_FD_203089 | JGI IMG/M metagenome (GOLD analysis project Ga0307508, IMG submission 203089) | Populus trichocarpa ectomycorrhiza microbial communities from riparian zone in the Pacific Northwest, United States - 9_EM | ecosystem: Host-associated > Plants > Roots > Unclassified | place...
CATCGCAGATCCAACAACCACCCACACCCGACCCCCCTTGTCCTCCACACGTTCCTGCCAGCAACATCGCCCACAACGCATGTCTGGCTGGCCACTTCTCCGCCACAATCACCGCAGCTGGTGGCCCAGTGGCAATGTCGATCAGAGCATGTCTGGGGTGCGACATTTGGATTAGAGTATGCGCGCCCATGTCGGCCCACTCGAGATCGGCATTCTATCGGGTGCCCGGACAGCCCCCCAGAGACAGCCACTATGTCTGGAATTGGCCCCGTCTACTTCCGCGCCTGTCGCATACGCCACTTATCAAACATGTACACCGACAAAGTTCATCAATCACTCGCCATCCAGGAAGTTCTCGTCCACAGCCCTCGGTCCCACCTCTACCGATAAAGCAACACTTACATACTCCCCGTGGCATATTTCTTGACGTGAGAGCCATAGGTACAATTACAACTCAAGCACAACTGACATTCCGTAGATAATGCCGTCATTCTCTACCCATCCGATATGGGTCCCCCGCTCGGTCCACTCATGCTCAGGTTCCTGACCTTATGCCTCAGCCCGCCACTTGCCGTCCCTCCCCCGAGCCCCGCATCTCCCCCTCCACCCGCCGGCTTCGAGGCCTGATTTCCACTCGGATCTCCAGGGACAACCCCAGCGCCTGTTCTCCTCGCGATCAGCGCCCGCACTGCACTCAGCCACTTGATCTCCTCCTCCTCGCTGGGCGCGCACAGCAGTAGCGTCCGCTTCGTCGTCACTATCTTGAACGTATACGGCCCGTGTGCAGACATCCGTCTGTCCACTGGCCCCACTGCCGCCTGCGTACTCATGACCGGCGGTGGAATGGCTCCACCGTGTTTGTGTGACTGCATGTCGAATTCTAATGCGTCGAGAATCTCGGACACGGAGAATTGCCGGTGCGGCTTCGTGTCCTGCCAACATCCAGTGCGCCGTTCATGTATCAGCAATGGATCACCGATCAGTCAAATCCCACCTACCATGTGACTTCCCGAATAGACTAGTTTTTCACCGTAAAGCACGAACCATCGTTTGCGCCAGTTATGTCGTTTCGAACCACATTTCATCAAGTAGCCGGAAACAACTGTCTTTGTAACCCCATCCCTCAGTGGTCCCGCAGGCCGAGTAGGCGAGGTACTGATCGTCGGTCGATTCTGCGACGACGCCGAGTACGTCCGTTGAGCACTTGGCGAAACATCTTCCGAGTCTGAAGACGTGATGTTTTGGGCATGTGAGGGATGGGTCGGAGGCGGTGTGATGGTGGTACTACGGCTGAGCATAGCTGGGGCTTCTGGGATCGCTACCGGCGTAGCGAGCGACGTTTGAGTCGACGTCATCATGAGCGTCTCCCGTGCATCCTGGATGGCCACGACCCATCGCTGTACTTCTTCGGGGCTCTGGGCTTGAAGATAAAACGTTCTGACGGATGTAACGACCCCGAAAGTGTACAAATGCTTCTTCAACATGACTTGGGTGCACGAGTGGACATCGGTCAGATTGAGGAGTCGAAGAAGCTCGTACTCTGCCGAGGTCTTGTAGTATGCTAGATGCGCTGGTCGCAATACAAACCACCTCTTCTTCCAGGTCTACAACGACGTTCATATTGGGTAACCAACGAGCGCTCAGGACACACCGACCTTGCGCCGCTCGCCCTTCTTCCAGAGATAGCCAGACTTGATAACGCCTTCGTTCACCGAGTCTTGCATGCACTGAGACTTGTCCGCCGTCTTCCACGGCCCTTCCTCTTCGTCGTCGTCTTCTTCCGACTCCTCGCCGCTGCCCGACGCACGCTCGGCGATCGAAGAGAGGGGCGGTTGTAAGCTGCTGCCAGACAACGGCGTCCCGGAAGGGCCCACCGGTTGTGAGTGTGTGGGGGACGCTAAATCTGGGGACATGGCTGAATCTGAATCTGACTCTGTTCCAGATACATGTGCGTGCGCGACTGGTGGACTCTGTAATTTCGCAGATCAGAACAAGGTATCGACGGAGAGAGACAGTAGTTGACACCTACCTTCTTGGGCTTGGCAGTGGAGTGTACCGAGAGTTTCCTCTGTATCTCTTGTGGCGATGGCGGTGCTGCCGCCGAGGGCGACATGGTCAAACCCAAAAGGACAACTTGGCGTCTGGTTGCAACCAAGGGCTCTTGTTATGTATGAGCGCCGCGCAAGACACGCCCTGTCACGACGTGACTTGTCACAATCCCAGATGTCCAAATCTGAGACGGCGCTCGGACCCAGTACTTTTGTGCGATTTCCGAGTGAGCAATGTGCGAGCTCTTTACTGTCAACACTCTCCCGGCTTGTGCGACTGAAACCGCTCTTGTGATAAGACAATTGATATTCCTAATCGAGAACTTGTCGGTGATCAGATGGGCCGATAAGCCCCGATTAGTCGTATTTCAGCCAAGTTGTCCTCCAACGACTACCATCTCTGATCCCCAATCATGACATTGTCCGTGCAGGAAAAGTTCGACAAGGCCGTCAAGCATGTCCAGAGTCTCCCCGAGGACGGTCCTTACAAGCCTGATCAGAATACCAAGCTCAAGGTGAGGCGGTATTCTCTTCAAGATCATGCAATCTGCTGAAATAATCGTGTCAGTACTACGCATACTACAAGCAAGGTTTGTGTTCTGGACCAACTGACGCTGAAGTCATCCCTGAATTCTGCCGCATTCAGGAACCATAGGCGATGTGAACACCGAGCGGCCAGGCCTGTTCGACTTTGTCGGAAAGGCTAAATGGTCAATGCGTCCTCTCATGCCTATCATTGGCCATGCTCAATTTCACATGTTACTATAGGGACGCCTGGGACGGTGTCAAGGGCACAAGCAAAGAAGAAGCCCAGAAGAAATACGTCGAGTTGCTTTGCGGGGTAAGATTATCTCCTCATTATCATACAAGTTTGCTTGATAGCTGAGCTTGATAACAGGACCTCGATAAGATCACACCCAAGTCCGAGGAGCTCGGGAAGCTCCTCCAAGAACTCAAGTAGACATGGTTGCTCGCGCTGTACGAGTAAGCACGTGTAAACACACTCCAAATAGGTGGAATGGGCACCAGTGGTCAAATCGCCGGTGACATCGTGTGCAGAGTGCTGCACGCAGCACGGACCTGAACTTAGTAGAGTTGGACAGCAGGGGTCATGCGTCCATTCTTATTCCAACACGAGGCAGATAACGACCGGCGTCTGTACCGCATCGTTAGAGGAAGGGGTGTTCGAGGACCTCGGCCACGCTGACACTGCTTTCCTAATTGGTTCGGAACCCTTTGAGTCGGTACTTGCAAGTTTGCCGGGGAGATGGCGAATAGGACGCTTCAAATGTGGCCAAGTGGCCCATCTTAATCTCACCAACGCAACCCCCCGGATTCCCACCGTCCGAATCCACCAATTTCAAGGTTCAAGTTGGCAGTTGTGCCAAGTGCATCAATATTAATACAGCATCCCGCCATCCATTAGGTAACCTGATTGAACCTCCTTGAAGCTCGAAGCTTTGAAGATTGTGCCCCGTGCGGTTGTGCAACGAGGTTCACAACACGCAAATGGTCGATACAATTCGCTCTGCACACCTCAATTTGCCCGATCAATTCCTTTGGCCTCACACTCATGGTCGCTCAGTAGATTTGCTGTTGTTGAATGCCGATCAGGGAGAGGCTCTTGTTACTGATCTAGTACACCCTGGGTAATCACCAAGTGGCTGTCCCTGTGAGCACCTAGGTCCTAGGACTCCGATGTACCTCGAACAACCGAGGTAGATGGTGGTGGCTGAGTGCGGCCCTATACTAGGTGCCTCAGATCAGCTGGATCTTTCTTTGACAACGATACCACAACAAAATCGTCGTTTTCCACCTTGTGGCAGCAGCGTCTCAACCCAGGTCATGACAACGACTCCGCAGAACGTTCCCTTTTGTCGACAATGACTCTGATTTGGCTTGTGACATACGCTTCGTCGGAACCTGCGCCCGTGGTCGGACGTATGACAGGTTGCCAAGACCCTGGATTCGTAAGTTTCATGCCCTGTCTCTACTTCGGAGCTTAAGCGCCCCTTTACCTTTTTTCGGGAGCTCGCACCTTTCCGACTCTACTTTTAGACGCAGTATCTAGGCTTTATCGGGATACCCTTCCAGAGTTCCACGCCAGCCGCACGAGCACAGCACGCCAACGGGCTAGAAGCACATATTGAAATTAACAAGCTCGTACCGTATCACACGGCCCCACAGCATGGCCAGCAACGGCCAATGTGATCTCTTTAATGACGAGCGTTTTCTGATATCCGGGTAGAAATGACGAATTATGCCGACAAAGTGGCATCATGTGCAGGTCTACTCGACCGAGTCGTGTTCTCCACATTGATTGCGCCCAATGGACCGATTTCATGAAATGGCTTCCCTGGCATAGAACCCTTTGTCTGCCAAGATTTGTCTCATGCCGTCAAACCCGTTCGTTCGGGCGACCGCCATCTCCCCATGATGCGTCATGTGGAAGTACTTGTCGGATGTGGCTCCCCTCAAAAAATCTCATCGAAGCTTGCACACATCTTCCTATGGAGCCAAGGAGATCTCCGCCGGCCTGCGATTCTACTTCTTCACCTAGGTAAGCATTATGTGTATAGTCGCCCCTGTGAGGTTGTTCACTTTGCACAAGTTCCAAGTCGCGCGAACCACCGTGTGTCGTGTTTCAAATCGTCCGATATGCCTGTAGTTTGAGCACCCCCACTTTGGGGATAGTGCCATCAACAAATAAATTTTTATTCTTGAATCAGCACGGACTGATCTCCGTCTTTGTCACGCAGGAGCCATCTAATAACCGCTCATGTCTGCAAGCCTGAGTGCTTCGCGGTAGAACTGCCAGCCGCACCTCGATCGAGCTGTCCTCTGACACCTCTCTTCGGATGGCGGGCCCGGCAACTCGGGTGTCGAGCGGTGGTCTGATTACGATAGCTTCGTTCTGCCGCATCCTGACGTTTGTGGCTTCCGTCCATATGGGTCTCCGTAGTCGTTCTCTCAGTTGCCAGGCACGATACGAACACAAGGGTTCTTGTCCGCTGTGGATATATAGCTAAGTTGGGTCACTGGCAGTGCGCCGCAGCAGTCTCGCGGTCTGGGCACTTTGTTGGACTTGTACTTGAGAGCTAGTCTGGTGACCAGCCCGTCTATGAGGTAAACCGTCGACGGCTTCCACTTAGGAACTGGCAAAAGAACGTGAGATTTCTGTTATCTATGTTGTTACGGGATCGAAAATTTGATCGTACGACCAGTATCTTCTAAAGGGTATCCAAGTCCATAAGAAGGAAAAGAATACGGGCTATCCAGCACTACACAACAGAGGAATGGTACACACAGTACTACAACTGACAAATTGAATTCCCGGGTAAATCCAGTATAGGATGAACGATATGTCACGAAATATGTCCAAGATCGGGGTTGGCGATAAATAACGAGGCACGCGGAGCGACGCCGTATTGTATCGTCGGTCGCGTCTGTGATGGTACTTCTTCACGACGGCGGGTGTTTCGGGGGGTTGGGGTTTGCTGCGATTCCAATTCTTGAGACAACCTATGCTCGTATGCTCTGACTCTACTGTTCACGACATCGCCCCTCTTTGGTGATTCGGGACGCGATTTTGGTGACATCAGAGGCTCAGAGGGCGTCTCCACATCCACAGACATAGCTGGGGGAGCCAGAGATAGTGTTGATCGTGGCGGATCAACATGGGGTGAACCGTTCGACAGAGAGATCTCGGGAGGCGCGGGGTCGTCAGAAGCGAGCACCCCTTGTTCGGTTATTTCCGCAGAACCCAGCGACGGCGCACGCCGGGAACCTGATCCATCAGATGCGAGACGCTGAACTACGTCATAGCTGCCTCCCAGATGCTCCGCGGAGTCGGTATTCGCCGTACGTCCGCTGTGAGCGGAAGACAGCGATCTACCGTGTTCAACAGGTATATCAACAGGTGTATCATTAGAAAGCGCAGAAGTGGCAGAGGATTTCTTCGTTTCTTCTGACGGAACGAGAGGAGGGGCCGGTGTTGGGTCTCTGAAATCTAGCGGCTTGGGAGATGTAACCGACGTGCGACGGTCGAGTAGTGGAGGTTTCGTTAAACGTGACCACCAGTTGTCAGGACGAGTTATCGACTGTGAATGCGACAAGGTAGAACCTGAAACAATCGAATCTCGAGGAACACACGCAACGCGGTGTGAATCAGAGGAGCGTGAAGCAGTAGGACTCTGAGGTGTTGGGGAGATGCTAGTTGGTGGGGAAAATGTGGGGTTGTCCGCATGACCATGAGTTATTTGTCCGTGCGAAAGTTCTTGCAGAGGCGGCGGCGAATTAGAAGGATTCGGCAGAGATATGTGGGAGGCTTCTCTGAGGGGGGTGAGCATGCGTGAGCGTACAGAGAAGGGTAGAACGGAGTCTTGGGGATCCAGGGCGGTCAATTCAAAATCGTCAGTTTCATCGCTTCTCAGAACTGAATGATCATAATCTGCGTCCTTCTCGGGGTTGCTGGGGCGTAAATTGAGATCATCATATTCGTCGTCCTGGACAGGGTCCTCAAAGGGATCGGTGTATGACCAGAAACTTCCGTCTCTCCGGTGGGTCGGAAGCGAAGAAAAATCGCTGTGAAGACTTCCTTGACAAATTAGACCTTCCTGGGCCTGCTCACGGAGATGATCGATCTTCTCCCACTCGTGACCCCCTCGATCTACCACAGATCCGCTAGGCTCGCGACCAATCACACCGCGTACCATAGCGCTCACAGAACGGAGGGGCCAGACACTTGTCGCCTCACCGTCCTGTCTCTGCATGGTACCCGGATGGCCAAACGATCTGGTGTCCTCGTCCACAAACATGTCCTTCCGGGGCTGACGGGGCCGGGAGCGAAATCTGCTAATGCCTAGGTGTGCGAAGATATCCGTTATCGCAACCGTGACTCTTTCACTCATTTGACCTTCGAGGTGTGCTGCCTCTGGTGCAGCGCCGCTCACCGATCCTGCCGACGAGAATTCGGGGTCGTCCGCAAGCGGGGAAAATCCCCCGGCTGTCCTTCGGTCACGATTACGCGCTCGTCTTATATAATATATTGTTGCGAGTCCACCTGCGACAAGCCCAAGAACTCCAAATGTCGTCCCGAGTGCGATAGCAGTAGTATGGTCACTTGAGCTAGAGGATGAACCGGAGGGAGTACCCGATGAGTCCCCAGGAGCATCGCCCGTCCCTCCATCAGAATTGGTAGTTGAACCAGTCTGCGTTGGTGCTGGCAATGAATTGATGGCAGGCGTCGAGCCAGATGTGGGTGCCGTGTAGTTCATAACCATCGAGGACGTCGTCGCATCATATATGAATAGGGATGCGGATGCAGGAGAGGAAGAACCGTATCCTAACATGAATGATATGAGGGGGAATCGTCGTGATCCATGCGATTCATGCAACTTACCAAAGCAGAAAAACACACAACCGTTTGCTTGGACTGCAAGGTGGTCTTTCCTTTGACCTAGCTGTGCGAGTGCCGGAACACTGTTCCACGACATGGGGTTCTGGCCAGTGTCCAAAATCCAGCCATCGCTGTAAGTCGCCTGGAGCTGTGCATCACCACCTCCATGGATAAGGACTTGGCCATTGGAAAGGACGACCGCTGCGAAGTCACGACGAGGACTCGGCAATGACTCGTTTGAGATGGAGAGCCTCTCCCAGACAGGAGGATTTTGTGTGGTGTCCAAGGACCATACCGTGTCCATGGGCACGAGGCCCGAGTACGATGCGCAGTATCCCCCGAGGACCAGGATGCGGCCATCCAGTAGCACGAGCGAGGCGTGACCATAGATATCGGGCGGTGCATCGCTCGAAGACGGGAGTTGGACGAACTCCAGGCCGGACGGGCTGAAGGAGTAGTGATCACTGAACGCATTGCCGGAACCATCCGCCTTCTCACCGCCAATTAACCACACCTTGCCGCTCGTATAGGAGGAGGAGTGGCGAATCCTACGCATGGGTTCATTCGCCCAATTCTGCGGTTCCATGAGAAAAGATGGACCGGGCTGGTTAGAGGTCGAGAGCAGGCCGGACGAGTCGTTGAGGCCTGTAAGAGCTGTCAAAGAATTGGGCCCTGGTTGACCCCCGAAGAGCAAAAGTTCTGTGGGGTTAAACGCGGACAATGTGTGCCAGGCAAGGGCAGGCGAAGAGTTATTGGAGAAAAGCTGCCATGGGGGAGACGAAGAATCGAAAGAGGTCGAGAGATCGAGGACTAACAAGTCGGATATCTCTGGTGCAGAGCTGTACGAGTAGGAGTTGAACGGATCGCTTAGTCCGCCGTGGACGTATAGCGTGCTATCCAACAGAGCGACTGCTTGTCCCCATCTACTGCGAATGAGTGCCACTCGTACAGGTGAGTTGGCATACTCACCTCGGGGTTGGGTTGTAGTGCGCAAGAACTATTGGCGAGAGATACATCGAGTAGATTATAATCAGGCCAATCATGTGTGCCAGGGGGTGAGAAATGGATCCTAGCCGTATCAGAACGATAAGTGATGGCAGGTGTTAGTGGACGTCGTGAGTTCTGTTCATGAGGTTCGTGAAGTGATTTACTCAGACTGTCTCCGTTCAAGTTCAACAACCCGCTATCACCCGGTCTATTTTTGGACATCTACATATCAACAGTCACATACAGGTCAGACTCGGATATTCTTAAAAGTTAAAATCAATAACTCGGCCCTCAGGTGTGTCTCCCAAATCTAAGAGACACGTCGTCGATACCCATAGTGAGTCCAATCTTCGCCTGCAATACCCGCCCGCGCCATTCATCCACGGTCTCAGCCTGACCATTTGACTTCATCGCACCAACAGCTCGACCTGCCAGTGCCAAACTCGCAATTACGACACGAGGAAACACATGCCTTCCGTAGATGCAATCTTTCGTCCGAGACACGTGCGAGGACCTATGTGGATAAATCAATTCGTGACATACCGATACTAGATGCTGTGTATTCTTTTGACTCATCCTTTTTCTGAGTCTCTCTCCTTTCTGTATCACCTTGAGGCTCAGAACTCGTCGGGATCGGAAAAATAACATGGTTATACTCTAAAGAAGAACATCAGGATAACAGTCAAGAAAACGCAATTTGCTCACCTACCACAACCTTGATACGCCTGGTTTAGTATCAGTTCACGATGGGAGTACCCAATAGCGACTCACATTAGTGCCCTTCTTGACAGACAACATTCTGGGTTCATCGCTGTCGAGGATCATGCGGTGCTTTGCCTTGCGGACCAGAAAGGCTCCTGATGCTACAATACCCCTAACATTCAGGTGGCGTTAACGGGCGGCGCTGTGTTACCTACGGAACATTGGATCCTTGAATCTCTGCGTAAAGCTTGTGTGAGGCATCCCAAACAAAGACATACCTTTTCTACATTAAATGTATAACGAATATCGACAACGTATAAACCTATCGTCTCGTTGTTAAACGCAGGGGTGGCAATCCCCTCCGCGATTCACCCTCTGCGGAAATGATGTTCGAACCCCGGAACCCGAAGGATGTAAGACGGGGACATTCTGCATGGATGTCACTGCGTACCCTGTAAACTCACAGAAAGAAGCGGCTCAAATGATCTGCTTTCCAAACATACCTGACCCGTGACTAGCGACGACGGTCTGCTCCCCCAACTTGCATGGAGCACGTGTATATTGTTGGGGAACCACTGATGAATGGGACAATACTCACTTCCCCGATGGACGAATCTGTTGTTCACCTACTGACCTGGGTTCCACCAAGTCTCTGGTAGGACGATAGCTAAGACAAGGGAATGCACAAGCCCAGGAAGTCGGCGGCCTATCAATGGCAACATAAGGATCGGGATTGGCCGCGTCGCGACAGACCTTGAGCGCATGGACGGGTTTGAGGACGCGTGAGACGACGAGGACAGAAACAAGCGTGGCGATTGCGGTGGACCAGGTCATGTGCATGAGCAGTGGCAGTCCTAGACAAGCGCTGGGTCCGGCTGGGACCATCGGCTGATGCCCAAGTAATCTAAGTAATCCCACAAAGTGTCTGACAACGGAACGTTTCAAGTTCTGAGAGGCTCCCCGAACCGAACTCAATACACCCCTGTGATCCGTTGTACGGGCAGGGCTGAAATGCATAACTTGCATAGTAGTGATGGTTAACTGGCAGTAACGGGGATGCGGCTGCCAAGGTCGAAATTCCGGATTCCGACCGTGTGCCCCTTGCAATACCGACGATCTGCTCAAGTCAGGGTTACTGCTTGATATGGAAATATTGCATCTCTTGAACCCAGGGAGTGGCGCATGCAGACGGGCAACGAACCCGTGCGGCTGATAGGCCGACGATCAAAGGCTGACGACCGCACTCTGCTTTGCACTGCTGTTCGGATGCGGTGGGTGGTTGCCAGGGCGAGTGACGTCCGCCGTGTCCCTGCATCATCCCGGTTTCGTCCTTTGTTCATGCCATGGTCCGAGAATGACACATGCCAGACGTTATTCCGATGGGAGAGCCACTCCAAATCAAATGTCCGCGGTAGATTCGTGTTTGTCTCGACTCTCAGGATACCCAGGTAACGTCATAACTTGCTGATTCATGTTACCGTTGCTCGAGCCTCTGATGTTGCGTTTCTGCTCAGACAGTCGGAGTCGAACTGCCAAGCCAAAACCCGCAAAGGAATACTACTCCTGACTCGCTGTAGAACGGGTTATAATCTGTCCGAGATTCCGGGGGTTGGCAACAGTCCTGGCTCGGGCAGTATTCAGGTCGTTTAACGTCCCTGCGAGATAGATTGACTCAAGCAACCGATAGACTCCTTGGAGCAGGACAAGAAGTATCGTCCAGTCACTCATTAGCTAATACAGACTCAGGGACGCCACTACGCCGACACTGTCACTGATCAATGTGTGAGAGTTACCGCCAACTAATTTCTCGCCTTTCCCAGCCTGAGGCTCAAACGAAAGTGTCTTCAGTCTAATTTCAAATCAACATCCTCATCACCTTCACCTTCAATGATAGCGTGTCTGTATCGGATCCGCATGATGCATTGTACTCAAGTTCATCTTTGGATGTACAGCACCGTGAATAATAATCCAATTATTAACATCTAGGAAGCCACCTTCAGGCAGGACTGAAATACTGTAAGTCTCTTTCCAACCTCGTCAGTCTCAACGCCTAATCCCTTGCTCCGACCTCTCGTGCGTTTCGCGTCAGCACGTACTAAGCTCGGCCAACTTCACAAGCTGAGTTTTTGGTGTACTTTCCCTTCGAAAAGTGCACCTGTCATGGCGCTCGGGGCAGCCGGCGCTGCAGGTACTTGAGATGGGTATTCGAATGTGTACAAATCGCACATCACTGACCTGGGTCTGCAGCTCGCCTGGCAAGGTTTTCGGCATCTGGACGCGGTGGTAACGACTTTGCCCAGGATAAAAAATAAAACTCGTTCTTACCAGCGCCGACAACGTCGCGAGCTACTGTTGCGAGTGACTATCAGTGATGGGTCGCAACACAGATTGACGCAAAGACCAACCTGCGCCTCTGACAACGCCGCCAGTAACGGACGAAACCAATGTGAGAAACGAGAGGAGCAAGGCAGGTGCGAAAACAAGCATGTTGAAATACTGCTGGGTGTTGAACACGGCTGTGGAGATGCAGCTCACACCTTCCAGGGTTATATACCTACCTACGTCGGCATCTCTGTGCGTGTTTGCGCTCCCATTACGCCAAATGGGTGATAGGGACCCACTGGCATTGATGAGTCCCTGTCACAATCTCTAAACGGTCCACAGCTTGCACATGCCGTTTTCCGGTCGTACTGTCGCCTGTCCCGACCGCCCAAGAGACACAGGATCTGTTCCTAAAGGAAAGTGCATCGTGTTGAACTATTTCGCACAGTGGGCGTAATTTACTACAATGTACGAGCAGTTACCCAAAAATAGTGTATTCAACGCAACAGCAAGACTTTGTCCCGAGCACTGGTTTCAAAACTCCGACAATCAAACTCCATCATACGGATCTGGCCGAGGAAGGTCTCGGTTATCAGGAAAACTGATATGCTGCCTCAGTACTTGAGCAGTAAGCTGTAGCTGGTGCATGGTGACGAAGAGACAGCTGACGTTGATGAATAACACCATAATCACTGCCACTCCAATCCACTGTGGAGATACTATCCTTCGGCGTGGCACCTCCACGGAAGCATCATGGATATAGTCACCCGAGTGGGAGAGGAGGTGCTCTTTTTCGATCTCATTGTCTATCCCTTGACTGTCGCTCGGAGTCATGTAGTCGTCGCTGCCCATCTGCTCGCGAGGAATGAGCACAAGCATCACGTGCCAGGTGTCCACTAACCTATGACTTTGTCACGAGTTTGTATTGGATTGACGTGAAAGTACGGCAGGGCATCTGTGCATTTATAGGTGAGTCATTGGCAATGCACCGTGTGGAGCTCTAAACGATTTTTGGAGGCATAACACCTTTTGTAGCGAACGGAAGTATTTGCGGACGTCGGGCAGGTACTGAGGCGGCCCGTTATCGTGTTATCAATGGATCCAAGAGGACGTGAACAGCCCATCTTGTCATTTCCAGGGGAATCATCTCCATCTCATGATCAAGCCAAGCTCTGCTAATTTCCAAGTCCAGCTTTCTCTCACCACGGTATGCATAGCTATTTCAGAAGCACCCTAGACCCAACACGCCGACGGTGGGCTTGAGGGTCTCCGCTGAGCTTAACGACATGGTGTCAATGGCACCGCAAGCCCAAAAGGCTACGTTCGAACGTTATATCATGCATGGCAGGGCTCGCCATCCATCCGTTTCCATCAAGCCATGGTGCCTCTCGCTTCCCGCAGGACAACAAGTACTGCCCGTCTTTCCCTGCTCTTCAGACCTTTCTGCCAACCACCGCGTGCGGTGATTGCTTGCCTCGGCGCGCTCGCCGCCGTGACAGTCCTCAACGTCGCGTTTACGTTGTACACCATCTATACCGTCAAAGATCTCTTGCCAAACAACCGAGAATGGAGTACGTCCATGGATGGTTTCGAAACGCTACCCGGGCTGACGAGTCCCTGAAAGCCTGGATAGGAGATGACTTTCCCTCAGAGCTACCACTCGAGATACCGCTCGCAGGCTTGAGCGTGGAGCCCGGCGAGGAGCACTTTTCGCTCTATGACGACGATGAATGGGGAACCCTTTTCCCTTCGGACGGTTTCGTCCGTCTTGGTCCAAATGACCGCACTTTCCACGTGTCGCTTTTCCATCAGCTCCACTGTCTGGACGTCATTCGCGTCGGCTACTTGACGAATCGAACACATGCGTTCGAGCATATCCAGCATTGCCTGCGTTACCTTAGACAAATCCTCGTTTGTCACGCCGACACGACGCTGGAAGACGATATTCCTCAGTTTGTGGACGGTAGTTGGACCCACTCGGCAAGCGGCGTTGGTTCAGTTCACAGATGCAAAGACTGGACTGTATTACGCCGGTGGGTGGCAGATCACCCCAGTCTACCACTCGAATGAGGGTGTACATATCGTACGACACACTTTTTTTTCGTCACGACCCGAGTCGAGTATGTATACCACTTGGGATATAGCACCTGCTCTGCACCATGTTCATTTTCGCGTAAGAGCGATGGTCTAAACGGCACTGGGAACACCCTCAATGCTACGAGTCGGCCCAAACCGCAAGACGTCGAGTTCTGTATCGTGCCCATGTTTTCCTGGTTTCGCCAGGTCCGATTCTTTGATCCCTTCCAAGTCGGTATTGGTGGCGAGTCCGTCTGTGTAGCTAGTTGTCGAGATCCCAGTGGCTCCTCCGCGCGTCCAATTTATACGCGTGGACGTGACCGCTCCGGAGGAGTCTTCGGAAGATATTCCCAGACCAAGGCGCAGGATGATGAGCGTCGGAGCGATGCCCTGCGATAAGGAAAGGACATGTCCAAAGACAGGTTCGGATCAGATGATGTGCTACTTACATATATTTGGACGGCCATGACGGCGAGGATGGCCTCTGCAGGGTTGGGGATGGCAAAGAGCACGACGAAGACAAGTTGGAAGAGAAGGTAAAGGGCGCCGCTCTCGATGATGAGCATCATTGCACGACGTGTAGCACCTTGGCCGATTTTGAGCGGGGAGTCAGGTATAGTGCGAGAGGAGTCCCAGATGCGGTAAACAATGAGGGAGGTAACGGCGACATTGGTGCAAAGGGGAAGGATGTATCCCGCGAGACCAAGGGGAACCAGAGAAGGAGGAGGGGTGGGCGAAGTGGGGTTGATCGCAAGGAGGAGATCAATGACGACAATGATACAAGCTAGTATTTGAGAGTGAGACGATGTGAGCATTTTGACGGAGAGGACAACCTACCAAAGCCACCGATAGAAGTGAGGAGTGGCAGTATGATCAGATAATAATTTTTTCCCCATAACATCCAGCAACGATAGATGAGGACGAAATCACCCAGGAGATCAGTGAAGGATATCAAGAAGTCGGCCGCCATGAGCTGACTGGTTTCGTTAGCATAATTGGTGACACCAATGGCGTTCTGTTGAACAAGTACGTGAATCGTTGCGTCGTGGGGCAGGGGCTGGAGACTGACCAGGGTTGTGTAGAAATGGTTGAACTCGAGAGCAAAGTGAGTGGTGCAACACAAGAAGATGAGGCAGTTGAGATAGATGATGGGGTTGTTGAGTTTATCACTGGGGCGACGATGCCTCAGGATGACCACAGAGACGAGGAAGAGGGTAGCGTTTGTGCCTATAAGGTTTAGCGTGAGCGAGAAGGGTAAGGTGGCGAAAGAATATTCAGAATACCCCAGAGAACAGCCTCGCAAGCAAAGCCTATTAGGGCAGCCAAGTCATTGGTGAGCTGCATGGGGATGGTCGCGGTCAAGTCGTACGACGAAGGCCTCCATACTGCGGGCTGTTATGGCCAACCACACATCATGATGGAAGTGCTCTTAGGTAAGTAGAAACAAGGTAATTAAAGCTGGCCGCCCACATCATGATCGAAATGCGGATACACGTGGCTTATGTAATTCGAAACCGCATCTTTTGATCGGCAGTGGACAACTCGGACCGGCCATGTGATAGCGACGGTCGCCTTTCCCTACGACCATGCCTCCCCTTCTTGCCTTAGCCTTCCTTGCTTACTGCGTCTGGAGGCTTGTCAGGGGCTTCGCTGCCCCGCAGTCCCCCCTCGCAGTCATACCCGGTCCAAAGAAGGACCATTGGCTCACAGGTACCTCGTCCACATATTTTCCGTAGCACCCACCACATCTTGTCATCAGGTAACTACCATCTACTCTTCCGCGATGCATTTCGGTACAACCTCGCCTTGGTCGAGAAATATGGCGGAGCCGTCAGGATCAACGCCTTGCTCGGGGTAATCCCACAGATCTCCCCCAAGGCACGGTGGCTCACATCGCCCTCTGCAGAGCCAGCAACTCTACATATCCGACCCTTTGGCTCTCCATCACATAGTCGTCAAAGATCAGCACATTTATACCGAAACAGACATGTTCATCATGTACGTTTTACTCTCCCTCCTTCCGCTCGCCAATCGTTGCAACCGCGCCGCAGGGGAAACCGCTTGATTTTTGGTCCGGGTCTGATCTCGACCCTCGGTATGTTGTATTGCCTGTGGTGTACGAAACGAGTCATGTAAGGCATCTCGTCTGATAAGGTGAACAGCATAAGAAACAACGCAAGATGCTTAATCCCGTATTCTCACTGGCCAATATGCGTGATTTGCTCCCAATCATTCACCCTATTGCGGACAGGCTCTGCAAAATGCTCCAGTCACAGCTGCCCTCTGATCGCTGTACGTTCTTGGCCCCCATCTTATACCCACACTCATTAAAACCAGCCGTGAAAGAGATTAATGTGCTTCCTTGGCTATCTCGCGGTGCTCTCGAATACATCTGTCAGGCGGCACTTGGGCATTCCTTTGACGCCCTCGATCTCGACAAAGAAAACGACTATTTGGAAGCGATAAGAAACCTAGCGTAGGGGTGTCTCTGGGGTCGATGACTCATGAGAGCTTACGCATTCCCTTTCCACAGCCCTTCGACTCTCCGACTGCTTATGGTCCGGCCGCTCATCCCCTTCGTCACGCGAAATTTCTCCTTATATTGGCGTAACAAAATAGTGGACTGGGCTCCGCTCGAGGCCCTCAGGGACATCCGGCGTGTGGTACAAGTCATGGACGCAACCAGCAAAAGCATTTTTGAGGAGAAAAAGGCAATTATGGAGGGTCGCACTGAACCAGAGGGTCCTGCAAGTTTAAGGTCTCGCATGAAAGGTAAAGATATCATGAGCATTATGTGTGAGTTGAACGCGTCTTCTTACGCGGTCGTGGTAATGACTTGCCTCAGTAAGGGCAAACATGTCATCCTCTGACGCTGACAGGCTCACGGATGAGGAGCTACTAGGGCAAATGAAGTGAGCGCAAATCATGAACGTGACTAACTGGCATTCTCAATCTTTTATTTAGCACGATAATATTTGCAGGATTTGAAACCACGACAACTGCCATATGTCGCATCCTCTGGATATTGGCTAGCAGGCCGGATGTTCAAGCCCGCCTGCGTAGCGAAGTACGGGATGCGAAACAAAAGCATACTACGTTGCATGACATCACAGGTCCCTGGGAAGAGGTTGGTTTACCTTACGACCTCCTCATGGGTCTTCCGTACCTCGATGCCGTCGTTAGAGAGACTCTGAGGGTGTGCCCGCCTACCTCGCTACTGAGTCGAACGTAAGGCGGCCAACTTCATCACCTGTCACCAGCTCAAAGCTTTTCATTTCCAGCGTTCGTGAAGACACTGTACTTCCGCTCTACCAGCCTATAAAATCTATTGCTGGGGAGATGCTCTCCGAAATTGCCATCCCCAAAGGTACCACTCTGATCATGTCCCTTTTAGCTGCGAACCATAATAAGGACCTATGGGGAGAAGATGCGTCGGAGTGGCGGCCTGAGCGGTGGCTTAACGCTACAGGCGAGCGTGTTCAACTGAATGCAGATTCTGAGGTCGGGGGTGAAACAAAGTTTTGTGTAACCTCTGAAAAGACCCCGGGAGTGAAAGGTGGGATGAAATATCCAGGTGTTTATGCGTCTATGTAGGTGTATATGGTCGACATCGTTCCACAGTATCCTGATCACGACATCTTCAGGATGACCTTCCTCGGTGGCGGTCGAGCATGCATGCATGTGTTGTTCACACACGTCTATTCTTATCCTGACACACGCCTTTACAGCGGCTTTAAATTTGCAGAAATGGAAATGAGTAAGCCCCGCAGTCAGGTCATGCTATTGTATGCTAAATTGGCATGCATGAATAATCGCATCAGAGCAATTGTTGACGACGCTTATCTCACGCATCCATTTCGCATTACCCAGTATACCGGATGAAAACGGGAATGTCAAGGAGATCTACTGGAAGATTAATGGCCTCCAGGTCCCCGTCGTTCGGCCTCCGGCTGGTGACGATGTGACCGCACAGGTTCCGCTTAGTCTGAGGTTGGTCCAGCCTGGCGATTTTGTGTTGTAGCATTCGGTAGATTGGCGCTGAACCGCCGATGTAATATTTATTAGCCTTGTTCTCAGGTTGCAGAACGGATACTCCCACGACCCCGCGCAGCAGTCGGTCTTCGACGTCAACCTGAAACGTACGGTAAGCTACTTCCTTAAATATGCCCCTTGATTCCCCTAGCTTCGTTTGCGTCCTGACATCCTTTTGTGGACATCGCGGAAAGGATGCGGAGACGTATCCGCCATCATTCTGGCGTTATATATAGCGACCGTCGTCCTGGGACTTGTCAGCCGTTCTCCCTGTTCGATGGGTGACGCGTCTACTTGCTAAATATAAGTCAGCTTCCAGTAGAGCTGCGATCAGTAAGGATCCGAATCTGCACTTGCTGTCGCGGATGGCAGACATGATCCAGATGCCCTGCCGATTTCTTTACCGTAAACGTTGACACCGCAGCGGTCGGCGATGATGCATGATGAATCACCCGCGATGCCGCGACGGCGATTGTCACGGGTATACAATAGTCGATTTGGCCACAAGTCAGGACACCGTGACTCCATACTTGCACAGGTGCGTTCTTCAGATGCAGACGTGGGCGGGGAGGCCCGGGAGCCCCCGCCACGGCATGCGCATCGCCTTGGCTGTGAAATGGGCGGGGGCATCGCCCCCCGAATGGGTTCGCGGTTGCATATAAAACACCCCCCTCAAACAAGGGGAATTCGACCACACACTCAAAGCCAACCCACCCCATCGAACACACAAGACACAGCCATGTCCGTGAACATTGTCCTCCCTTCCCTCTCTGCCTGGGCGGCGTCCCACTTGGCGGGCATCCTGCAATCGAAAGACCAGGATCATTTCAATACCGCCTTTGATGCGACCTTTGCCACACACTGCAACATCACCGTCAACGGAAAGCCGGTCTCTCGAGACGAATACAAGATCCAGCTTCTCGAGCAGAGCGCCGCAGACCCTAAAGAATCCGGTACGATCGTCCACATCGAGGGTCAAACAGAGGTCCAAGTAGGTGACCAGGGCCAGCTCGTACGTTGTGCTATTATTGCCACGACATATGTCGTATCATATCGCTGATGGCATTGAGGGGCGTTTCGTCGACACAGTCTGGGCTGGTCGGACTCTTTTACACGGCTCTCTCCGATTCCAAATTCCTGGTTCTCGGTGCCCCATCGGAAAGCAGGGCGAGTTCTTCTCTCAATCTGATGTACGTTGTCCGTTTCCCGCCGTGGCGCCCCCATGAACACAGGCTGAGCGATCCTGGTAGTATTGAACCCACAGAGAAGAATCCCCAGCACCCTAAACCCCCCATCCGCGGTTACTTTGACCCCAGGAGAGTGACCTCGGTCAACCAAGTGGTTGCCGAGACCACGTACCATGTCGCCATTCCCCATGCGTCCGTTGCTAACGCGACGCCCGCAGACAAATCGTCGTCCAAGATTGAACCCGGGCCTGGACTACTACACCTTCCGCCAAACTTTGGGACGTTTGGCGGCAACTTTGGGCCTGGCCCTGTGATACCCCCTTTTGGTGGACCTGGAACGGTTTCCCTTCCTCCGAGGGAAACCGGAGTAAAGCCCGAGACATTGCCTGGGAATGGCGCATTTGGTGTTGGACCAGTTATTACTCCTGGGGAGACGATTGGGCAGTCGAAACCTTCGAATGATCATAAGTAATCCCACGAACTGCTTGTAGGATGGTAATACACGCTTGTATTATAATGTTGTACATGATTTCGATACGGTATGAACACAGACTCGAGTGCTATTGTTTTTATGTATTTCGGTGGAATTGGACGATGACTCTTAGGGGAAGACTGATTCGATAAACCCCGTTGAATGACCTGAATTTCAAACCTACAAGTCACGGGTTACCAAGCATCAATGTCGCCGGGCGTAAACTTGTCTCACCTTTACTTGGCCCGGACTAGACCCGGCCCTTGAGAATAGTCGTCCCTTCGTTGACGATACGCCTCGTCACGACCCGGCCGTCGGACTCGACGTGTGCGTCGTCCGGGCCAAGATCGTCCTTGCCAATAACCCCTTCGAATTCGCCAACGCGGGGATTTCCGAGGGGACCGGCGATTTCTTCGCAGGCATAGGTTGCGTGGGTTTGTTCGACGTCGAGGTCATGGTGGTGCAGCTGGACGTAGTCGACCGTCTTTTTCTGCAGATCGTCGAATGTCGTCGTCTCGCGGTCGGCCTGGTGCGTGTGAGGGAGATGGCACTGGTGAAGGAGGGCAGCGTACCTTTATAAATGCCTCGGATGGGGTTGCGAGGTCCTCGTTCCATCCAGGGGCGCTGTCGATAAAGGTGGATGAGGCGTGCCGTTCCTTTCTGTCGTGCTGGTCGGGAGAGACCTCTGGAGCGCTTGCGTGTGTGGTGCTAGGATAAGGGGGAGATGAGATGGGAAAGACAGGGGCAAACGGAGGACTGACAGTGGGCGACGGACGGAGGCGGAGAGGGACGGGGGGGCAGTGATTGCTCGTGTGCGGGCTGCTGCTGCTCTCAACGACAACATGGCAAGTCAACTGCAAACTCACAGCGCTGAATTGCTCCGAACCAAACGCATGCTGGCATGACGTCATACCTTCGATTGCCAAATCGAGACAGAAAAATATTTACACGAGTAATAAAAATAAAATAAAACTGATCCAGGCCAGTTCAGACGACCATGACGGCGCGGTATCTGATCCTGCCCTGTTCGAGCCTCGCCATCGCATTCTCAATCCCCTCGACACTCATCGGGAATTCCTCGATAACGGGCTGGATGCCGTGCAGCGCCGCAAAGTTCAGCATCTTGATGTGTAACCCCCGCGAGCACGGCAAGCTCCCTTGGATGCGGATACCTTTGCCCAAGATCGCCGTGGCTGGAAAAACGAGATCCTTATCTGACGCAGTCACAGGGAAGATGATGCCTCTTGGCTCCAAAACCGGTAGCAGCCTGTCCAGTCGCGTGATTAGCATCATTCTCCGAAACCACACGGAACCTACAAATTCCAGTCGGGCAAGGACGAAGTCGTAATAATCAAATGGTTGACACGCTGTCCGATTTCAAGCTTGCTCGCGCCCCTTGTCGCGTAGAACTCGGTCGCACCAAGCCTCTGTGCTTCTTCCTTTTTGCTGTCTGTGCTGGAGAAGGCGACGACTTGACAACCCATCTTGGCAGCAAACTGAATAGCGAGGTGTCCAAGGCCACCGATCCCCACAACACCAACGCGGTCGGTGGACCGAACGTACGTGTGCAACGGCTTGAACACAGTGGATCCAGCGCACATGAGCGGGGCTGCTGCAGCAGAGGAAAGCGACTCGGGGATATGGAAGAGAAAGGCGGCTTTCCAGACGGCGTGCGAGGCAAACGCGCCCTGGTCCAGGTCAGACGAGCCGTACATGGCACGTTTATCACATAAAATCTCGTTCCCGCTCAAACACTGGTCACAGTGCATGCAGCAATCGTGCAGGTAACCCCAGCCGGCGCGATCCCCGCTGATTCGGTGTGAGTACAAGGGCGGGCCTCCTGATCCGGGAAATACATACACTTTGAAGGTGTCTACGTTGGTGCCGACTTTCTCGACGATCCCTACGCCTTCATGACCGAGGACCATGTCGGCGGTCTTGAAGTGCTCGTCGGTGCCGCACAACCCTGCGTGAGTGATCTTGAGGAGGACTTGGTCCGGGGCGAGGTCGTCCAAGTGCCCCTGGGACTTGACG
>Ga0307508_10002121_pt1 | contig 21255 bp, 13 predicted proteins | sample 9_EM_MG_FD_203089 | JGI IMG/M metagenome (GOLD analysis project Ga0307508, IMG submission 203089) | Populus trichocarpa ectomycorrhiza microbial communities from riparian zone in the Pacific Northwest, United States - 9_EM | ecosystem: Host-associated > Plants > Roots > Unclassified | place...
TATGTGTAGGCACTTGTGCAAGTTTGGTGAGTTGCATTGTTCTGGTTATGTTCTGGAGAATATACCCCGACGGGTTCTCTTCGTACTTCAAATATTCCCGCCACTGATCTTCTGAGTATGATAATTCCGTATAAAATGCTTGGGAGGTCACCAATGTAAACAGCGCTTGGAGTCCCAATGTTAGCGAGGTATTGGTATCCAATAAGTAATTGACGAAGATCGCACTGTAAATGTGGTCCAATTCTTCCAGCCATATGGAGGAGTTGTCTCTGTCACCGCTAATCGTTTGAATGATTTCGGTAAAATTTTGGGGCTCTTCTATGTTATATGTGGTGAGGTTCATGACCCCCCGTTCAAGTGTTGGGGCTGTTGAGAGCTGATTGCTTATGGCTTTCGTTATCGAAGAATTAACCTCCCCTTGCAATCCGTAGGATGGCTCGTCGGCTCTCCACGCAGAATTTGCAGTGATGGTTGCCATGGAATTACCAGCGGCTACGACGCATAAGGACATTGCGACGCTGTAATTCCCAGCAACAATAGAGTCCCCACCAGTGGTGTTCCAATTGACAATCTTCGTTGTCCACTCTGTTCCATCGAATTCGTAGCCAGTTTTGTTGTAGAGTTGACGTGTCAGCGTTTCGTTCACAGGAACCCGATTGCCATCGACATATTCCCACGCCGACCCAAAATCCCAGATAACCAAGAACCATGTGTTGGTGGACGAAAGAAGACATTTAGTCGGAAAGCTAGGACAATCTCCCGTATGCTGGGGTCTCAGAGGGCAGAAAATGACGCCATATTGGTCGCCAATGATGCAGTTGAAATCGAAGGTCAAATTGGAGGATGGTTGCGACCTGTTCCATCCAAATGAGCCCTTCGATTCCATTTCGCTGGTGGAGCGATACAAGAACTCCGAGCTTAGTTTGCCCGTCACCTGAGTTGGCGCGTGGTAGGTGAGTTCGTCTAGGTCAGGTGAAACGCAAACGACGTGTGCCTCCATCACACCCCCGCGGCCGTGATAGTACAGCATCGAAGACCTGTCCGATGCAGTCCCGACGTCAGGGAAAGCTCTCAGGATGATGCCCGTGTCATTCAAAGCTCTTCCTCTTGGAGTTTCAGAAAGGTGAAATGAGTCCCCGAGGGTCTGTTCTGCGAATCGAGGGAATGACCGCGGGCGTTGCAGTAACGCGTTCTCTAGCCCCGGGTCGAGCTGTCTTCCAACCTGACGAAAATAGGTATCCGTGTATCGTGGTCCGCGAACGTAACTCTCATCCAGATCAAGCAGAAGAACCGCCGATAAGAGCTGGGAAAGAACCATAGTGATCGACAGCAATGCCACCAAAATGAGGATCCCGAAGTTTTTGCTGATTCGTGCGCCGCGTAAAACAGAAGGAGCCATAACCCAGGGCGGACAAGACGCATACCGATAGATAGACATCGACGCGGCGTCACATAGAAGGACACAATTCTTCTCAAACGCCAATGTTGCCACCATCAGGCAACAGATCCCCAGCTGAATTGTCATACATGTTCGCAGGATAGCACTGCAGACGGCTATCGACGACTTGGACCAGTCATTGAACAAAAGTTTTGATCGAAGGGTGCTGGGGTTGTCTTGGATGGACCAGGTCCACAGGGAAACCAAAGCAGCAATAACCAGAAGCATGCCGGTAGTGCTGCATATCAGAAGGGTCGGTTGTAGTGTACCGAAGCGCGTCCGCATTCTCCGCCAGCATGTATTCTTAGCTATAGAAGTTAGTTAATCATTCTGGGCCTGTTGAAACTACCTACCCCGAGTAGCCATAGCTGTAGTTGATGCGCAACTACTCAACTCCGATGCCAGGGTTTGGTGTTTCGGATCGCCTGGGCGATGTTTAGCCTGACTATCCAGAGTTGTTCCACATACCGCACTGTCGTACCAACGGGGTCCGAGGGCGGTAGGGGGCGGGGTATATGCTGGAAGTCCTCAAGCGGCGGAAGGCGAATTCGAGGGCGGGTGCCGGGCGGGGTTGCGGGGCGATGGTATCAATGCACAATGGATAGGTAGCGGTGTGTACTCGGGGAGGCGAGGGGCATTGGCGAACAGAACGGTAGTCGGACTGGAAGAAATCCCTCTAACGGCGCTGATAGACTTATACAAGTGCTGTATTGCGTCCGCCACGGGGCTAGGCAGCGTGCAAATAACTCTCGGTCTGTCTGCTGAACCGTAACTGGATCGAATATCACAGGATCCCTGAACATGCAGGAAGCCATAGCCACTTTCGCTGCCTGTCGGCCCCGGATCCGTTAAAAAGCGAGTACGAGGCGGAAACAAAGAAATCATGTAAATTCACGTTTTTTTTGCCTATGCCCGGTTGACCACCACTGAAAAAAAAAGGTACATAAACGTAATCGTGCACCACCACTCGTGCTTATCCGCGCGGCTGTCACGAGATTCGGGCCTAGACCGAGACGAGTATCTCCGTCACCCTATAAGCGATCGGCCACCTTATCTTTGAGACATGGTGTGATGTTGCCGAGAGGGTGTAGCATTTTGCTAGTGGTGGCGGAGCATCCATATTTATCCTCCCACTTTTCCACAGATGTTTTGGCAATCAAGATTCTAGCTTTGGTTCGCTGGCAAGACTGCCAGTTCTTCAGCACCTATTAGACACGAACCGAAGATCGTGCGCGTTCAGAGGATATTAGCGGATATACATCGTTACAACATTGATGCTCAGATATATTATGTACTTATCAGGGGAGACTGTCTTCCGAGACAGTGCTGTGGGAGCCATCGGCTCCGGACCATCGCCGCCCCCTTGACATACTTTACCTGCATTTCATCGCTTGCATGGCGATCAGAAAAACAAGTGGATCGCTTCGGGCCGCGTGGTTCGCCCGGTTAGGTTGGATTTGTTGTGTTGAGGTGCTGCGTGACTCACAGTTGTGTGACCGGTAGCGCGTATGACTGGAGGCATGCTTGAGGACTCTAAAAATATTCGCGTCAAGAATAGGTATCGAGTAGAATGTGATGGGGGCACCTGTCTGTGTGTAACGCTGCCTTGTGTGTCACGTAATCCGCCGGGTAACTTACAGGATACTCTACAGACAGCATGTCTTCAAGAACTGCCCTGATGGAGGCCGCAGCAGAAGGCCCTGTGGGCGAAGGTGCGGAGGGAGACAGGGAGGGGGGAGGACCGGCTCAAAATCTGGGACCTCCTCGCCGAGGCAAGGTGCAGCCAGTCGGTCTTGGGCTTCCTCTCCACCACGGATGTAGGGAGGCAGGTCCCGGCCGCGGCTGGGGAAGAAGCACAGAGCGAGGCTTCCGAGTGGGAGCTCCGAGAGCGGAGAGGAAGGGAAGAGGAGATGAAGCAAGAGACTGAGGAGCTGGATGCCGAGGCGGAGCGGCCACTCTTCCTCCCCACGCCCTCTTTCATGGCCTCTGCGGAAGGGGAGTGTCGCCGGTTTTCTTTCGTCTTTCCCTTTTGTCTTTTCGTTCTGTTACCTCCTTTGTTATTTCCTTGGCGCGCTTTATCATTCTTAGGACAGGCCCAGGCAGAGGGCAAAGGGGAGCCTGCAGCAAGCCGCCTTTGTGCGGACAGTAGACGGGAACCAGTCAAAATTTACCCCGCCATAGTCTATATGGCTGAATACGAGTACTATCAAACAACCCCCCCCCCCACCCCCCCCCTTTTTTTTTCACTCCTCCCACCCAACAGTTCTTTCCCATCACGAACACAAACGAAAGTGCCCAAGTACAGAGTAAATTTGCAGTGACAATAGCAAGTGAACACTCCCTCCAATGTAGAGCAGATAAATACTCTACCTTCTATGACTGCAAGCAAGACGCAAGGTGGCCAGACAATCACTCTCCAATAGCCCCAAAGAGTACGCGGAACACTATCAACGCAGAAAAATGTAGAGAAAAAAATGCAAGAAAAAAGATGCCCTAGAGTTCAACATACCCCCTTCCACCCTCCTATTTTATTTTCTCCACCTCGTCCCCCCCACCTGTTTTTTTTTTGGACCTCTCCGCCTGCCCCCACATTCGGCCCGCAGGAGCCTACTTCGCCCTGGTAGAGCGGCGAGCAGCAAGACTGTCCAGCTTGCAGGTCTTGGTGGCTTTGCCCCCCAGCGGAGGTGCATCTTCATCCTGCACACCCACCTCCTCCGCCTCGCTGTCAGCCACTGTCGGGGAAGCCTTCCTTTTAGCTCCCAGTCTTGTAGCGCGGGGAGGCATGCCCGACCGAAACCGGAGGACCTGGTTTTCGGTGGCACTGGTTACCGCGAGTTCGACCTCTGACTCCTCTCAACCATGCATTGGATTTTCCCACAAAGTTTTGCTGCTGACCGGGAAATATATTGCTCTCACTGTTGAACTTGACTGGAGTTGTTGCTGCCCGAGAGTGTTATAGTTTTCCTGGGAAACTTTCTTGCAGCATCAACCGGAACTAGAAACACGAGTATGGGAGGCATTCGCTTAAGATTCGCAGGCATCTGCACCCAAAATACCATGTGCCTTTACTGGGTGCGAAGTGCTCACTGTCATTTAGAAGAACACCAGCACCGGTTTGTTGGTTGTTGGGAACTTGGTGATGACAAAGGAGCCCACCAAACAGAGATTATATTGCTGAGGCTGGAAATAAGCGCCGATAATATCCGATTTGATGTTCGGGCACATAGATACGTTGTTTTTGAAGCAGGGGACCGAGTTCCGACACCTTAGCACCATGCGGTAAGGCTTGGCACCCATTTTGACAGTAATGCGAAACGCCACCCAGGCCAGCTCCGGCTTTTGCCGCTCCGATCCTATATGTAGCCAATGTACGGGGTAGCAATGTCCAGAACTGAGAGCGCGGACATGCACTTGAGCTCTGGGAGCTTGAGAGGAGACAGCAGAAAATACAATGACTACCGTCGATGCTATACTGCCCGCTGAGGAGAGGAGAGTCTGTTTCTAACAGTGCCTGGATTTTTGTTTCTAGATAGAGGTCACACTTGGAGATGAGGTTTTTTTTTTGTTTAATCGTACTCGCATTCAGCCTACCTAGACTATGCCGTTTTTCCCGTCCGCTGTCCGCGCGGTGGCGGCACGTTGCAAGCTCCCCTTTGCCCTCCGCCCAGGCCTTTCCCGAGAAGATATAGAAAACCAAAGAAATGACAAAGGAAAGACAAAAGAAATCGTTGAAGGACCTCCGCCTAGTCCTCCCTCTTTCCTGCGGAAGCCATGAAGGAAGGAGTGGGGAGGAACAGCGGTAGTTCCTCAGCCTCTGCCCCCAACTCCTCGGCTCCAGCCTCCTCTCTCCACGGGCTGACACGCCCGCCCCCTTTCCCACCTCTCCTCTATCTCTCAGTGTGACCGCTCGGCTCCCACCCTTTTTTGGGTTTGCGTGCCTTTTGCGGCCTGGAGTCCCTGTTCCCACCGATGAAGACGGTCACAGAGACGCCTGCCCTCTCTTCTCTCCTTTCTTGTTGCGCCTCCTCTCAACCTTCTTCCATCCCTCATCCGTGTTGCCATGGCGAGGTGCGGACCCTGTGGCCGTGGCAGATGTTGATGACGGGTGTTGCGCGGGGTCGGTTTCCACATCCGCATGTTCCGAGTGCATGAGAGTTGGTGTGGGGGAGGTATCCTTCAGTTGCTTCGCCGGCTGGTGCGGGGTTTGAGGCCCCGTCCATTTCCGCTTTGGCCGCGGAGGTGGTGTCGATGGAGGAGGCGGCGGCGGCGGCGGCTGTGCAGCCGGCACTGGCGTTTGCTTCCGGAGTGCCCGGTCCCCCTCTGTGAGCCCACCGATTCGCCCACCCATCGTAGTCATAAGGACCTTGAGGTCCTTCATCTCGCGTGTTGTCTCTTTTGCCACTGACAAAAGAATTTTGACGGCTGCTGAGTGCTTCCCGATGTCGCCGCATACGATCGCAATCTCGAAGCGGAAGTAGGTCTGGGGCGTTGTTGTGGGCAGTTCGAGGTTTTGCGCAACAGTCTGGGAGGCGGTGTTGTCATCGCTTCCGACATCGGAACGATCCTCTTCCTCCATAGACAGTGATGCTAGTGGAGGGGAGGCGGTGCACTGGCAAGCCAGATAACCAAGGCGACCGCATGTGTAGCAGTTGCGAAACGCTATTTCAAGAGGGGTAGAAATGAAGCCGAAGTAAAGTTCGCGATGCTGGAATCAGCGAATAGGAACACGACACGCGCTTGGCGTCTTGGCGAAGCTATGATGCGAGTTTTTTTTTGTTTAATCATTACTCGCATGCGACCTATCTAGATATCTAGATCATTAGATTATATACAGTCCATTTCCTGTCCGCTGTCCGCGCGGTGGCGGCACGTTGCAAGTTCCCCTTTGTCCGCCCAGGCCTGTCCCAAGAAGAACGATGCGCACCAAGGAAATCACAAAGGGAATAACAAAGGAACCGTGGCCCCTCCCCTACTCCTCGTCCGCCGGTGCCATGAAGGAGGGCGTGGGCACGAACAGCGGCAGCTCCTCCCTGGCACCCAATATCCCCGCGGCACCCAGCTCCTCCGCCTCTGCCTCCCTCTCCTCCTCCCGCTCTTGGCTCTCCCGGAGCTCCCATTCCGGCGCCTCGCTCCCTGCGTCCTCCTCAGCCGGCCCTCTCCTTCCCACGTCTGTGGCGGCGAGGAAGTCTAGCACCGCCTGGCTGCACCTCTCGTCTGCCAGAAGGTCTCGGACCTTCCACTGGCTCTTCCATCTCTTCGTCTCCTTGAACACCTCCACCCACAAAATTTTCTGCTGCGGCTTCCACTTGGCGCACTCCTTGAAGAGGTGGTCCCGGGTCTGTATCCTACCGGCACCACCAACATTGTGGGGTGGGCCGCTTCTTCGTCCAATTGAGGTATTGCCTGGTCAGGCAGTGCCCTGTCTTGAGTTGGTAGAACCGCGACGCGAGCCTCTTGGTGCTACCGGCCACTGCACCATCGGGCTTCTGGCTCTTTGGCATGCAGTATTTCATCTTGGAGGTCCGGCCCCCCAGCCCATTATGATTCAAGTGTGTTGTAGCGATCGTTGCTTGGAGATGAGGTGGTGCAGATCCTCCTCAGACACTTCCATGCCGTATTTGTCGGGCGGGAGCAGGTGCTGGAGAAGAAGTCGCGAAATTGGACTGTATTCGGTGAAGAGTGTGAACAGTGTGCCCCACTTCTTCTGCGAGACGCCTTGAAGAGCTCTAAGGTGAATGTTAGCATCTAGGTTGAGGAAGCCGGCTCAATCGCCAAAACACTGTTTGTGGGCAAACGAGGAGGCAGGACTTACGCAGCTGCCACAACTTCTTCCCAGTCCCAAGCAGGGAGGTAGTACTTCCGGGGAGAGTAGCCTTAGATTAAGTAATTATTGTTCTCTTGTCAGGGCGGGGACGTCACCACGACCAGCCAATTGTGGCCCGCCTGCCGGGCTGCTCCGACGGGATGGAGATCGGCCAAAACACATAATTCCGGGTCCTTCAATTCGGAGAGGGGTGGTGAGCCAGGCATTGGGTGGACACCATTCGCATTGATGAGGTAATGAGTTGCCTCGTCAAAGTCGCCGACATGATCCAATCGTTTGGGGACCTGGAAAATAATGGGCTTTCCCTCCAAAAGTCTCCGCACAAGGACATAAGAGAGAAACCAAGTCTTCCCGATGCCCGGCTGGCCAAGAACTAGGCTGAACTTCTTCCATCGGGGTATCTTCTCTTTTCCGCTTGAACGTGCTTCATTCGGTTTTCTTGATCTGCAACAATGATATCGTACATCTCCTGATAGGCCTCACGGACGAGTAGCTCATCCGTCTGGCATGGCAATCCACCGGTAGTTCAGGTCCGCTGCCGATATGACCTAGCGATAGCGTTTCTGCCGCCCCCATTTTACGACTTTCCCATGCATTCGTATCGGTATCGGTATCGGTTTTTGGTTTCGGTTTTGAACATCGGAAACTTGAGGTAACGAAAGGTTCTATCGGTAGGTTGTCTTTCTTCGCCCATAGTCGTTTATACAAGAACTCGAGTCTTGTAAAACCGACCGGCGGCACTGCTGGTTTCCCTTTCCCGGTATTAGCTAGTTAGACAATGTCCACAACATCTGCGAAACAAAGAAAGCATTACCGTGCGACAACTCCTCACCGGTACCCTTGTTCACCTTTACCAGGCGGGCAAGCCGTATGCTCGGACCAGTCTGCAGTTTACACAGAGCCTGCCGAAATGTATGGAGTCGCCCAGGGTCAAGAAGATGTCGCCGTCAATTTCGGCCTTCTCGAATCTCTTCCGTCTCTTGTCATTTCACAAGATGCTTCGTGATCGCATAAAGCTGAGCAACTCCACTTCTGTCAACTCTTTGACAGCTGGGACGGTCGGAAGTTGTTCTCCTCGTGTCGCGGCTGATGCAGCATCTACCGGCGGAATATCTGCAGCCATGATGTGGCGATGTGATCGGAGCGGGGACACAAGATAGTTGATAGGTGGTAGGAGATGTAGAGCTGGCGGATGTGACGGAGCGGGAATTGGTGTCGTTCGTTGATGTGGAGGAGGAGGTATGGTGGCAAGAAGTACTGCTCCCAGCTGGCTAGTCATGCGGCTCCGCAGGTCTTGACGTAACGCTACCAAAAAAGGGTAGTTAACTAGACTATCCGTGGCATCCACTAACCGAATTCAGAATTTACAGTAACTATCCCAGCCATACATATGTAGACTATCTACATACATGTCTGGCTTACTTAAATTTTGCTTTCTCTTCAGTCTGCAGGCCAGGGATAATAAGATGTAAAACTTGCGACAGCGACCGCCCTCAGTGGCGGAAACAGGGACTCCAGGCCGCACTTGGTACGCAAACCGAAGGAAGGCGAGGTGGGAAGCGAAGAGGGCACTTAGGCACTTACCGGCCATTACCAGTTTATCGAGACTATGTATGTATCTTTTTTTTATTACCCGTCTGCGACCTAGTTAGATCATAGTACAGTGTCTATTTCCTGTCCGCTGTCCGCGCGATGGCGACACGTTAGAAGCTCCCCTTTGCCTTGCGCCCAGGGCTGTCCCGAGATTATATACATACATATATAACGCGCACTAAGGAAATGGCAAAGGATATGACAAAGCAGAAGACAAAAGGAAAAGGGACCCACACCCAAACTCTCCCTATCTACTACTCTTGTCACACAGGTGGCATGAGGGGCGGCGCGCGGAGCAACAGCGGCCTGTCCTAACCCTCGGCCCTCAGCTCCTCAGCGTCCATCCTTTTCTCCTCTTCCGTTTCTCCCCGCTCCCGGAGTTCTCATTCTGACGCCTTACTCTGCACGTCCTCTTCAGCCTGGGCCAGCTAGGACCAGATGTCATATGTGAGAATGTAGCGAACAAGGTCAGGAGTCAGCGAACGCTAGTAATTATCCTGCAGCTCCCATGGTCAATCGCCATTTTCTCCATCTCCGGCGTGGAGTAGGTTTTCATATAGCACGTCACGATGGGGGCCATAAAACCCATGCAGGCTCCTTTGCCAACTCAGACACATCGCTAAAAACACCAATCCTTTGACCAGAAACGCGTGCTACACAGACCTCATGATGTGAGGCAGCCCCCGGTGGTGGCTGCCAACTTTGACCAATGCGAGGGCTCCCTCCTCAGGGAGTTTGTGGGAGACAGGGAGCCGCCCAGGGGGGAGGGGGTCGCACAGGGGGGGAGGAAACGGCCGTCGGGGAGGTGGAGGAGGGTGAGCTCAGTGAGCTCGAGATCGGGGAAGAGGGGGCGGGGGAGGGTGGGAAGGGAAGGAAGTGGGAGGCCGACTTTCAGGCGCGCAGTTCCGAGCGCGAGAAACGAGCGGAGCACACAGTTCTTCTGGCGTGGCAACGGCAGCATCAACATCAGCATGTGTACACAGCAGCGACAGCGACAGCGACGACTAACTCTAAGCCTGGAGAGCCGGCCATGCGGGGAGCACTCGCCCGCTCCCTCTCCGCGGCAGCAAGCAACCTACAGCAGGTGGGAACAGTGTAGGCCCTAACGTTGCCCAGCCAGCGGAGGAGAGGGTGGCTAGAGTGGAGGGGAGCAAGGAGGCGGAGTAAGGAACGGATGTGACGGAAGATGATTGGAGGCAATCCGGGCGAGAAGAGCTTGAGCGCCGCCTGATGTCAGTGGATAGGTGTGAAGAAGAGATGGCTGTCTATTCTAGATGCATGTGAGGCACGTCACGTGCTCTGACTAAGCAGACACGACAACACCTGATAGGCCAGTCACCCCACCCCCACCAGATGGAGGTACCCCAGCTCCGGCTCCGGTCACACCCCTATGTACCAAGGGGAACAAGAGAATGGCGGTCGGCGCCCCTAGGCCGAGCAGACACGCGCATCCTCATATAGCGCGGCCGATGCCAGCCGGCTTTGCCGCGGTATTGGTTCTGCGGCAGATCTGGTGGCCCTTGCCACCGCGGAACGGAAGATGGGCCGCTCGTCTTGAGAAATGATTGTCAATGAATGCAGTTAGACGCGGAAGCCAAGCGGTAATTACTAGTAGTCAGTTAACCGGTAAAGTACGTTAGTGTGTGGCTTCGAGCAAAAGACAGATCGCAGAGGGGCAGAGCGGGTATGATGGCTGGCTATCCTGGGGGAGTAGGGGGGGGGGGGGTTACGGCTTTCCTTTGTTCTTTTCTTTTGTGATTTTCTTGGTGTGCTCTTACATCTTCGTGGGATAGGCCCGGACGGAGGGCAAAGGGGGAGCCTGCACTGTGCCACCACGTGCGGACTGCAGCGAGGAAACGGACTGTACATACACTCCTCGCCATGATCTACCTAGGTCGTATGCGAGTAATGAATAAACGAATATATATATATATATATGATATATCGCGGTTCGCTATTGGACGTTTATGAATTCACGACTTGGACAGTCACGTTCTTCACGGATGCTCAAGCTCGTGGCGGAGGAGCCAAATGCCCGTGGGTTGGAATGGGTAGGATAGTCAGACAGGGGGAGTCACGCGCTTCCCCAATCCTTCCTAAACCTCAAGATGGAGATCTCCGAGAAGAAGTGAGCGATGATGGGCTGGAGGCCGAGCCTCCAGAAAGAGGTACAAAATGTCGGACAGTACCTGAAGCCGGCCCACTGCTCAGTGCTGCTGGTGCTCGGGCAGGATGCAGACCCGGGGCCTCCTCGCCGACGGGAGGTGCAGCTAGGCGGTACTAGACTTCCTCTCCGCCACTGGAGGAATAATCTCTGTTTCTCCCCGTGCCCTTATTCGTGGCGTCCGCAGAAGACAAGGGGCCGGTCACGGTTTCCTCTGTCACTCCTTCCGGTATTCCTTTGTAATTTCCTTGGTGCGACTTAACCGTGGCACAGATTACGACGATGAGACAAAAATTTCTGCATGCAAGATCTATGCACATTGACGACGAGGGACAGACACAAGAGCCACTCTACGCCGACAAGAGAAGAAAGAACAGCTTCCACAAACTGTGTGTTACAGGCATCAATTGCCGCAAGCTCTGGTACATTCGCCCGCGCACTATCTGCGCCCACTCCTTACACGTCGATTCGCCTGCCGTAGATCTTCTCCGCGAGGACACGAATCTTCAGGGGTATGAGACTGTCAGCGTACTTCTCCTGGATGTCATGCTTCTCAACCGCGTGACCGAGATAGCTGTCACCATGACTGTCCGTGGTGAGTGACTCGCACTCAGCATGCTTCGTGCAGCTCCACCACACCGGCAACAGCTGTTACACCTTAAAGTCATTAGCTAGAAAAACGTAGCAAGGGAGACTCTTCACGGGCCTTCAGAAGGGCACTAGTACCCTCTGAAGCACAGGTACTGATGTCAGAGAGTCTAGGTAGGAGATCGAGGAGACGGGGATTAGCTGTCGGCTGAGAAAACCGGACCTAGGCTAACTCCGGAGATGAGGGGGTGAGTGCAAACGAACGGATCTCCCGCCAGAGGGAGATTGCATCACCTCAGGGTGATCGACAGGCTCTAGAACTTAGACCCCGCACGACTACATGGCCCTCATGCGGTACGTGGCTCCCCAGGGAGCTCTCACCTCAGGGAGAGACGGAGGACTCTGAGCCTAGGGTGCCGCAAGATGCATAAAACCTCATCTCCCCTTATCTACACCCTGCTATGACCAATGAATCACCCACGGGGTCCCCGCACCTCGGGGGAATCCAAGCCCGAGTCACCAAGCACTCACGCTGGTTCATCAGATCTCACGCTATGGCCCCGACCATAAAAAGGGAAAGAGGTTTTCTCTCGGAAGGAGGAGAGAAAAACCAGCACGAACATCCTCACCAAAAACACTACCACCGAACCCACAAGATCTAAGATTATTCCGTTGTGAATTATCGAAAGTAGCCTGATTACCTTTGATTCTCCCCACACTCCGGTTACAGAACAACCCCAGTGTCACACTATAATCTTGATCTCAAATCACCCTACTTTCATGCCCTCTTTCGAGCAAGATCACTTCCTTTTGCTTGACTTAGCCACGATTCTCGAACCCCAGTCAAGCTACCAATTTGACTATACCTTCGGTTCAATCGACGAGGAAATAGCAACCACCGCAAAAGAAGAAAACGAGTGGAACGAATACGCCAATGGTCCCGCCCCTGTCGAACTCAACGATACCACACCGTGGCACTGGTATACCCAGTACTGGTCCACTTGCACCCTGCTTCGCCAAAGCGCCGATCTTAACGGACTCGAATTTCGAGAAATCTGCGACTACGAGTTCCAAGACGACGAAACCATCTACACGGGACACTTCTTGGATCTATACTAAAAAACGATGGCATCTACCGACTTCAACATGCTCCGCTTGGAGGCCCCACGAGACATACTACAAATCACCGACGGCACCGAGCCAACCAAGGAAGCCCTCGAAGTCACCAACCCTGCCACATGGCTCCGAGCACTGAACAAGCAGCAAAAGCAAGCCGAACGAGACTTGGCGCAGCTGGTCTGCCTCTGCGGAAATACGATCGACCACAATGATCAAAAAATCCCACAGATCGAGCAGGCTTACCAGGAGCTGTCGGAAGGAACCAGGTATGTATATGACCGCCTTAGCGCTAATGAAAAAATCACAGGAGACTGGATACGAAGTGAGCTGGCAAGCGCGGCTACAGCATACCAAGCGTTCACGCAAAATGTCTGGGGAGCCATTATCGAACGAACCCAGGAAGCCGCGGACAAACAAGCAGGGCAGGCAGCGCAACTAGCCTGCCTGAATGATTTGATCTCATTTCTAGCAGAAGCCAACGTGGCCAGAAGTCAGCATCTGGCCAACTTCCAAGGTAATGTCGAAATATGGGCTAATGAGCACCAGAAGCGGGTGGAATACTTGGAAGAGCGGCTGCTGGATGCCAGGCAAGAAACCCAGTGACAGGCAGACGCACTGCAACAACTAGCCGCCCAGATACAGATCCCAAAAACCCCGCCTCCCCGACCGTCAAGACAGGCATCCCCGAAACAGACGGCATGGCGCAGCCCAGCCCCGCCATCTACGTCAAGTCTAGCTAGTGTCCTACGACGGCTTCACACGGCGCCTACGGAACCCACACGGCCAAAAGTGCCGCCAAGACCAGAAAGGAGAATTCGGCGTCCAGCCCTATCACCACCGGCACCAGCAAGGCCTCCAATGGTCGGAGGAGGGGGAATCCCACCCAGACCGCCCAGGCGACCATTACCACCACCACCTTCACCGTCCCCACCCCCCAGCCCGGAACGACAGAGAAGGTCCCCAACGCCGGCTTGACGGACGTTGACCACCGAAGAATTAGCAAGAATGGTAGCCACGGCAGTGGCAGAAGGAGTGGCCGAGGCCGTCCAGCCTAACCCGGCACCCCCTGCGGTAAGAACCGCGAGACTGAAAATGACGAACCCTGAAACGTTCGACGGAAAACCCACAACCCCCTTCGATATTTGGTGGAAATCAGTCACCAAATATCTGAGCTTCTACCCTGAAACCAACGACCAGCAAAAAATCGCTTGGATAGGAACACTCCTGACCGGTACGGCAAAAGCATGGGACTTGCACCGATACGACACTGTGGGAGAAAACGATACATGGATCAACTGCTCAGCAGCTATAAGGAGCGAGTATCACGATCCCCAAGAGGCGGCCAATGCCCAGCTAAGGATTGGCCAAATTCGGTACTCGGGCGACATTCGGGCCTACCTAACCGAATTCCGCGCGCTGAACAACTATGCCAAGGTCACGGGTGAGAGCCTTCAGGAAAAAGTCAACATGGCTATGTCCGACTCCGTCCTGGATATGCGCTTCGCCCATTATCTGGGGGAATTCGTGGACGGCGATGACTTCCTGGAAGCCACCTACCAGGCAGCCCTACAGGTAAAAATGAAAAAAGCCCTGAAAGCCGCCAAAGAAGCAACCCGAATCACCACACCGACCTCAGGGAAGAAAGACGATAGAAAGGAAGGGAAGGAAGAGAACCAGCGACCTCGGGAACCAAGGGACGAGGAGAAAGGGTGCTCACTGGAGAGACGGAGCCAGTACGGGAAGCCCCGGCACTGGGCCTCTAAAGACGAAGCAATGAAAGGAGTCCCCTCCAGAGAACAGGAGGAATATTTCAAAAACCCAGACGACTGTTGGCGGTGTGGGCAGAAAGGACAACGAACCTACGAATGCTTCGCCCACGCCACTCGCCGAGGTACCACATTGCCCCCAGCGCCATGGAAGGTATCCGCGGTCTCTGAAGGAAAACGAAAGCGCGACGAGGAAGAAACCGAGGAACCACCGGTGGCCAAACTCCAAAAGGAGGCGGCCGTGGAAGCCATGGAAACCAATGCCCCCCTATGGGAAGAATCCGATTCGGATTTTTAGGGGGCAGGGGCTCTCCGCAACCCCGGGCCCTTCGACTAATATGCGGAGCCTCCAAACGAAAGAATCAGCCATTGCAGGAAGAAAGCCAAAAAAGAAGGAAACTTGCAAGCAACCCTCGCCCCGTGATCGACATGCTACTACACCAGGGGGCAGAGCAGTACCGAGTCAAGGCGCTGTTGGACACCGGATGCTCAATAGCGTTAATCAACGAAAAAACAGTCAAAAAACTCGGCATAACACGACGCAAACACAACCAGGCCTACAGCATTGAAGGCTTCACCGGGGAAAGTGTTAAAGGGGCCGGGCAATTTTATACAGACCCAACGCTCCTTCAACACCGGAAACACTACTCCAGGGAGAAATTCGAAATCTCCCCCATGGAAGCAGGAATTGATATCTTCCTCCCGTTCAAGTGGATTACGGCACACCCACCTCAAGGAGCTTGGGACACGGACGAGGTTCGGTTCAATAGTGCCAACTGCCTAAAAAACTGCACCAAAAGCGAGTCGGCGGAATTCTCGCTCTCTTGGGACGAATCAGTGGCGCTCGATCCATCGGCCCGTATGATAGGCTATGTGGCTGCGGTGTCGGACGAACCAACCGACAACGTCCCAGTGGAATTCCGCCAGTACCTAGGAATAATGGGCAAAGAGGCGGCAGACGCGCTTTCCGAGCATCGACCATACGACTGCAAGATCGACCTCCGGGAAGGCACCACGGCACCTTGGGGGCCTATCTACCCCCTCTCAGAAGTAGAACTGCAGACCCTTCGAGAATGGCTCAAGGAGATGGAAAAAACTGGGAAAATGCGGAGGTCCACGTCGCCAGCAGGCTCACCCATCCTTTTTGTCCCAAAACCAAACGGACGAGGCCTCCGGCTATACGTGGACTATCAAGGGCTAAACGCGATCACAATCCCTAACCGATACCCACTCCCATTAATGCAGGAACTACAAGACCGGGTACAAGGCTCCCGGTACTTTACGAAAATGGATCTCAAGAACGGATTCAATCTTATTAGGATTCGGGAAGGGGACGAATGGAAAACGGCGTTCCGAACGCGGTACGGCCTATACGAGTTTAACGTCATGCCTTTCGGCCTAACCAACACCCCATCAACCTTCCAGGATATGATGAACCACATCTTGTCGGACGTACTTGACATAGGCGTCTTAGCATATATGGACGATATTCTGGTATATGCCAAAACAGAAGAGGAACACGACGGACTCATTAAAAACGTCCTGGAAAGGTTACGAAAAAACGGGCTAGCGATCTCACCTGAGAAATGCATCTGGAAGGCGGAAGAAGTAGAATTCCTGGGCTACATTATAGGACGAGACGGTATCCGGATGAGCCAAAGCAAAGTAGAGGCGGTGCTATCCTGGGAACGCCCTACTTCGCTCAAGGAAGTACAGTCCTTTTTGGGTTTCGCTAACTTCTACTGACGCTTCATACAAGGCTACTCCCAGATAGCCAGACCCATGACGGAGCTCACAAAGAAAAAGGGGGAGGGGCACTGGACCTGGAACCCGGAAGCGGAAAAAGCCTTTGAGAAGCTAAAAAAACGATTTACGACGGCACCGATTCTAAGCCATTTCGACCCGATGAGGCCAGTCATTATCGAAACAGATGCATCGGATTTCGCCATCGGCGCCGTCCTCTCACAACCTGACGAAGAAAATCGTCTGCATCCAGTGGCCTTCCATTCGAGGAAGTTCTCCCCGGCAGAAATAAATTACGAAATCCACGATAAGGAACTCCTGGCCGTGGTGGATGCATTCAAGCACTGGCGACGATACTGCGAAGGAGCCGAACACCAAATACAGGTATTCTCAGATCATCAGAACCTGGAATACTTTACGACAACAAAAATACTCAACAGACGACAGGCCCGCTGGGCTCAGGAATTGGCCGGCATCAACTTCAGGATTTATTATCGTCCAGGCGCCCAAAACGGTAAACCAGACGCATTGTCTAGGCGTTTGGAGTACCACCCTGAAAAAGGGGGGATAGAAAACCAGCCCATAACAACAGTTTTGGGGGAAAAACACTTCGGAAAACTCGAAACCAGGAAAACGAGCTCGTTTATTGTCTCTTCAGCCAGGCTGACCTCGCTCCCAGCGCGAAAATGGAACCCGGAATTTATAAAAAAGGTTCAAGAAGTGGCGGCAAAAGACCCGGCTTATCAGCAAGCAAAACAGGAAGCGACCAAAGAAGGATTCCTCGAACTCCGGGACGGGGTACTTTACAGGAAAGGATTACTATGGATCACAGGAGAGGTCATAAGCGCAGTATTGGAATCAGAGCACGACACCAAGGTAGCCGGTCACATGGGGCAGGATAAAACCATCGAACTCATCCGACGAAACTTCTAGTGGCCTAAGATGAATGATCGAATCATTGACTTCGTCCGAAGCTGCCCAGAATGCCAGCAAAACAAGGCATCCCGGCACCAGCCGTACGGCCTGCCCTCACCGCTGGAACTACCCTATGCCCTAAGGCAGTCCATAGCCATGGATTTCATCACGGAACTCCCAGTCTCGGAAGGCTGTGATCAGTTATGGGTGGTTGTCGACAGGTTCACCAAAATGGCACACTTCGTCCCGCTCCGAGAAAAGAATGCGGCGGATCTGGCAAAAATATTCGCCCGAGAAATATGGAGGTTCCACGGGCTGCCAACTGACATCGTGTCAGATCGAGACTCGCGTTTTACGTCGGAAGTATGGCAGGAACTATTGAAGAAGTTGGGGATCCGCCCACGAATGTCCACCGCGTTTCACCCCCAAACCGACAGACAAACCGAGCGCCTCAACCAGACCATCGAGGCATACCTCAGAAGCTTCGTCAACCATGAGCAAGACGACTGGGTGCGCCTATTACCAATGGCGGAGTTCGCCTACAATAACTCAGTCACCATGGGAAACGGAATCTCACCGTTTTACGCCAACTACAGCTTCCACCCAAGGACGTTAGACCCACCAAACGAAAACGAAGAACCCCTTAACCCGGCGAGCACGGCTTACGCTCACTGGATGCAGGCGGTGCATAAGGAAGCACGGGAAGGTCTGGAGGCAGCACAGGAGCGAATGCGGCGTTACGGGGAACCAAACCGGAAAACTCCTCCGGCATACCAAGTAGGAGACTTGGTAATGCTTAGCGGCCGCAACATCAAGACACGCCGACCCTCGAGAAAGATGGACCACAAGAACCATGGGCCCTTCCAAGTCGAGAGAATAATTACCCCCCTCGCAGTGCGGCTGACTCTGCCCAGAAAATGGAAAATCCACAACGTCTTCCACGTCTCGCTCCTTGAACCTTACCGAACTAGCGAAAAACGGGCCCCTCCCGATCTGGCCAAAATACTCCGGGAGGCCGACGATGTCGAACAGTCCGAGGAATACGACGTCGAAGCAGTAGAGGCATCACGGGAACACGGGAGAGGGAATCGGAAAAGAATCCTCTACCTCGTCAAATGGCTCGGCTACGACGAAAAAACAGAGGAGCCATTCGACAACTTTTCAGTAGGCGGTCTGGAGAAACTCCGGGAGATTCATCGACAAAATCCAGACTCGCCAAGGGACTACCGGCTCACCGAGGGCTAAGACCAGTTCCCCCGGGGACCTGGCGGTAGGGGGCTGACGCAGCAGAGGCCGTCAGTACCACAGTACGACCCGACAAAAAGACCCGCTTCACGGGCCACCACGAGAAGCCGCCGACCGGGCGCCCGGTGAGGAGTGCACGCGACCGAACTCGTTGAGAATCAGGAAAACCGTTCAGAACAGACGTATCGACCTCTCGGCGACCAACTCGGGCCGGCGGAATCGGCGCAGCGAGCCCATAATCGGTGAAGTGAGTCCCCGACAGTGCTGTCACTGCTCTAGCATACTAGTCTCCCCCCGGAAGGACGTGGGCGCGGTCACTGCCGAGCATACGGGTCACTAGCACGAACGACACCATGCCTATCCCGATTCCCTGGTCCCACTACAACTCCGGAACCCCACCGAGCCGGCCAAAGCCTTGACGCAGCGCGGCTGCGAGTACGATTCAACATGACACGATCAGTAAGAGCACGCACCGGCCTGCTCTGAGGGCCCAGCCACTCCGACGGATTACACAGAATGATGCCCTGATCCGGTGGCTGGGAGGGCTGCAGGGGAGGAGGACTGCAGTCCATGACGCTGAAGGACCCTCAGAGTTGAAAGAATCTCATGATCACAGAAAGAGTTGGGCTACTTAGAAAAATGAATAGCGCTCGGGACGAGGCTAAGGGGGAGGGAGGTAGTGTTACACCTTAAAGTCATTAGCTAGAAAAACGTAGCAAGGGAGACTCTTCACAGGCCTTCAGAAGGGCACTAGTGCCCTCTGAAGTACAGGTACTGATGTCAGAGAGTCTAGGTAGGAGATCGAGGAGACGGGGATTAGCTGTCGGCCGAGAAAACCGGACCTAGGCTAACTCCGGAGATGAGGGGGTGAGTGCAAACGAACGGATCTCCCGCCAGAGGGAGATTGCATCACCTCAGGGTGATCGACAGGCTCTAGAACTTAGGCCCCGCACGACTACATGGCCCTCATGCAGTACGTGGCTCCCCAGGGAGCTCTCACCTCAGGGAGAGACGGAGGACTCTGAGCCTAGGGTGCCGCAAGATGCATGAAACCTCATCTCCCCTTATCTACACCCTGCTATGACCAATGAATCACCCACGGGGTCCCCGCACCTCGGGGGAATCCAAGCCCGAGTCATCAAGCACTTACGCAGGTTCATCAGATCTCACACTATGGCCCCGACCATAAAAAGGGAAAGAGGTTTTCTCTCGGAAGGAGGAGAGAAAAACCAGCACGAACATCCTCACCAAAAACACTACCACCGAACCCACAAGATCTAAGATTATTCCGTTGTGAATTATCGAAAGTAGCCTGATTACCTTTGATTCTCCCCACACTCCGGTTACAGAACAACCCCAGTGTCACAACAGCTTCTTTGCCTCAGCCTTGTTGAGGAAGTCGCGGAACTCCGGGTTCGGGTCCTCGCCGGGGTAGATGCCTTTATTGCTCTACTCGAATACATATTTGTCCTCGATGCGCAGATGGTAGCTGTCAATGATACGGCGGTAGGCATCCGCATGGCTCATTCCGTCGAAGAGGCCGCCGGATCTTGCGTTGAGCAAAGCATCGCCAGTAATGCCCTGGGTGCGTCCGCCGGGAAGAGAGGACTGCCCGCTAGCAGAAGAGGAGGAGCCACCGAAGCCACGGGCACAATCCTGCGCACGTATAGTCAGGTCTGCTGGGGCGGGGACGGGGGGGCTCATTGGTGGAACAAACCTTCTTGTGCACCTTCCAGTGCGCCTTCTGGCACTCGCGAGAGCAGTAGCTGGTCGACTTGCACTTAGGATACAGCTTGAGCTTGCCGGTTCCATCGGCTTCCGTCTTGCAATGAGCACACGCATCTGGCATTCTTCTGGATGGTCAGTAAAAGAGACCAACAGCTGCGACAGCGGCAACGGGGGCAAGGGTCCGGTCTTACTTTGCTGATAATGGGGGGGGTGGGGGGGGTTCGCAGTCGGAGTTTTTGTTGTTTGCGTGCATGGTGGTTGCCGAGGGGGTTGACGAGATGCCTAGTGGGCTGGACAAAGAGTATGTGACATCATACTTATGTAATTATGTATCTACACCTTTGTTGCATCGGCTGATTCATCGCCGCTCAGTCACGAGTCTGTAGTGTACGCCCACCTATAGTAGATAACTATTGCTGTGACCGCGGCCGCCGTCTATCTTGAGAGCACAGCACGGCAGGTCAAGAGAATACTCCGTGCAACTCGCTGGACCCCTCTTAACAATCACTCCCCCACGTTCGATTTGCCTCTGTGCTAGAGGAAAGCGTGGCGATACGATACACGATACATACGAGCTGCCGTCACCGCACTCGCACCACGAACCGTGGCTTCCATGCCACCAATCTACATATGCAGCTTCCACTCTTTTCCACCCACACTCCTCCCCACACCCGGCAGTCACCACCAGTTCCAAGCCAGGAAGGATCTGGGGCGGTTAGAAAAGCGTCCGGCTGATCTCGTAGTAGCTCGTAGAGCACTCATTTCTCCGTTCTGCCAAATTCTTGTGGTACGGGTATAAGATCTAGACACATGAGGACCTGTTCAAAAACTGCCCACAGTGGAGGAGGCAACAGAAAACACTGTGGCCGCGTGTTCAAGCTGAGACGGTCGAGGAAAGGGTTGGTACAAAATCTGGGACGTGTTTGCTGATGGCTGCTGTAGTGAAAGCACTCTGTAGCTCCTGTCGGCTGTGGATGTGGCGAGACCTGTTCCAGGGGACGCAGAGACGCCAGAGTGAGGCAGCAGAGGGGCAGCAGGAAGGGAGGGGGAGGTGATGAGGCAGGATGTAGCGGAAGTGGGAGCAGAGGCCGAGGAGTGCGTGCTTTTTTTTTTTTTTTTTTTTTTTTAATCA
>Ga0307508_10002122_pt1 | contig 21255 bp, 13 predicted proteins | sample 9_EM_MG_FD_203089 | JGI IMG/M metagenome (GOLD analysis project Ga0307508, IMG submission 203089) | Populus trichocarpa ectomycorrhiza microbial communities from riparian zone in the Pacific Northwest, United States - 9_EM | ecosystem: Host-associated > Plants > Roots > Unclassified | place...
AGGAAGATGCTCGACCCACTGGCGGAAGGTACCTATACATTTGAGATATATACTTATGATGACAAAGGCCACCGTTCGGTAAGCACTTCTGCCTTTGCCAACTCGTATGGCGCTAATTACAATGTTACTTTGGTAAACCGGCCGCTCAGGAGCTATGCCATGAAACCAACTACCGATACCGCTTTATTGCAGTTCTATGCCGGTTCGTCCACACACATCGGCGTGGATGTGCGGTATAAAAATTCCCTGGGCGACAGTATTTTTATGCTTGTGCCGAAAGCGCCCGATAGCGCGAGTGTCAACCTGCCGAAATTTATCAAAGGCCAATATTTTAAGTACAGAACCCTGTACAAACCCAAACCTAATGCAATCGATACCTTTTATGCCGAATACGAAGTACGGCAGGTTCCTTAATACAGTACAACCGGCCGCAAACGAACATTCGAATACGGCCGTTTCAAGAGCTACTTGAGCAATCAATGTGGCATACTCGTTGGGCTCAACCGGGGTGGCTATATAGCCACCCCTCATTAAAACCGTAGTAGCAAACCTGTTCCTGTTTAACCATTAACCATCCTACTATGCCCAAAAACATTATTAATCGCCTTGAGCGATTAGATTACCTTATTCGTGTGAAAGCCACTGGAACCCCCGGGGAATTAGCCTGCAAGCTGGGTATCAGCAGAAGCACTTTGTATGAGTACATTAATCTTCTAAAAGATCGCGGGGCCTCAATTACTTTCTGCCGTAAAAGAAGCTGCTTTTACTATGAGGAGGACGGAAGCTTCCGGTTTAGGTTTTTAAAAACAACTTCAGAGCATGCCTGATTACTCTAAAAGAGCTCTTTCAGCACTTCACTGAGTTTCTTTTGGCCGGTTTTGACAGCTGCTTCTTTTAAGTCGATGCCTATTATTTTCCCATTTGGATCAATGAGAAAATTGGAGGGGGCTGTCCATACGCCATATTGAAGGGCGATTCGGGCGTTAAACATTTCCGGTACTGCCACATTTCTCCATTCAATTTTGTCCGCATCAATGGCCCGCAAAAGACCATCTTTCGTATCCAATCCGATGCCTATAATATCAAATGCCAGGTGCCTGTACCTTGTATATAGCTTGTTTATGGCTATGTTTTCCCACCTGCAGGGAGCGCACCAGCTTCCCCAAAATTCAAGTAAAATGTATTTACCACGAAACGAACGCAGGCTTACCTGCTCCCCGTTAATGCCGGTAAGGTTGAAATCAGGGGCCGTATCCCCTATAACCAAATCCCTGTGGTTGGCTATATATGCAGCAACTAATTTTCCGTATGGAAAGTTGAGGAGCTTAGCATCGGTATGCTGAAATATATTTTTTAATGTAATAAAACGAATACGGGCTCTCCTGTTATAAACTTCCAGTAAACCCCTGTATGAAGACGGATGATGCTGCACATATGCCACAATATGTGCAGTCTCCAGGCTGTCAAAAGCAATTCCCTGTCTTATGCCAAATAAGGCAAGATTGGATACCGAATCTGCAATGGCCTGGTTTCTTTTTTCTATGGGCAGGCTGTAGAACCTTTTAGCGGCCATACGATATAGCCTGTTGGCCTGGTCTTTTTCAAGTCGTGCCGGATCCAGTTTCCTCAAATAATCTTCAAACGCCTGGTTGTCTGTATTGATAAAGGAGCCTTTTATAATTGCCCTGCTGAACTGTTTATAATCGGCCCGTATATCTATAATCGGGCTGTCTATCCAAAAGGTTTTTTGTTTAAGCCTGTTTTCTAAATTTGTAAGGCTATCAGGCAGCAGGAGGGAAAATGCAGGATTATTATTATCTCTTTGGCCCTCGAAATAAAACCAGCCATTATTAATTGTTACAGAGTCAATTTCGCCTGTTTCCTTCAGAAAAAACATTTTTGCCCCGGCAGGCGCATTGTCTATATGTCCTTTAATTTCAAAACGAATTTGCCCAATTGCAAACAAGGACGGCAATAACAGGATTAAACAGGTAAAAAGCTTAGTCATGCAGAATACCGAAGGTGTTTTTTGTAAATAAAGATTCATCTTTTTCAAAATCATATAAAGTTAAGCGCCTGAGAAGATAGTATGCGTCCCAATATTGGCGGAGAGCCGATAGATAGTTCCTTTTCGAATTATCTTTTTCCGCCTGGGCAAAACTTAAATCTGTTATAGTCAGGCTGCCTGACTTATATAAATTATATGCTATATTATAACGTTTATCTGCTACAGAATCTGTTTTCCTGGCCAGGAAAATATTATTCTGCAATAGGTTAAAATTACCTATTAGCGTGGAGATTTCAAGAATGAAATTACTCTTTTCAAAATTGCTATTCGAAGCGTTTAGTTTTTCTGCCGCTTTTGCCATATTGTATCTTGCCTTTCTTCTTCCCCAGTCTACCAGCGGAATATTGAAACCAATACTAAAACGTTGTTGGCTATAAGCATTATTATATATCTCTGTAATTTTATTTCCCACATTGTTTAATCCATAGCTTGCCGATAATTGAATTTGATGTTTATCGGCTTTCGCCTGGGCGAGGTCTCTTTGGGCCTCTGTTGCTTTTCTCACGATAGAGGCCAGGGTTGGCTGGTATTTTTTTGCCAGGGCAAGCCCGCCTGGTAAATCAATTGTGAAATAAAGGATTTTATCAGGTAATGCCAGGCTGAGATTCGTCGAATCGGCTACTCCAAGAAAGGTTTTTAGATTGAGTTGCGCTACCTGGTATTGATAGTTATATTTCTCTATTTCCTGGGTATTACGCAGAAACTGCAATTCCAATTGCAGTAATTTATCTTCGGTGGTGGTGCCGAGGTCCAAACGTTTTTTTTCTATCTCCAGGTTTATTTTCGAGCTCTTCTGATTACTGCTGGCGATAGCTATATTCATTTGTGCATCCAATACGTCAAAATAATATTTTACCGCTTGCCATGCAATCGTTTCTATTTGTTGTGCATATTCATATTTTGCTTCTTCAAATTTTAATGGCTCTATTCTTTTTTGCCATTTTAAATTGTTATAGCCAAACAGGGGTTGCGATAAATGTAAATATGTAGGAGTGCCGCTGTATTGTTTTGCTTTAGAAGTAAAATCGTCAAACCTGGAAAGGTTGGTATGGAGTGATAATTCTCCGCCGGTAAATAATACCGGCTGGGTAAGGCTAACCCCCACGTTACTGCTATTCTGGTTGATGGGCAAAAACTTTATTGTTCCGTTGGGTTGTCGCACACCATAAAATTCTTTGTCGAAATCGGGTATATTACCGTATAAAGAAATCTGCGGACTGTATTCGCTTTTATAGGTCAGGAACCGGTAATAACTGATTTCCTGCGCGGTTTTAATTAAGTTATAGCCGGGAGAATGGGTGACAGCCAGCCTGATAACATCATTTAGTTCCAGTAAGCCGGTCTGGCTATAACCCGTGGCATGAAGCGCAACAACCGAAACAATTAACAGGACTGCTTTCATACTTTGTTTTTTTTACTGTATATAAGCCAGTATGCCAATGGTGTAAAAAACAGGCTCACAAACATGCCTAATAGCATACCGCCTATAAGCGCCAGGGCCAGCGGTTTCTGTAATTCCGAACCAATATCGGTCATGAACAGGGTTGGCAACAATGCGCCGGTAGCGGTCAGGCTAATCATAATGATAGATTTAAAACGTTTATGCCCGGCCTCGTAAATGGCGTCTTTTAATGCGTAACCCTTGCGCCTTAATTGATTTATTGCATCTACCTTAAGCACCGAATCGTTAATAATAATTCCACACATAACGATAATTCCAATCAGCGACATCAAATTGATGCTTGAACCGGAAAAGTATAGTAACAATAGTGCGCCTGTTATATCAATCGGAAGCTCTATTAATATAATTGCCGGCTGTAGCAGCGATTCAAATTGCGCAGCCAGTATAAAATATAAAAGCGCAATCGAAATAAGAAGGATAATAGCCATTTCCCTGACAATAGTCCGGTTATAAAAATAACTCCCGGTATAATGAAACAACAGTGCGCGATGCTTTTTCGCTATATGGCTGTTAATTTCGTTGATAATTTCTTTCGGAAACGCTGTTTTAATTTCCATGGAATAATATTCGCCCCTGGCGCCGCCTGAAATACTTTTATACTCCGTCTCCGAACGTATAGTAACGAAAGTTTCCAATGGAAATTCAACGCCGGTCTTGTTCTTAATAAATGTTCGCGAAAGTGATTTTGATATATCCATATCATTCGCTTTTCCAATAACGATATTGACAAGTGATTGCGCCCCTTGTATTACATCGGTTTGCCTTGGCTTAAAAACCGACGTAAGGGTGTTCCTGATTTCAAATGCCTCTATATTATATAAAGCCGCCTTTTCAAAATTGGTTTCCAGGACAACCCTTTTTTGAGGAGCCAGGGGCGGAATACCGGCGTCGGGAAATTTATTTTTAAGATGATTAATAATGGATGCGACTTCTTCCATATCGGTTAAAGGATGATTATCCCGCTGACCTATTTTTACTGTTAATGTTGCCTCTTCTTCGCCAAACATTTGCTCAAAAGGAGTTTTTGCATGCAGAAAAGATACACTTGCCTGTGGAAAGGCGGCCTGTGTTTTTTGTAGTAATTGCTGCTGCAAAGTATAAACCGAATCGGGTGACCAGGCCCTGATATACGACTTGCATTCTGATAAACCCAGGTCATAATCCTTGTTTACCAGGTATTGCTGTTCGCTTATCCATGTATTGGAAGTGGCGATTCCCCGGTGAGTGTCATGCAGCAAATTCAGTATGCGAAGCTTGTTTTCGGTTACAGAAAGATTTTCGTTCCAGTCAATCACCATTTCAAAATCATCCTTCGACAGGTTGGGGAATTTCCGTTTATCAAGTAATGGGTATATAAGCACGCCGATAGCTAATAAAAGAACAACCAATGATATGGAAAGAAGCGGGTGGCTGAATACAAATGTGAGGCCTTTTTCGTAACCCCGAAGAATAGGAGACGAAGCGTTTTTTTTCGGTAAAACGTGGTGGTGTATTGCATGCGCATTAAGCGAGTTATATAATGTTGGCAGAAGAATTATTGCAACGATAAATGAAACGGATAAACCTATAGTGATTGCAATAGCCTGGTCATAGAAAATAGCGCCTGCAATGCCGCTCAGGAATATCAGCGGTACGAAAACTGCACAATTGGTAAGAACCGAAGTAATCAATGGCCTGATTACCTCGTTTGTTCCTGTAATACAGGCTTTTTTGAGTGACGCCTCTTTGTCGCGATATTGGGTAATGTTGTCAATTACGACAATGGAGTTGTCTATTATCATTCCCAGGCCTAATATAAGACCGCTTAAAGAAATGATATTAACGGATAAGCCTGCGAAATAAAATACCAGTTGGGATATCAGAAGCGAAATAGGGATGGTTACCCCGATGAGCAATGCAGACCTGATCTTTTTTACAAAAGCAAGCATCAGAAGGAATGCCAGCAACCCGCCTATTACAAGGTCCTGTACCAGGTTACTTATGGAATAATAAAGAAGCGCCGTCTGGTCTTTTGAAATATCGAATATTACATTTGGATAATCTTTTTTGAAAACATTTATAAGATGCTGCATGCTTTTTTTAAGGTCCGTCATCCGGGCAGTGGATTGCTTAATAACAGCTATATTAACAGCCCTGTCCTGCCCCGAAAAAAAACAGCCTTTTAAAGGAGCTGCCTGCAGGCGCACTGTAGCAATCTCTTTTAGCTGCCATAGCCTGTTATGTATATTAAGATAGAAGTTATTGATATCGTCTATAGTATAAAACCCCTGTGGGAACTGCAGGTAGTACTGGTACAGACCGTCCTTTACAAGAATATTGCCTGGTTTTAAATTATTCTCCTTAAGGATATTTTGTAAATTATCTTCGGTGATGCCCAGTGTCCTTAATTTATTTCCATCGGGTATTACCTGGATTTCGGGTATCTCTATGCCGGTCATATCGGCCATCGCTACCTCAGGCAATTGCTCAAGTCTGCGCCTGATAACCTGTTGTGCAAAATTGCTGAATTCGGTAAAACCTGCAGCGCCCTTACTTTTTGTACTGTCGTCCCGCAGGCGTATATTCAGATAAAATGCGGGGATATCGGATGCGCTTGTTTTTATAGCTTGCGGCCGGCTTATCCTTCTCGGCAATGAAGCCATTGCAAGGTCAATTTTTTCATTGACCTCCAGGAATGCCAGGTTGGTTTTGGTGCCATGCACAAAATTCAAATGAATAATTCCGCTCCCCTCAGCTGCCGTGCTTTCAATATCTTCCAACCCTTCCAGGTGCCGCAATTGGTTTCGCATTGGCTTGAGCACCGTTTGTTCTACTTCTGCCGATGAAGCATCATCAAGCTTCACGTGCACGGTTATTTCGGGAATGTCGGTATCAGGCAATAGCGATATGGGAATATGCAGAGAGGCAACAAACCCAAGCATAACCAATGCAAAAAAGCTTACAAAAACAGCAATAGGTCTATTTATTAAAAACTGTACCAATGGTATTAATTGATAATGTCAGTAATGTTTGATGTTAGCGCAGGTTGGGTCTTTCCCTGAAAAAATACAGGTAAAAGAAGATAAACCCCCAGTATGGAAAATACGAGACCTCCTATGGTTCCGGCCGATATGGTAAACCAGAAGTCTTTACCGGCATCGGATAGCATAAACGGCAACATGCTTAGTACGGCCGATGCCGTAGTTATCATAATTGACCCTATCTTTGAGCTGAACGCCTTTAAATATATTTTTTGCAGACATATATTTCTTGTAACATGGCTTTTATTTATACTATTGATATCATTTATAATGTATAGCGCCGCATTTGTTACTACACCGCATAGCATCAATAAAGCGGCATAGCCACCCTGGTCGATATTCAATTTAAACAGGTGAAAGACGATAAAGACACCAATGAATGAAAATGGAATCATCGCTATTACTGCCAGCGGTTGAAGCAAAGATTCCAGCAAAACAGCACACAGTACATAAATGATAGCTAAAACCAATAGTATCAGCCATAAATATTTATAATTGCTCTTGTTTGCACCCAGGAGCGTACCATTTGAGCTGTAAGTGCTATACCCAAAGGGCAGCTGTTTGTCCATCATGGCAACCATATCGGTTTGTATTTGATCGCTGAGCATGTTATCGCCCAGGAATTGATAAAAAACATGAAGTATGTATTCCTGGTTTTCTTTGAGGATGCTTTCACCCACTTTTTCTTTTTTTATGGTGGCTATATTACGCAGGCGGGTAAATGATGACTGTTCCGTTAATACAGGGTCGTTCATCATGTTCCAGGCGCTTAACTGGCGATCTTTGCCTGTTTCTGCAAATACAGCCATTGTAACGCTGTCCGCCTGCGTATTGCCCAGGGCTGAGCTTCGGCCTGTATTGTTGTTTAAATATTTTGCGATTCGTTCTTTTTTTGTTCGCAACAGAACAAGCATATCGGGCCTGGTTATATTGGCTATATATTCATAAAATGTTCTGTATGCCCATCGGTCCCGGGTGGTAATTACAATGTCTCTTACCCTGTCAAACTTTTTTAACGAATCTTTTAGCCGGCTTGCATAAATAAATAGCTGGTCGTAGTTGTAGCCCTTCAGGGTAATTCCCATGTCAAACCGATCCTGTTTCACTTCGTTGTCAAAACCCTGGCCAACTCCATATATCTTAAAGTCTGCTGCGCCGCACTCGTTTATTTTATTTTGTAGCAGTTGCTCCAGGTAGGAGGGGAATTCCGTCGCGGATTGGTCTTTAAATTTTATTTCAATACTTGCTTCGTTTGCATTTAGTATGCTGCAGGTAAAAATATCTATTTCCTTAAATCGCTGCAGGTAATGCTCAAATTGCATGGCTACGCTGTTCATTTGCTCCATGATAGCGCCATTGGGCATGTGGATATTTAAATATAGAATAGTCCGGTCTTCAGGATTGTTATTTAATTCATCCGGCGCAGTATCCATCGTTGCAATAAAAAGCCGCAGTGTGCCTCCGAGCACTATATCCACAACCGGTCGTATGTTCGAATTATACATATCACTTCCCAGCGTGTTATTATATAATACGCTCCAACGGTTTTCTTTTTTTAATTTTGCCGGCAATAAGAATACCGGTAGTCCAAAGAGAGCCACAATTAGAATGATAAAACCAGTTTTGTACCGCCTTATAAAACAGATTTGCCCGGAGTAAAACCTGTTTAATACTACAGTCAGCCGTTTTCTCTTATATGATCTTTTTTTAGACTGAAGTGTTATCGGGAATTTCTCCAGGAGAGCGGGGATTAGAAAGAAAGCGATGGGCAACGATACCAGGAGATTAATAATAACAGCAATGGCAAAATCAAGCAGGTTAATTTTTTGTTCCCCGTCAAGAAAAAAGATAACCGAAAGCGCGCCCAGGGCTGTAAGTGTTGACGCGAGAATGGCGGTAAATATCCGGTTTCGGCCTGTATGGCGTATGTCTTCAATAATGACAATGCAGTTATCTATTACCATACCCATGGCTATGGTAATGCCTGCCAGTGTATATATATGTATATCCAGTTTTAATAAATAGTATAAAATAAACGAAAGCAATACATTTGCCGCCAGGCTTGCAATAACAATGGCGATATAACGAATTTGCCTGGTCAGGAGCAATATAAAGAGCAGGAGAATGGAAACAGACAGTCCTGTTCGTATGTAAATTTGGGTCAGTTCGCGTTTGATTAAGGTACTTGCATCATATTGCCCGGTAATATCATATCCTTTTGGCAGCTGTGCCCGGCATGATTCCATCTTTGTTTTAATGGCTGTTGCCAGCACAAGCGTATTGACCTTCTTATCGGGGTAAATCGCTATATTGACCAGTTCGTTGCCATTAATCCGGTAATAAGACGTTGGTTCCGGTTCTGCTATCCTGGCCCGGGCAATGTCTGAAAGGTGATAAATACGATTACCGGTCTTGCATAAGGTGGCATTTAATAATGTGGTGGCATTTATTCCGCTGTTTTTTAGAACAACATGTCTTTTTTCAGCCTCGGTTTCGAAGTAGCCATTTCCGGCATTAGTGTAGCTTAATACATCACGCAAAATTGCGGATACTTCATCGTAAGTAATATGTAACCTGGCCATAGCTATTTCATCAAGCTCCAGCTCCAGCCGATTAGGCAGAACACCTGAAAGATCTATCCGGCTGATTCCCTGTATGCCTGATAATGCCGGTCTTATATACTCTTCTGCGTAGCGGGTCACCTCCCTGGTTTGCCCGGGCCCGCTGACGGAATAATTCAGGATACTGGTATTTTTGGCGTTTGTTTCTTCGGGGCGGTTTAAATAGATAAGCGGGTAGCTGGTATGCTCGGGAAGCTTTGGATACAATTGCCTTACCAGGGTGGCCGCTTCAAAACGGCTTTCTTCCGGTACGGCCCATTTATTTAATTCAAGTGTTATCGTGGCGCCACCCCGGCCGGATTCGGAATATATGTTTTTTACACCCTTAACCTGTAAAAGGATGCTTTCGATGGGTGATGTAAGTTTGGATTCTATCGCTTCGGGTGATGCGCCGGGCATATAACAGGATACTGTTATGTTGGCGAGATTCCGGGTAGAAAAAAACTGTACCGAAATGAAAGGTATTAAAACGATACCTATTAAGCATAATAAGGTAAAGACGATAATTACAGAAAAAGAGGAAAAGGGGATTCCAGGGGACCCGGGTTTCATTGTACTACGCATTATGTATTCCTCCGTTTTTAATTCACCGGCTTAACATGTTTATCATGCGCCAGGTTGAAGTCGCCTTCGTAAATAACCCTGTCATCTGGTTTCAGGCCCGATGTGATGGTGTAATAAGCGCTGTTCTCCATGCCTATATCAACGTAATTCCATTTCGCCAGCCCGTTTTCATACGTATACACTACTTTTCTTCCTTGCCTGTCAAGAACAGCCATTTTCGGAACAGTCAATTGATTGTTTATCTTTTCGGCAAGTACGACCCGCACATTCATTCCATCGAGCAGCGTTCCTTTTGCATTGTTTACCTTTGCTTTTATTGTAATCATGCCATTTGCATCAATGATTGGATTTATTGATTCAATTACTCCGGGGAAACATTCCTGGCTATTATCAAATAAGGTTACCTTGATCTGCCTGTTTTTTTTAACGAATGCCAGCTCCGATTCGAGTAGTGGAAACGTTACAATAAGTTTTTCGTCATTAATAAGCGTGCAAAACGCCTGGGAATTGGCGCCTGCATTATACATGCTGGCTTCCATATTGGCAACCAGGCCCGGGAATGGCGCTGTAACGGTGGCCAGGCTGTATTGTTCCTCAGCCTCTCTTAAATCGTAATATGCCTGGCTCAGGCCGCTGCGCAATTTGGCCATTTTCAGGATATTGGGGGATAGCCTGCCTGTATCTTTCACATCATACCCCATCCTTATCAAAATATCTTCATAGTCAAGAAGCGCCTTCATCACCTGTATTTTTCTCTGTTCAATGATTCGGCCATAATGCTTATTATCAAGTTGCGCAAGTACCTGTCCCTTCAATACACGGCTGCCTTCTTTTACGTAGATAGTATCGATAATTCCATCGAATTTAAATTTGAGCACAGCTTTTACCTCTGCGGCCATTTTACCGTTGGTTACCAATTCCCTGTCAAATACAGTGCGCTTCAGCTGCATAAGCTTTACCCGGGGAATGGCAGAAGTGTCTGATGCCGGTGGTGAAGGAGTTTCGGGGTCTTCCACTGTTTTAACCGTTGCGTTTGTATTGCAGGATACCGGTAAAAAAAGCAGTAGTATGATACTACAGTAATAAAGATACTCCGCGAATTTCTTACACATATCTGGCTATTTCTTGTTGTTATAATTTAATGTACCACCGGCAAATAAATGACAGGCTGGTGTGGATCTACCGGAACGATTCCGCAACCCGGTCGTAATAAGCAAAAGATAGTTCGGGAAGCGCTTTGTTGGGAATGAACACCGAATGAATGTTTTTTTCCTTTCTTATATAACAATACGGAACATTCAATTCTTCAATAGGAAGATAATTGATGGCGTCCAGGTCGATATTATACATCTGGAAATCGATTTTATATTTATTGGATATGATTTTTAATTCTTTGGTGGAAGAAAAGGAGACCAAAAGAATGATTTTATCTTTTCCTGTTTTCTTTGCCAGTTTTTTCAATTTTGGCATTTCCATTTCAACGCAGGTATTGCAATTCAATTGGGTAAACCTGTATACCAGGCAATTGTTTATTTTAAGGGAGTCAAGCAGGTGAATGAGCGAATCGGGTATTTTGTCTGCCCCGAAGTAGGCGTATTTTGATTGTAAATCCTGGTTTGCCGTCAGCGCTTCCTTCTCCAGCGTTTCAAATCTTTTGTCGTTTGTGGAATCTGCGCTATTTGCCTTAAAATAAAAAGCAGATATGACGCACACAATGGCCAGCAGGATGACTGCTGTACCGATATATATGTATTTTATTTTCATAACAGTTGTTTAGCTATCAGTTACGTAAAGAATAAAACATCAGGACAGGGTTGTCGTTTTCAGATATTTTATCCATCATTTCCAGGAATACCGGGTTATAGGAGTTGCGCTCTTTGTCACTGCTCACGGAGCGAAACAGTTTTTGGGAGGTGGCTATCTCTACGGGATTAAGCACACTTATAAAGTTACTGCCCGATACAGCTATCGGGTTGGTAAAGAACCGCACATTGGGGAGATTGGTTATATTGTATTTGCTGCCGGCGCAAATACGTTTATCTTTTTTTGAATAAAAAACACCGTTTTTGCCGCGGTTGGTAATTTCAAGGAACACGAAACCGGGTGTTTCCAGTATTTTTCCATTGTAATGATAATATTTACTATTATTAAGCAATCCCATAAATTCTTTGGAGCTGGTATTTTCCGTTGTGTGCCTTAATACATTTTGTTCCCCCATATTCAGGTAGTATTTGGCAGTTATTTGATTTAAAGACGATACTTCGTACACCGTGTCCGAAAAAGTAGGACTATAAAGCACTGTTTCGCCGGTGCGCACCAAAACTTCGCTATTTTCTATTTTGTTTTTTATGTACCTGGCAGACGAAGCAAAGCTTTTTGATACTATTCTTTGCAGGTTTTCTGAACCGATAAGGTTGAATTTGGCGATAGAAGATATATGTTCGTTAATACCTTCTTTACAATAGCTTATAAAGGTGCTGTCTTTTAGCAAAGCAAACTCACGAAAATAATAGCTAACCCTTTTATAACTTGAAAACCTGCCATCGGTAGTGTAAATATTTACTTTATCCGAATAATCGTCAAATAGCAGTATTTCGCCGGCGTTTTCATTAACGCAAACGTCTCTTATCGTATTAAATTCTCCCGGTCCTTTTCCTTTGGCTGCAATAGCGCGTATAAATTTTCCTGACTTATCAAATATATAGATACCCTCTGCTTTCATCTTGTCTACTACAATAATCCTGTCTTTCAGTATAAAAAGCTGGTCGATTTTTCCAACCAGGCAATGCTCACTGGTTTCCAGCGGTATATATTTGACATTGGTGATGATTTTGTCAAGTGGTAGTGCAGAATCCGAAATACCCGTTGGTATTTTTATTTCCTGGAGATTGTCGGCGCTGACGGGTGTCATTTTAATTTGTTGTTCATTCACCATTTTCTCATAACCTTTTAACCGGTCGGCCACTGTTCTTTTTGTATTGTTTTTGCAGCTGTAAACAACAAATGCGATTGCCAAAAGGCATCCTATACTAATCCTGGGCATAATTTATTTTTAAATTGGCCGGACCCATCCGGGTCCGGCCTGATTCTGGATATCTGTTAACAACCCGCACATGGGTTAGAACATGGAGTGCAAATACTCCAGGGGTGTGTAGGGCAGCTCCATCCCTGTTGTTGTGTTCCCCCCATTGTCCCTTTTTCAGTTTTAGAGCTGCTGTAGTTGCCTGTGTATCTTACAGTAACTGTACCGCCTTCAATGGTGGTAGTTCCAACAATCTCCCCGGTTGCACCGTAGAACGTAGTCGTTGACCATTCGATTCCTCCGCAGCAAACGTCAAAGAAGAGCTCATCCACCCAGAAGCCTTCTCCCCCGCTTTCGCCGCCCTCGCCCTCGTCTCCATCCTCGGCATGTAATGGCCCCGATACGGAATAATTTTTTGTTCCAACATTGAACAGGCTGTATTGCAGGTTACTTACCAGCGCAAATATTAACAAGGCAACCCCTGCTATCTTTAGTGTTTTTTTCATTGTTTAATTTTTAATGGTATATCGTGATTGTAAAAAATAAAAAGCGGTGAATATGATGTGCAGCTCCCCGGCAGGAGCTACCAATGTTGCAGCAGAAAAAGGATGAAAAGATTCATTCAGATAAGTTGAAGAAGAATAAGCTTGATCGGGATTAGTGGCCAGCCTAAAATTAGATACATTCCGTCCGCTGGAACAGGACGCCGGTTTTATGTTGCAGAAAAAAAATAATTTTCAAAACAGGTGTTCGTTTCCGTCTGGTCTCAGCAGACGCGTTGTGTGTATTATTGAGGAATGAATGTATGGCAACGTTTTCATACGGTCAATATTACTCCCGGGTTACCGGTTTGTGCTGTAATAATGGTAAGTGGTTTTATTTATACCTCTCAAATACCCGGGGGAATATTTAATGGAAAGGACATCTGGTTTATTTTGGGTACGGGGATAGTTTGTTGTATTGCTTCCTGTATTGCTCAATTTAAAAAACACAAAAAGCTCCTGGAGTTTAATGCTATTGATCTGTTGGCCGTACTGTTCCTGCTATACGTTTTGTTAAACGCCTCCATATTTAAAAAGGCCCACCTGCCGGTTACCGTAAGGCAAATGACCACACTATGTATACTTACTATTTACCTGGTTCTTAACTATTGGAAACAGCGTGATAAAACGGCTTGTTCAATGTTGCTTATTCTTTTTGCAATAACAGGTATTGTACAGGTTGTTATTGGGTTATTGCAGTGTTTAAATATAGTGCAGGGCCACAATAGTGTATTTACAGTAACTGGTTTTTTCATTAACCCGGCTCCGTATGCAATTTATATTTCTGTGTTGGCTGTTTTTTCATATGTAGTATTGCTTTTCCTTACCAGCCGGGGGCGGAAGTACTGGCAGCTGCCGGCGGTTACCTTTTTTTTAGGATGCAGTATCTTTTTACTCGTGCAAACGGGATCAAGATCGTCATGGGTTGCCACCTTTTTCGTCATTTTGTTTACAACAATACTGTATGGCTGTAAGTATCACCCGGCTTATATCGCCCGTGTAAAAAAGAAATTTGCTCTCCTGTCGCTGCTTTTTCTGCCATTGGCGGGCTATGCGGGATATATGCTATACTGCCTGAAATCTGTATCGGCCGATGGCAGATTGCTCACATGGCGCATCTCGTTCAATATTTTACAGGCGCATCCTGTGTCGGGCGTCGGGTTCGACAATTTTGCCACGGCATATATGAATTACCAACACGATTATTTTTTAAATAAGCAGGGAGCTATCAGCCGGTATGGTTTTTTGGCTGGTGATATAAGATATGCCTTTAACGATCTGCTGCAAATATTGGTGGAGGGGGGAGTAATAGGTGGTCTGCTGTTTCTTGCCATGATAAGTATGATTTTTTGGGGAGGCATCCGTTCTTTTCTTTTTTTTAAATATGAAGGTAAAGGCAGTACCCGGAAGCAGGTGTTGCTTTTGTTTGCATTGGGAGGAATGGCGGCCATATTGATCGCAGGGCTTTCATCTTATCCTTTATCTATGCTCCCCTTACACCTGCTGTTCTGGTTGTTGGCAGCATTGGTTTCCGGCTTACAGGTCATTCCGGGAATAACTTTTTCAACCAATGCATCCATTCCCCGGCGGGTAGTTTCAGCTGTCTTACTATTGACGGGGATAGCTATAACGGCGTACGCAGTTAATCGAAGAAAGATGCTGATTAACTGGCAGGAATGCAAACGGAAAAATGAAGAGAAAAGCCTGTCGGGAAAATACTCGGGGCGCCTGTACCGTCTATACCCGGCATTGGCCGACAATGGGATTTATATGATAGGGGCCGGAAAAGCTTTTTTAAACGATTCCAACTATTCAAAAGCAATAGAAATGCTGAACGAAGCAAAAGAAATAAATCCATACAAAGACATATACTATAGTTTGGGAAAAGCTTACCAGGCCAGCGGAGAATTTGAGAAAGCAGAAGAACAGTACCGGTTTGTATCGTATTCGATTCCCAACTTAATTGAACCATATTACCTTTTGGCAAAACTATATTACGGAAAAGGTGAATTAAACAGGTTTATGGCCACTGCCAGGATCATAAAGGCTTATAACCCTAAAATAGCCAATCCCCAAACAGCGGAAATGAAACGTGAGATAAGCTGGCTGTTATATAAAGAAGAAATGAAACAGCAGGTAAATGGCGGAAAATCGAATAAATAAATGCTTATGAAACGTATACTATATTTTATTGCAACAGGTATAATGATGGCTTGTTTGCCGTCGTGCAGGCATTATCCGGAAAAACTGGAGGAAGTGCTGCATGCAGCAGGCGCCAACAGGCCCGAACTGGAAAAAGTAATTGACTATTATAAACAGCAGGGAAGCGATGAAAAAGTAAAAGCAGCTATTTTCCTGATTGATAATATGAAAGGAAATTATAGCTACGAAGGTGGAAATGTTGGTAAGTATGAGGTTATACTTAATAAGCTCGATAGTCTCCATCAGCACCACGTTAAGCTCCCCAGCACATCACCTATTGTAAAAGCGATATGGGATTCAATTGTTAATGTGTATGGCGCGCCGGTTGTTTCAAATGCCCGTAAAGTATATGATTGCACTCATATCAGCGCAGACTACCTAATCAACCATATCAACAGGGCGTTTCTGTTAAGGGACAATACTCCGTGGCTGAAGGGAATAAGTTTTGAGAATTTCTGCGAGTTTATTCTCCCCTACAGAATCGGCACAGAGCGATTGGAAGACTGGCAGCGGGAGCTGGACGAAAAATACAAGACTTTCCGGGACACCTGCAAAGGAAAAAGCCTGTACCAGGCGGCATTTGAGTTCAATAATATAATGTATGGATGGATGGGATTGGACGGTAGTTTGAGGGCCTATCCATTTGACCAGTCGGTGAGCCAGATGCATAAAAGCAGGCGCGGCGCATGCAAGCACCTTGTATTTTATGAGACCGTGGCAATGCGGTCCCTGGGTATGCCGGTAACCGTTGATTACAGCCCTTTGTGGGGCGACCTCAACCGGGGACATCATTGGAATGTGCTACTGCTGGAAAACGGCCGGCATTATGCTTTTGATGCAGCAGATGCTAAGTTCGGCGGTCTTACAAAATACCCTTACAGGTTTGCCAAGGTTTTCAGGCAAACCTATGCATCCCACGAAGACGGCATGCCAGGCGCTTCGGAAGTGCCCGCTTATTTGCTGAATGCCCGGCGTATAGATGTTACAGATGAATACGTCAGGGTATTCGATATTGATGTGCCGTTATTATATGAGATCCCCAACAAGAAAAGTTTCAGTGTTATTTGTACCTATACGGGTAAACAATGGAAAGCGCAGGATTACGGTGCGATTAAGAACAATGCGGCGCATTTCAAAAAAATGGGCGCTAACCTTGTATACATGGCGATGTATTACGATAGCAGTATGCTCAAGCCGGCAACAGATCCTTTTATACTCGATAAAGAAGGGCATATTAATTTTATAAAACCTTCATTGCAAAAAACACAGCAGATGGTATTGCTCAGGAAATACCCCAGCATCGCTTCAAATGATTCCAATATGGCAAGCATGAAGGGTGGGTGCTTCCAGCTTGCCAACACAAAAAATTTCAGTGATGCCATTACACCTGCCCGGGTTAACAAGGAATCCATCAATATCGGTGAGCTGCAATTGGGTGGTCCCGGTAAATACAGGTATGTGAGATACCTAAACCCGTTTAAGAAAAAAATAAATGTCGCCGAAATTGAATTCTATGGTAGCGACAACGAAGGCGGCCCTGAAAAAAAGCTGGCAGGAAAAGCCATCGGGTTTCCCGAAGTTTCACCCGAAATAGGATATTCTTACCAGAATGTGTTTGACCATAACCTGGAAACATTTTTCTCGACCACCATTATGGGTGTTACCGATACCAGCTGGGCAGGCCTCGATCTGGGCGAACAAAAGAAAATTATGCGCGTACGCTATCTCCCACGAAGCGATACCAATTTTATTCTCGATGGCGATATTTATGAATTATGTTATTGGTACAACGATAAATGGGTATCACTTGGAAAAACCATTGCTTCCTCACAGGCGGTCATATATAAAAATGTTCCTTCGGGGGCATTATACATATTGCATAATAGAACAAGGGGGAAAGAAGAACGGATATTTACCTGGGATAACAGCAGGCAGGCATGGTGGTAACACACGTTAGCCAGGTATCAGGTAAGTGAGCAATCCATGTGGCATATTCGTTGGGCTCAAACCGGGGCGGCTATACGGCCGCCCCTTTTATGCTTAACCCTGGGGCAGGCTTTTTATATAAAACGGACGGCTAAAAAAAATAGCAACCCCGGGTCAACGCCGGTTTTTGGTATCCTATAAGCCGTATATAAGCTGTATATAACGCGTATATAAGCCGTATACAAGCCGTCCTTTAAAGGGACGGGTTATATACGGCTTAAAGATTTCTTATATATAGTTTTTATAAAGCTTATATGCGGGGTTGGTGCCTCCGAAACTGGTTGTTGACCCTGCCCGGGTTCCTGCGGGCAAAGGGCGTGCCCGGGCGGGGTTTGTTAAATAATATTGGCCGTAAAAACAGGAAATAAAGCGGTGGATCTGCCAAAATAGATGAATAAAAAGTCATTCCGCACGGAAAAAACAAGCATATTTATTGCGTAGTTGCAAGGGTAAAATCACCCTGCAATACCACGGATTTTTAACCAAATGATATTATCGCTTAGCGTATGAAAAAACTCCTTCTTGTTGCAGCAGGCTGTATTTGCCTTTACTCTTTATTACCCGCGCAAACCACCCATAACGACGACCGTATGAAGTGGTGGCGCGAAGCCCGTTTTGGTATGTTTATCCACTGGGGCGATTATGCCGTGCTGGCCGGCACGTATAAAGGCCATCCCGTAGGCGGTATAGGCGAATGGATCATGAACAACGCCAAAATACCGGTGGAAGAAAACAAGCAATACGCCAAACAATTCAATCCCGTCAAATACAATCCCGACGAATGGGTACGCACGGCAAAGGAAGCCGGCATGAAATACATTGTTATCACCGCCAAGCACCACGATGGTTTTGCCATGTTTAAAACCGCGGCCAGCAAATGGAATATCGTGGATGCCACTTCCTATGGAAAGGATGTGCTGAAACCATTGGCCGAGGCCTGCCGCAAGTACGGCGTTAAGCTCGGCTTTTATTATTCGCAGGCGCAGGACTGGACCAATCCCGGCGGCTCCGCCATCCGCCGCCCCGCCGGCAAGTATTGGCCCAACCCCGATTCTGCCGCCATCGATGCCTATATGCAGTCGCATGCAGGTCATTGGGACCCCGTGCAGACCTCCGCTACTATGGCTGAGTACATCGATAAGGTAGCCGTACCACAGGTAAAAGAGCTGCTCAGCAATTACGGCGATGTGGCCCTGCTGTGGTGGGATACGCCCATGGATATGACCGATGAGTTTGCCAAAAAACTGGATGCGCAGCTGGCGTTGCAGCCCAATATCATTACCAACGACAGGCTGAAGCGCCCCAATTTTCCCGGCGATTATAAAACGCCCGAGCAAAGGATACCCAAACTCTCCGAGCTCGATGGCAAGGATTGGGAAACCTGCATGACGATGAACGATACCTGGGGATATAAGAGCTACGACAACCATTGGAAGAGCGTGGAAACGCTGCTGCGTAACCTGATAGACATCGCTTCCAAAGGCGGTAATTACCTGCTCAACGTAGGCCCTACGCCCGAAGGCGAGATTCCCGCTCCCAGTGTAGCCGCATTAAAAAGCATCGGTGCCTGGATGAAAGCAAACGGCGAATCCATTTACGGCACCAAAGCAAGCCCGCTGGGCATGATGCCGTGGGGACGCTGCACCAGGAAAGAGCATAAAGATGGTACCACGCTGTACCTCTCCGTATTTGAATGGCCTGCCAATGGCAGGCTGCTGGTGCCGAACCTGAAAAACGAAGTGCTGTCGGCCAAGCTACTGTCCACCGGTACCTTGCTGACAACGCAGGCCGGCGACGATGGCCTGCAGATTAACCTGCCGGAAAAAGCGCCTGATACCATCGCTACCGTTATAAAGCTGGAAGTAAAAGGCATATTGTAAATAATACCGATAAAACCGGGTAATAAACAAATACCGGTTAACACCGCTTGCTTATGAAGAAACTTTTTATTGGTGTACTGATGTTCCTGGCCGCCGCACAAAGCCTGTCGGCGCAGCCTTCCCTTACACAAGACGACCGCATGAAATGGTGGCGCGACGGCCGCTTTGGATTATTTATTCACTGGGGCTTGTATGCCATACCCGCCGGCGAATGGAAGGGAAAAGAAATACCGGGTATCGGCGAATGGATCATGAAACGGGCCGGGATACCCGCCGTGGAATACCGGCAGCTGGCCAGCCAGTTCAATCCCGTGCAGTTCGATGCCAAAGCCTTTGTAGCCGTGGCTAAAAATGCCGGCATGAAGTACATCGCCATTACGTCCAAGCACCACGATGGCTTTGCCATGTTTAAATCCAACGCCAGCAAATACAATATTGTTGACGCCACCCCTTACGGCAAAGATGTTATAAAAGCGCTGGCAGACGAATGCCATAAGCAGGGTATCAAAATGTGTTTTTATTATTCGCAGTCGCGCGACTGGAACGAGCCCAATGGTCTTGACAACGACTGGGACTTTCCGAAAGAAAGGAATTTTCAAAAATACCTCGACGAAAAAGTAAAGCCCCAGCTCACCGAGCTGCTCAGCAATTATGGCGAGATAGGCATGATATGGTTTGATACCCCGATGGACATTTCAAAAGAACAGGCCCAAAGCCTGAAAGACCTGGTAAGAAAGCTGCAACCCGCCTGTATCATCAGCGGCCGCCTCGGCGGTGGTGTGGAAACGGATTATAAGTCGACCGGCGATAATTCCATACCCGCTACGGTAATACCCGGCGATTGGGAAGTACCGGCTACCTTAAACAATACCTGGGGATTCAAAAAGAACGATCACAGCTGGAAATCGCCGGAGACCACTACCCGGCTGCTGTTTGACATCGCCAGCAAGGGCGGCAATTACCTGCTCAACGTGGGGCCCGACGCCAACGGCGTGATACCGGCCGAATCAGTTAAAATACTGGCGCAGGTAGGACAGTGGATGAAAACAAACCAGGAGGCTATTTATGGCACGCAGGCCAGTCCCTGGGCCGCCGAATTCGACTGGGGTAATATTACCCGCAAGCCCGGCAAGCTGTACCTGGGCATTTATAACTGGCCTACCGGTGATTTTTACCTCGAAGGGTTAAAGAACAATGTAAAGAAAATATACCTGCTGGCAGCGCCTGCAAAGCCCATCGGTTTTACGGTATCGTACAACAAAGAAACCGATCATCACCGGCTAAAGATCAACCTGCCCAAACAGGCGCCCGATAAAATTGTGTCGGTAGTAGTAGTGGAAACGGAAGGAGATGCGCAGGTGGAACCGATCATAGCGCAGCAAATAAGCGGGCGGGTACAGCTACCCGGGGCCGTGGCAATCATCAAAAAAGACAACGCGCCTGCAAAGCTGAACTTTGTTTCGCACGGTGGTGGGGCGGAGGGCTGGACAGACGCGGCCATCAACCTCGACTGGCAGTTTACTGTGGGCAAAGCCGGTGATTATAAAGTGGATATCGTTACTACCGAAACAGGCTCGCACGAAAAACCGGCCTGGCTGGGCGGGCATGTGGTGACGATTGCCTGCGAAGGGCAGCAGCTGCAACCTGCGCTTAGCGCCGACAGCAAGGAATACAACCCGCGTACGCAATACTGGCAAAAGATACATACCAATGGCGGCACCCTCCGTTTCAGCAAGGCCGGCACGTATCGCCTGGTGATGACGCCGGTGAAGTTTGCCGAAGGAAAAGAAGGATTTACTTTTCGCGAAATCAACCTTATACCCCAATAATGACACGCTGCATGAGATACAAGTATTATATGACATCGGCTCTGCGGCTATCGCGTATG
>Ga0307508_10002123_pt1 | contig 21255 bp, 29 predicted proteins | sample 9_EM_MG_FD_203089 | JGI IMG/M metagenome (GOLD analysis project Ga0307508, IMG submission 203089) | Populus trichocarpa ectomycorrhiza microbial communities from riparian zone in the Pacific Northwest, United States - 9_EM | ecosystem: Host-associated > Plants > Roots > Unclassified | place...
TGTGAACGAGCGTCACGTCAGCCTGACGCTACGAATGAGCGCCGATCGGATGACGCTGGGTTCACGCGTCCCTAGAACCAGCGTCATAGACAGTCCTTTTGCGCAGGCCAGCGTCACGGACGCTGCCAATTAGTCGATTTACTTTTTGCAGTGCTGACAGTTGTTTTATCTCGGCAATCCGACACTGTGCCACAAGTGGTAGATGGGCCTCCTCGTATATGGTCGGTGGGAAACTACGTCATACCACGTGATGTGACTATCGGTCACTTATATACCTTATCCCGATCGTGTTTCGATCCTCCTGTCCCATTTGCTCCCTCCCATCTTTCACCTCTGATCACCCTCTCTCGTCTTTTATTGAAATGAGCACCCGACAGGCCTTTGTTCCCCGTCCCCCATCCCGTGTATCCTCGTCCGAACCCATTCCACACCCCACGGATGCGCGTGCCAGAGACGGGGATAGAGACACGATTGTCAACGGAAACGGCAAAGCGCGATCGCTCGCTGCCTTCTTGGGCCAAAAGCGGGGCACCGGAACCGACGCCGCGTCGCAGGGAGTGGGGCCGACACAAGGGCCAGGTCTAGGAAGAGCAAATACGAGTACGAATAGGCGGAGCTTTGACGGGATTCTGAGGCCCGAGATGACAGCGATGTCGATTATACCGTATCCGACGACAACAACACAGCTCGGTGCGGGAACGAAACAACCCGGAGCGGGGCAAACCCCGAGGAAGATCGGGGGGCCAGGGGCATTCGAGTTCGCGAGGCCGATGACACCGGTGTCTGTGCCGAGGGGTCTCAAGAAGGGATTTGGAATCTTCGCGGAGAACCGAGAGGATGAAACGACCTCGAATGGGAACGGACTGGGAAGCAATATCGTGTTTATGGGACCTGAAGATGAGGCGGACGTGCGCGCTGGTACTGGTGCTGGGGGAGGTGGATATATGCGCATGTTTGAGGGTTTTGGGAGTGGTGGGAGTGCGGGCGGGATACAGTCAGGTTTGGAGCATGACATTGCTGCGCCAGTGCCAGGGTATGCACTTGGGGGACTTGGCGAAAACCCGGGAGATGAAAGGTACGAGCTTGATGGCATGTTTGCGCGTTCGTCGAGGCCATTGGGTGCGATGGCCGAGGCCGAGGCAGGTATGGAAAAGGGCAACGATTCGCAGAGGAGCTTCCTGGGGACGAAACGCGGGATGCGTTGTGAGGACATAGAAGAAAGTGGGAGGTATACGGACCCGAGCCATCCGACTCAGGGGTCGGCAAAGAGAATGAAGCCAATGCCACACGACCCGAATGTAAGTGACTCGTTCGCGCGTTTCGTATATTTCTGTGCCTGCTGTTGGATGATTATGGTTAACGCCAGGAATACTTTCCAATTTCGAGTCCTCGCACCCCGCCAACGCCTAGACCACCGACTTCATCTGTCGATGTGTTGGATCCTTCCCTGGTAGTGGGTTCACTACTCGAGAACATGGAAGAATTTGTCAGTCTTGAGGACATCGAAGCAGATTGGAAGCGATGGAGAGAGTGTACGACGGATGAATGGCTGAAAGGCGCTGATGGTGAGTTCTCCGAATTCTGATTTGACGAAACTCACATGTTGGGCAGAACTCGCTCAGGATTACGCGGACATATTAAATACGGTGCGCAATGCTGACTTGATGCTTGTTTCTGACGGTATATGCTGTCCTCTCCGGTGATACAGGTCAAGGATCACCTGACGTAAGTTTTGCGTATAGCACTGAAGTGCAGTGGTGTTGATCTACGATGAAGGGAAAAGGTCTTGGCATATGCGAACATGATATCCTCGGTTGAAGAAAGACGAACAGAAGTGAACCGCAACATCGAGATGATCCATGGAAAAGGGAACATTGTCCGGGAGAACATTTCGAAACTAGGAACAAAGAAGTGACACAAGGGGCTGAGTCGTGAATGCAAGTATGGCCCCAGTCGTTCGTCTTGCAGGAACATACCACCGCACCATCGATCGATCGAAGCAATTTGGACGGGTGAGGGAACGACTAGATAGACATGAACATGTGTTTTCTGTTGTACATGCTTTGTGGCGCAGGGCAAGGTCGTGACAACATGTTGTAAGGGTGAATTAGAAGAAGTACCGGTGCTGCTAGCCTCTACCCGGTCATTGCCTTCAAGTTGGTTCGCCTCCGAGGAAGGCGGCATTACATGCTCCAAGGCGGTGCTCATGAAATCAACGCACGTGACAAACGAACCGTGTCGGCTCTTTGTTCCCACTGGTCCCACTTGCTCGTATCTATCTTCCCCGGAGACCCTCTCCATCCTTGACTTTTGCTTTCTTCCGACCCTCTCTTTCACGTTCTAACGAAGCCTCCTACTGAATTGTTAGGTTCGTGACTTCTTCCTTCTGATCCAGCAAGCCCAAACCCTGTTTTTCACACTCCACAGAGTCCACACATTCCCTCCTCCATCTCACCATTCATAGACGTCACACATACTCGCTAAGCTATTCGCGTTGTCCCACACCATCTAGCATTGCTCTTATCTATCTTTGCACCTAACGCTTTAACTTGCCACTCGAGATGGCGGGCACACAGCAACTACCTTCATGGATGACACTCTCCACGATGGTCATCACGAATGCGAATGGGCAGCCCATTGCGACGAGTACGACGACGTTGGAGTTGCCATTGACCTACTATGGTCCCAGTGTGAGTATCCTGTCTTTGCTACTTTTTCCCTGCACTTTATATCCTGCACCCTTGTATTTCTTGAGCGAGGGTCAGGTTTAGAGGAGCAGTCCACTGCCGTGCACAGCTCGAGGGAGCACTGCTTCACCGGAAGCATTGTCATCCGATGGATGGAGCTCAGAACGATGTCGTTGGGGCGGTGTCTGATAAAACGTTCTTTCTAGATACCCCTTGGAACAGATGGGGCCTGGACCTGGGGCGGTCTCACTCCTCCTGCGTCAACCACGACCGCGTCATCCACAGCGACACCTACAGCGACACCTTCCGTTACTCCCTCTACCCCTACCTCCGCTCTCATTTCTATTCCTGCATCCGCGTTCCCCACGACCACTTCGTCTGCGACACCTTATCCTTACTCCACTTCTTCATCTCTCTCAACAGGCGCGATCGTTGGCATCATATTTGGTGCTATCGCAGGTTTTATTATCCTTCTCCTTGGTTTCATTTGTCTTGTTCGCTATCGTGCGCGAAATCTTCGTGATCCACCCCACCAAACACCAATCTGGACGCACTGGGAAGTTGTTGGTCCTTCGGCCCCTCCACCCGATGAGGAGCGACCCGCTGGGGTTGGTTCTCCGCGAGACAGTGGCGAAGAGGCTGATTCATTCTTGCGACGGAGTCGGGGCGCCACAAATGATTCTGGAAATGCTGGTTCGAGCGTCCGCGACCTTCCTTCCCTTCCTCGTGGTGCTGCCCCTCCGCAGATCATCGGAAGTGCTGGTTCAAATGATTCTCTACGTACAAGCTCCTCTGTTGTTACAGATTATGGTATTCCGCTTCCTGGCGGTGGACCCATCGGTCAAGCATACCGTGACGATCCTCATTTCCCCGCACGACCAAGCAGCGAGATGGCTGGATACATCATGCCCCCTGGCGAACTACTGAGGATTGACGATGAAGAAGTACCTTCAAGCCCACCGCGAATGTATGGTGTTCAACGGCCCAGTGATCCATTGCTTCCTGAGGTGTTTGCACCCCTCCTCCCTCCACCGCCTCTTGATGCCGACCGTCTATCCTCCCGACATCCTTCTTCTCTGAACGAAAAAGAAAAGTCTGTTCGTAGTGTATCCTATCCCGCAAGCGACATGGAAGACCCCAAGGTATACACTGCACGTCGGGTCAAGGTGAAGGAACTCGGCCCACGCTCCCCGACTGAAGAAGCGACCTCTTCGGACGACGGTCCCGCTCCTGGACCCAGCAGTTGGAGGAACAGTCTTGGGCTTAGTTCGCTCTCGAGGCTGAGGAGCAGTTGGTTTGGAGGGTCGTCTTCGCGGAATACCTCCAAGTCATCTGGCGGACGTGGACGCGCCGACGACGCGGAAGTCAACCAATTACTCTTGAGTGCACCGCGTGTTCGATCCCGAGTCGGCATTGGTCTCACTATCGATGGCGAACGGCCCATGTCGTCTGTCAGTACCAAGAGTGCTGTATCCGGTAACACAGTATATCACGATGCTGCATCACACCTCGGTACCCCTGTTTCTGTTCCTTCGCGGGCAATAACACCTGCAAACGGGCGTGGTCCAGGTCCCGCAAACGAGTTCCCTTCTGTGCCAATCGGAGCGCCGCCTGCGTACGCTGTCAGTGATCCGTATGACTCCTTGGGGAGCCGAAGTAGTTTCCCTTATCCCCAGGGAGTCGATATACTCGATCTTCCCGTTCCGCAACCTGCTTCTCCGTTTACTGCTTCTGGAGGTACAACAAGGAGCGCTGCCATACCACCAGGACTCGGCGGTTCACACGTGCGTGCGTGGCGCGACTCGCTGTCTGTTATCACTGGATCTTCGAATAATCCAAGCATTACGATCGACGTGCTCGACGCCGAACCTCCGACGGCTGGAGAAGGGTGGAGGTCGATGGCTGGGTTGCTCGGCACCAGTGCGGGTGAAACTGGACCCGAAACAGGCGAGCAACGAGCAACATTTGGTACAGTGAGTTTACTCTCAAGTGTGGCACCTAACTGATTACTGAGCTACGTGCTCGAAGCCTCAGATAACCTACCAGCCTCATCCGATGCTCTCTGACCAGGGTTCACTCCATTCGATGCGTTCGTACCTAAGCCCGTATTCGCACTCGTCCGGTTCTGCACCCATGTCTTCCAAGCACTCCCATGTCCTTTCTGGTTCCAACTCTTCCCGCCCGTCCGCCTATTCTCGCGTACAGACTGTGAGCTCGGGTTCTCACTGTTCAGAGTCCCTTTCTTCATTTGGTCGCCGGCAAGGCGCCCCTATCTCTCCCTCTGTCTCAGCCTTTGGAGGCGCAGTCGAATTAGGTCAACTCTCGGTCTTGGAAGAGCTCCCGTCACTGGCCTCTGAAGGACCAAACCGCGTGTCGGTGTTGGGCCCCATGCCGTCATTTGCACATTCGACGACGGCACCGACAATTCGGAGCGTCGGTGCAACGACCACCTCGGATGATACAGACATAACGCGAATGACGACGACGACGACGACGACGTTGACGGCCGGTACGGATGCGACGTCGTTGAACATGGACAGTCGGGAGGACGAGTTGCCAAAGTTCCAGTTGAGTGCATTCGATTTCGAGAGAGTGAGGATATGAGCTGGGACCCCGATTTGCTTTTCTTTGATTGTTTTTTTGCACATGAACGTTCTTACGCGTTCATTTTTTTTTCGTCAGCGTTACCCCATCCCCCCTGATCATGCTTGCGATACCTTTCTCCCCTCCCCTCTAATGTATTTAGCTCACGACTTGTTCATACTACTAACGACGTAACGATGCGATACCTCTCACCTATCCTCTGATCCTACTTGAAATGATCCTACTTGAAATGAATGCTCATGATCATTGCTTGTGAACGAGTTTGTGTGGCACGCGTCCGAGTCATACTATCGGTGATACCCACCATACGATGATTGGAATATTGATATTCGCCTGTGGGAGCGGGGGAAGCCCCCGTGAGTTGCTTTGTATCATACATAGCCCTTGTGTCTTTGCAGATAGAGAAGAGGGCGTTGGAAACGTGGGCTGCAAGTCACTGCACGACTCGCAGAACCGTCCTGTGATCGGGTGTAATACTAGGCTTGAGCAATGAGTCTTTCCTCGATTTTGCACTTACAGGCGACTAGCGTGGCCCTAGTGGTCCCGCTAACACAGGACGTGCAGACCAATGGCCCTCATAGGTTACCAGGATCCCTTTCTCATCCTCGTCCGTACCATGCTGACCTTCTATTTCAACAGACGTTAGACCCCACCGCCCATTCAACGCCTAGTATGCTCCCGACGGACTGGTTTGATGACCCCGAACATTGCAGGCGATGAATAGCCTACCCGCAGAGGATCTCTCGGTAGAATTCAATGTTCCTCAACCTCACAATTCCTCAGCGAGCACCACTATGACCTCGATGTACATCTTCCGATCGTAACTCTGATTCAACGTGCTCGGAAGTGAATTACACGTTTCCAAGCGGCCAACGAAGCTTTGAAGACTTACACGGGTCTCAGGCTGGGGCAGCGGAGCTGGTCACGCGCCATGATGTTTTCGAGACTCTTTCATTGGAGTTTCAACTTCATACTAGGCTATATATGTAGGTCCATCGAGCATTAGAACTTCCATCACTGTATAACGTTGACCCTTCTGGTCATTTTTCCAGGTTCAATCTCACGGCAAAGTGCCCAGTGTCCCTGATTCTTGGGCCGGTGCCCGGAGAACAAGAGAAGGCCAAACGTTTAAAAAGAAATCCGAATTGTGAGGTCCCAAAAGGTTTATAGCCTCATGACCTACTCAAATCCCTGCCAAGTCGACTCGAAGAGCTTCTCAAATTCGACTGTGACGGGTATCAGTGGTTCTTCGACGGGCCGGGCCGTTCAATCGTCGGAGTTCCACGCACTGCCCATCGTCCAGGTAAGAATAAAAACCGGAATGTTCTCTTTATTGATTGGCAAGTCGGTCTTGCTTTCCCGAGCTCAGGATGGTTCGTGGCCTTCTCAAGTCCCTGCCAAGTCGACTCGAAGAGCCTCTGAAAATCTACAGATTCACTGCTGCTAGCTCGACAAAACACCCTCGGAAATGAGCGAGCCGCCCACCAGCACTTACTAAGCGCTCTCAAGAGGCTGTGCTATCTTACAGCCTCAGGTTCATGACTTACTCCGAGTCATACCATCCCTGACAAATTGAGAAAGGCCGCCGTAATTCTACGGACCCGAGTGCTTGCTATCATCGGAGTTCCACGCATTGCCCCTTGTCCAGGTAAGTTATTAAAACCCGAGTGCTCTTCTTATCGATGCAAGTCGGTCTTGCTTTCCCTAGCTCAGGATGGTTCGTGGCCTTTCCTGGATTGCGTTATGGTCGTTGGTGAACACTGCGACCGCCACAAACGCGAACGTGACAGCACCGATCGTGGATCTTGGTTATGCACAATACCAAGGATACTTTGACCCACAGGCGAACATCACTAATTTCTTGAGCGTTCGTTATGCTGCTCCACCTCTTGGTCAGTATCATATAGACCTCCTTCTCATCAAGTCTGCCCTTCTGCTCGTGCTGACACAGACCTTCCCGCTCAGGAAACCTGAGGTTTCAACCACCTCAGCCACCAGTCCCCGAGTCTGGTGTACAACCCGCGACACAGAACCCAGACATGTGTTATCAGACCGGATTAGGTACTAATACGATCTCACCATATGGACACAACAAACGACAGAGCATGACGCCGGCTGCTTCGGAAGATTGCTTGTTCCTCAAGTAAGTGTGATAGTCCAACACGATTGCAGAACGACAATCTGAATATTACTGCCAGTGTGTTCGTTCCCGGAACAATTCCCACAGAACCAGTCGCTACGGGTGGGCTGCCTGTATTGGTCTGGATTCACGGTGGAGGGTACGCGTCTCATCCTTATGTCCCTGAATGCGTATCAGATCTCGAAGTGTAGCTACGAGTTGGGGTACGCAGCCCAGTACAATGGCGCCGATCTCGTCGCTGATTCCCTGAACACCGTGCTTGTCGTCGTCATCCAATACCGTCTGGGTGCATTCGGTACGACCCCCTGGCTCGGAGGCTTACATTATCTCATCAGTCGGTCTGATTCTTGCACTAGGTTTTCTGTCTGGCAATGAGATCAAAGCTCAGGGTGCTCTGAACGCTGGCCTCCGTGAGAAAATATGTTATTGTTTTCATCCTAGACTATACTGATAGCATCTGGCATTCCCAGTTGACCAAACCTTTGCACTACAATGGGTACAAGACTACGTAAGGCTCGTCGTGCATGTTCGTCCTCCTCGCACTCACGAGAGTATGTTAGATCGGGCTATTTGGTGGTGACAAGGACCATGTCACGATATGGGGCGAATCCGCTGGTGCCGGGTCCGTTCTGCAGCATATCGTTGCCAATGGCGGTAACACACAACCGCCGCTTTTCAATGCTGCAATCACCAGTTCCACGTGTTTGCCTCCCCAGTATTACTACAATGATCGGCTGCCTCAGGTAGGCACTATGTCTTCGTTCTCGCTTGGCAGAATGCTTGCGGACTGATCGAGATTAGTTGCTGTATAACGAAGTTGTTGATATGACTGGGTAAGCCATCATCTCGCTTCATGTCTGCCTCACGATTGCATGGTAATGGATTCTGTGCAGATGTGGATCAAGTGCCGACACGTTCACGTGTCTACAGTCTGTGGAAGCAGAGACGCTCCAGGCTGCAAACTACGATCTAGCTAGCTCTGCTTTCTTTGACACGTGTGTCTTCGTTCCCGTGGTGGATGGCACGTTCATCCTCGAACGTCCAACTGTCGCCCTTGCCAAGGGTCAGGTAAACGGAGTACGTGACCACCTTTGGCACATCGCTAGCTAGTTGACGTTCCCAAAGCAAGTACTGCTGGCTGTCGCCAATCAAAACGAAGGAAACATCTTCGTGGATATAAATGAGACACTCACGATCACAGATTATGTCTCTCAACTCTTCCCAGACATGACGTATCTGCAAGTCCGAGAAGCCGCACACGTCTATCGAAACTATGGGACCGCTCTGGAGCAGGCCATGATGGTAGTGGGGGATTGTAAGTCTAGTAACCTGGTTTTGGAATGAACGCGAAGAATGATGTTGCTTATTCGGACATTGGTTTGTAGCCCTCTTTGTTTGCCCGACCCACTACTTGCTCCAGACATTCGCGGGTCGTTCGTGGAAGGTCGGTGTTCCAAGCTTTCAAGTTGTATACTGATATAATTATGCTTTATGGAACTGCCTCAGGGTCTCTTTGCAATTCCACCTGGATACCACGCTGACGACCTCCCATACTACTTCTACAGGTACGCTCCCATGCTCTCCATTGTATCGTATTCTCACCCGGTGGTCTATGACATCATGTTAGCGCGAGCAATCCTCCTCCCTACAACAATACGCAATTCATCACCGCCTTTTCGCAATCCTTCATGTCGTTCGCAAAGTACTACGACGTGAACATCAAATTCGATCCGACCAACGTCACCCCTTACTGGGACAAGTACGTGATCGGAGAGACGGAGATGTTATTCAATCGTACTGAGGGAGGGGTACCTGTTGTTATGCCGATCAAAACTGATCCGACGATACACCAGCGATGCGTGTACGTCCATTTTCTCGCGCTGGTTTGTCGGAACAAACGGTGACACGTTTGCGTGTGTTTATGCCTTGCAGATTTTGGTCTTCAGTGACGCCTATGACGGCACAGTGATGCATGTCACATATCGTGTTCCCTCTCATTGGTTTGTTTTCAAGTCTTGTGTTAGAATTCGTACGGCACCACATCATAAGACGGAGTCTTGTTTGTCTGAGCTTTGTCAGACCAGTAGAAGGAGAGATAAAGGCTCGAGGTATACGGCGTGACTATGTAAACACTTGCAGCAGTAACTGTAACCAATATTTCCCACTGCTCTCTCCTGTAGCAGTGCAACATAAAAACTGTTCAATTTGGTACTGTCCAAGAATAAGATGAAGATAAACTTCAATGTTTGACCTGCCTTGGGCGGGCCGAGAACATGACACCCATACACAGCACATACCAGCCAGTTCACCCTCACTCACACCAGAACACTGCTGATTGGGAAGACCTACTCCTCTTAACTGTTAACTGTCTGTGGGAACAACGGTATTGCAAAGGGCCAAGAGCTTGCTTTCCAGGGCATCCGAGAGTTTGGACACGCTCGTAAGATTGAATTTCTGAAAATTGGGCCTATAGCCTAAGAAAGTGGATACAATCAACGTTCTAGATTGAATCCTCTAGTCCGACATGCACCAGTCACTGTGCCGTCATAGGCGTCACTGAGGACCAAAATCTGCAAGGCGCGAACACAAGCAAACGACCATCCGTAATGTGTCACCGTTTGTACAAACCGACACGAGAAAACAGACGTACGCGCATCGCTGTAGTATCCTCGGATCGGTTTTTATCGGCATAACAACAGGTGCACCTCCCTCAGTACGATTGAATAACATCTCCGTCTCTCCAGTGGAATATTCGTCCCAGTAGGGGGTGATGTTGGTCGGATCGAATTTGTTGTTCACATCGTAGTACTTTGCGAGCGACATGAAGGATTGCGAGAAGGCGGTTATGAATTGCGTATTGTTGTAGGGAGGTGGATTATTCGCGCTAACATGATGGCATAGATCCCCTGTTGAAAATACGATAGAAGGGATGGGATGGAGGCGTACCTGTAGAAGTAGTATATGACGTCGTCAGCGTGGTATCCAGGTGGAATTGCAAAGAGACCCTAGTAAGGCAGTTCCATAAAGCATAATTATATCAGTGTACAACTTGAAAGCTTGGAACACCGACCTTCCACGAACGACCCGCGAATGTCTGGAGCAAGTAGTAGGTCGGGCAAACGAAGATGGCTACAAACAATGTCCGAATAAGCGACACGATTCTTTGCGGTCATTCCAAACCCAGGGTGCTCGACTTACAATCCCCCATTACCATTGTGGCCTGCTCCAGAGCAGTCCCGTAGTTTCGATAGACGTGTGCGGCTTCTTGAACTTGCAGATATGTCATGTCTGGGAAAAGCTGAGACACGTAATCTGTAATCGTTAGTGTCTCGTTCGTATCCACGAAGTAGTTTCCCTCGTTTTGATTGGCGACAGCCAGCAGTACTTGCTTTAAGAACGTCAACTAGCTAGCAATGTACTGAAGGTGATCACATACTCCGTTCACCTGACCCTTGGCGAGAGTGACAGTTGGACGTTCGAGGATAAACGTACCATCCACCACGGGAACGAAAACAAACGTGCCAAAGAAAGCAGAGTTTGCTAGATCGTAGTTTGCAGCCTGGAGCGTCTCTGCTTCCACAGACTGTAGGCACGTAAACGTGTCGGCGCTCGATTCACATCTGCACAAAAGGCGTTACTACGCAGTCGTGAGGCAGACACGAGGTGAGATGACGCTTACCCAGTCATAGCAACAACTTCGTTATACAGTAGCTAATCTCGATCAGTTTACAAGCTTTCTGCCAAATGAGAACGAAGACATAGCGCCTACCTGAGGCAGCCGATCATTGTAGTGGTACTGAGGAGGCAAATACGTGGAGCTGGTGATTGCAGCATTGAAAAGCGGCGGTTGTGTGTTACCGCCATTGGCAACGATATGCTGCAGAACGGACCCGGCACCAGCGGATTCGCCCCATATCGTGACATGGTCCTTGTCACCACCAAACAGCCCGATCTAACACTCTCATGAGTGAATAGGACGGACATGCACGACGAGCCCTACGTAGTCCTGTACCCATTGCAGTGCAAAGGTTTGGTCAACTGGGGATGCCAGATGCTATCAGTATAGTCGAGGATGAAAACAATAACATTTTTTCTCACGAAGGCCGGCGTTCAGAGCACCCTGAGCCTTGATCTCATTGCCAGACAGGAAACCTATACAAGAATCAGACCAACTGACGCGATAATGTAAGCCCCCGAGCCAGGGGGTCGTACCGAATGCACCCAGACGGTATTGGATGATGACGACGATGACCGTGTTTGAGGAGTCAGCCACGAGATCGGAGCCATTGTACTGGGCCGCATACCCCAACTCGTAGCTATACATCGAGCTCTGATACGATTTCAGGGATATAAGGATGAGACGCGTACCCTCCACCGTGAATCCAGACCAATACAGGGAGCCCACCCGGCGTAGCGACTGGTTCTGTGGGAATTATTCCGGGAACGAAGACACTGGTGGCAGGATTCAGGTTGTCGTTGCTCCGCAATCGTGTTGGACCATCATACTTACTTGAGGAACAAGCAATCTTCTGAAGCAGCTGGCGTTGTGCTCTGTCGTTTGTCGTGTCCATATGGTGAGATCGTGTTGGTACCTAATCCGGTCTGATGACACATGCCCGGGTTCTGTGTCGCGGGTTGTACACCAGACTCGGGGACTGGTGGCTGAGGTGGTTGAAATCTCAGGTTTCCTGAGTGGGAAGTTCTGCGGGTCAGCATGAGTAGAAGGGCAGGCTTACTGTAATAAGGACTGTATGATACTAACCAAGAGGTGGAGCAGCATAACGAATGCTCAAGAAATGAGTGATGTTTGTCTGTGGGTCAAAGTATCCTTTGTATTGCGCATAACCAAGATCCACGATTGGTGCTGTCGCGTTCGCGTTTGTGGCAGTCGCAGTGTTCACCAACGACCATAACACAATCCAGGAAAGGCCACTGCGAATCATCCTGAGCTAGGGAAAGCAAGACCGACTTGCATCGATAGGGAAGGCACTCGGGTTTAAATAACTTCCCTGGACGCTGGGAAAGCACTCGGGTCCGTGGAGTTACAGAGGCCCTTCTCGATTTGTCCAGGGTGATCGAACGACTGTTTTTTCCAAGTGTCACCAATCGATCAAGCTTTCAAGGCCGCTCATTCTGTATTACTGTAGGATAACATACGAGGACAAGTACTACACGGACAATTCTAACAACGCAAGTGACATGACTTTATTGCGTGAGTTGAGATCACAATCCTTCCAAATCGGATTCCTCGTTAGATACCAATGACAGCCCGACCCAGTAGGAAGAATGTTTCCATCTCGGATACACGACGCTGTGAAACATGCCAGTATTACGCCCTCCTATGTGGCGTAATCTTTCACCAAGTTTCAGGGTTCACGTGCCGAAATTACTAATTTACTGCGAGCCCTCAAACTGTGGAACCTCTCCAAAGTCATCAACACAACCCATTCCAGAAGCTCCTAATCAGCTCTTTATGGGCGCATCGATGGGCGACGAATTCTTGATGAACTCCGAGCCCTTGAAGCATACACAGCTGGCAGCCGCGGAGTGATGAGGAGTGATACTACCTAGCGGCTAGTTAAGCGCTGATCACCAAAATGCTTGTATGACTTATGGTGCGCATACTACTTACTATGACACGATGGGCCTGGACCTAAATCTACCCAATCACTTCATTTATTCGCGCAGATTCCGCGGGTCGTTGTTGCTCCTCAATGAGTATCGTCGAAGGTGCGCGTAGGTTTTACCCGAGCAGAAGTAGTTATTGACGAGATACATCAGATGTTACGTTGCTAAAGCCGAAAGCACCGTGGCTTATCTCTCCAGTCAGCGCATCAGTACCGTCTACTAGCCATATAAGGTGACCTATAGTCAATGTGTCACATAATGGTCATGATCAGGTGTTGATTGTGGGAGCGCCTTTGGAGCCTTTCCAGTGGGTGCTACGGCCTACCCTTTTAAACCACGCGGCTCCTCTCTTCGCTTGCCAGTGAACCTACGGCCCTCTGCTCTTTTTCTTTATTTTTTCTCTTAGCACACTCGTACCAAGTTCATGGCTTCCGATCAACAGTCCGTATTGGCCAGCCTTCAGCAGGCTGATTATCTAGCCCGTACGCTATTGATTCTCACTTCAGGTCTACCAGTCTGACAAAATGTGTTACAGTCGTGGTTGTGACTGCCGTTGTATATGATTACAGTAATGTACTTCTGTAGGCATCCATCCACAAGGCTGAACCTTGTTGCTGCCAGCCCTCACGTTTTCAAAAGAGGTACCACGCTTCATTTTATCACATCCTGGAATAGCGCACGAGCGTTATCCTGGCTGACGATCTGTGTAGATAGAGTACATCTGGGTTCGTGGTCAGCATTTTCCGAGTAGGTGAAATGTTACTGATACAGTGCCTACAGAACAAACCTTGGACATCCGTATCTACGCTCTTCGTTCTCGTGCGTATCGAACTCCCTGAGGCATTCCATCATGAAGACATTGCAGCGCCAAGCTGACCACTATCACAGGTTCGTTATCTCGGCCTCTGCGCCTTCATGTGTGTTCATGGCCATTGTAACTCATGGCGTACTGGGTGCTGACTCCCAACTGGTTCATCAGAACGCTCGCCCTTGGTACGTTCAAAGCCCGAAACTTGTGGGTTGGACTGATTCAAGGCATCCAAAGTGGGAAGTACCTTTCTACCCGGTTCCGCAAAGGCGAGTCGATGTCTTGCCATCATTGATGGCCGACTTAACGATCTCAACCTATAGCTGTGAGTGCTTATGCGGAGTCTATTTTTCGTCAGAGACCTCAGATAGACAATGCCAATAAAACAGTTGTAAGTACCTCTTCCTGGTACTTCCCGCTTCCGCTCAGTCCAGAGATATTTCCAAGGTTTTGCAATTGAAATGGTCGGCACATGGGCAGTCTTTGTGTTTATTTGTGCGGCCGATGGTAAGTGGGTGCACCCAAAAACCATCAAATATCACGTTGATTACAGGTGTGATGATCCTACGCATTTGGGCAATGTACCATCGATCGAAGATAATCCTTGGCACCCTCCTTATTTCCTATGTCGCGGAGATCATTGCCGGGACTATTGCTTCCATCGTCTACAGTAATCCGCAGATTGTTCCAGGTAGGCAGAAACTGGTGCCAGTAACGACGTGCGCTGCATTGAATTTCACTCCACATCACAGTGACTATCACTCAGATTCTGGATCTCTCGTATTGCACGCTAGGATCAGTCCCTTACGGTTGGAACAAGGCTGCTAATATGACTCAACTCATTCACGGTGCGGTGATGTTCACGCTAGTGACCATTCGATTTATATGGCAGTCGCTTCGAATGTACAATGCCACAAGGCAGTGGCAACTCAACCAATTCATCAACCTGCTTGTGGTGGAAGGTGTCGTCTACTTCCTTTTGTGCGTTTTGATCTCATCTCCTCCTTCCTCTCCTTGTTGTCCCCTTTGTTCCATCTAGTACATGCTAACGGTGGCTTTCCTGAACAGTATGCTAGGGTGGAACGTCGTGAACACGCTGTTTGCTTGGGGAAATTTCGAGCCAGTGGGATGGCAAATTATATTTATAGGCTTTGTGGAAACCGTGCCTATAGCCACGATGGCCCCCAGATTCGTCTTGAGCATGAGGGAACTATATGCACGCAATGTTCGGGGAGGCCGCGGGCATGGGATCGATACTGGCTTCGGCTTTTCGGCATTGACTGGTCATGGTACGAGCAGATCCGCCATCGTATTTGCGGATAGCGGACGGCGGAACGAAGACTTGGATGGTGAAGAGATGCCAATGGAAGAGAGATCAGCGTAACTCATTGTCATTGTCAGAAAGTCTAATTCCGCGCGTATGCCGAGATAGTGGTATAAGTGTAATACTTGTCGATGTTACTACATATGCATGATGAGCCTGGATGGGTTTCGTTGTTATTGCTTACAGTAGTGTGGAGTGGACTCTTGAATCCGTCGACAGATAAGTCCAACGGCGATAGCAACACAAACTTCCGAGTCGTCACATCTTCTGCGAACGGTCTGTGTTTGGAAGGAAGGGCTATTTAAAAAGCGTTTCCATCTCGGACACATAACGCATGCCAATCACAACTCGATCGTTTCCTTAGCTTTGAATTTCCTATTCGACCGATCCGCAGAACGGAAGCAAAACTGGTTTCCGAATAGATCAAACTCGATGTATGGTTTATCGAGCACCGTTGACAGTGTTTTCGAATCTTCCGGTATGGGCGTCTGCGCGGGATCGCGTTCGGTAGCCGACGGGGAAAGGGTCGAGTAGAGTGGTACGGCGAGTGCGAACACAGAGTTTTGTTTCGGGACAACTGTGGGGACCAACGATGTGAGAAGGAGTTGAGAATGCGATGCAACACACGTTTTAACTGGTTCTTGCGTGTAATGAGCTTGAATGCGTTCTCCGTCTCGTGAAGGACGATCCCAGAGAGACCGACAAGACATGGGTTCCGGCTTTGACGGACTAGTATCAAGGAACGATGGTGAGCGTCAGAGGGGAGTGAAACGAGCCAAGCATGCATATCGCTCACCTGTGAGCAGCGCCCCGTTGATATCAGCCTTTATCAGCTTCGCGTGCATAGAGGAAGCGCTTGGCATCTTGCCTTCATGCGACGACGAAGCAGCATCAAGAATACCAAGCCCTAACAACTCCGACATATAGCCCATCCAAAGCTGATGCAGCGGTAAGAACAGTTCAAACCTGTCCAAAGCGGATCAGAGGACGGAACAGATAGGGTCCGCAACACATACCTAGTCACATGTTTTTCCAATTTCCAAAGCCCTTTGTATTCCGCTGCGTTTCGTCCCAACGGTCTGAACTTCTTGCGGTCCTTTTCGGCTTGTTTTCGAGCTTGCTTCGCGACTCTTTCCTTCTTGGCTCTACTCTCCCGTGCAGGGTTTTCGAGGGGTACGTGACGGTCCTTGACGCGGCTCTCATACACCCCAGTGGGGTCAGATGATAGCGTCAGCGCCTGCCGGACATACGTCGAGGTGAAGGGCGAGTCCGTGGTCAACTTGAGGCGCCGATTCTACCCGATGTTGAGCTTCTTTGTTAGCCGTCACAATCTGTACGGACCTGACTGTCGGTTAATGGTTGGTAAGGATCCACGACGTCTTTTTTATTCGAAGTCATCAAAGAAGTATATCCACAGTGCGCACAGCACAATGAGTTGTTGAGTCTTGGACGTCACTCCTAATGTCAAGTCACGTGCTTCAACGTTGTTTACCAATGGCCTTAGAGACAAACAAACCCAAGCAGAATTCCAGAAAAGGCATTTAAGACACCCAATCGATAACAGATTACCAGTGGGGAAAAACAGCATGCCAATAACACCCCAGGACCATGAGATCCACCCGTAACGAGATCTACCAGCGGTCCCTATGACGGGAAGTTCGATCCTATATCGTACCGTTAGAACGATTCAAGCGCTGAATCGCGCCACGATACTTACCATAAATACATATTGCATAGCGAAACCCCACATGATATACACCCAAGCGCCGATGTAACCCTCGCATGACTAACAATTATCGGTGAAGAGATCAGGAAGGTCCTTCATGTCCAAGAGGTTCACCCCAGCCTCCTCAAGCTCAGCTTCGATTTCGGCTGCGATCACATGAGCTTTGGTAAGGCTACCGCCGTTCCAAACTTCGTTGCGATCGAAGGTAGCATGAGCGCCCCTGATCAAGATCACTTGGTTCCCCCTAGAAAGTGCGGCGCTACACGTTGCGCGGACGCAATAATCGCTCTGCATGCCAACGACAATGACCTTGGCGTTCGTTGGGATTAAATCCCCGAGCCGAGTGTCGGCAAACGCGTTGTTTTCCCTCTTGTCGACAACGGGCTCGTGCGGGAGCGGCGGGAAGAAGAGCTCCCAACCTAGCGTATTTGGTGCGTCGGGATCACTGGGTTCGCCATTATTGCGGACGTGTATGATCCGCGGTGGGTGCGTTTCGGAACGCGCCTTGGAGAGAATTATCTGGATATTTTGGCCAACAGAGTGCGCTGCAGGCACACCACCCTCTTCGGGGTCTTTCAGGTGGTTCACTTGGACGTCTATGAGGAGGAGTACACGACAAGTGACGCATGGAAGGTGTTGACTTGGAGACATGGCAATTAAAGAACAACGAGGATGGGAACGGGAACGAAAACGAAAGGAAAACACAAGGTTTGAAAGCAAACACCCTCGTAGATATAAATCACTCTGTTTGGCACCGATTACTCACGACCCCCTTCATTTATCGATGACGTCACGCTAGCCACGGAGTGGAAATTGTAACCACAAATATACGACCTTCCTGGTAGCTCTGAGGTCATCGTTGGGGATCCTGCCGTATGCTGTCCCTGGGGCAGCCCCACTTTACACGATCGCACATTTACACCACCGTCATGTGCCAAAGCGCACGCGCGCACCCCTGATCAGTGCCTCCATGACGCAGGAGGGGGCCGGATCGATCGGATCACGGTATCACACCACCTCCGAGATTATGAGCTTCATTTGCAATGTTCTGTTTCTTGGGTGAAGACCAACCGCTTTGATGTATGACTTTTTTTTTTTTGTGAGTTTTCACACATGGATGTGACGGCGGAGGGGACGGATCCGACTTGTCGTCACATTGACGATGATCTAGTGTCGCCGTACAGTATCCAACACGTGTGCCAGGCGTGTCACAAAACGTAAGGTGATGCTAATTCTAATTATCACCCAACCACTCAATGGCATAAGGCCGCTTCCCTCGACTATACATGGCTTTACATGCGATCACTTCATACACAATTTCACAACACCTCATTCCCCTTGAATGCTTCCGCAAATTCCCCGCTAGACACCATGTCATTGACCACATCCAGTCCCCCAACGAGCTCCCCGTTAACAATGAACTGCGGGTAAGTTGGCCAGTCATTCAATTTCTTCAATCCTGTCATCACCGAATGAGTGGACGGAAATGCCAAAAGTGGAGGACATCACGTCACCTTGTCTAACCGCCTCATCTTCGAGTATGTCAAAGTGCGTAAACGTCACCCCTTGCTCTCGCAGAAGGTTGACCGCCTTTCTCGAGAAGCCACAACGAGGATTGTCGGGGGTCCCTTTTATGAATAAGACGACCGCGCTTTGACGCATGATACCACGCATGCGCTCCTCAAGCTCTTTTTCTGATTCTTCGTGCTCTTCAGTATGGCCGTTAGGCTGTAGCCCCCTGCCGAGATGTTCATTGACTAGCTTGGTCACGCTCGATGCATCTGCACCGCTGACCCGCCCAAGAAGCGTGTGACCCTTGAGAGTGTGAAACTCGGGTGAGCAACAGGTGATGTGAGCTTGGCAACTAGGACTAAAGCTCACCCGGAGAAGAACGATCGAAGGCACAGCCTCGATCCCAAATGACTCTGAGATATCCGACTGTTCTTCCGCCTCGACCTATCCAGAAACATATCAAAGCGAATAGCCAAGGGAAACGTCAAATCAGTTGGCACAGCGTCGGAAGGGATATGTAGGTTGTCTCACTTGCAAGACCAACAGATCAGGATATTTTTTGGCGAGCTCGGTGACAACTTCATTCATCTGCTTGCATGGCCCAACCCATGGAGCCCAGAAATTGACCAGAGAGGTCCTGTTTAGATCGGCGGACAAGAGTTCCTTGAATTGATCTGCAGAGTCCACTGTGTGAATGTTGGTGCTGGACATGGCGTGGGTAGTGACTAGGGAAAGAAGAGATCGAAGCACGTCTTAAACAAATCGGGATGTAATGACGATTGTCGACTCAACGATATTTGTAGGGTTCAGAACGGGGACGGTTTGGCGCGAGTGATCGGACTGGAGGTGGTCCTAAGAACAGTCACGTCGGTCGAGGGTTTTCCCGAATTCTCCGAGCTTATCTAATGACGACAAGCGGAAGTATGACGACTCGGACGTCTGCGATTGCGTCATTCGTGCTCACCCGCTCCTTTTTCTCTCTTCTCTTCTTTCTAGGGTGCAATGTGCCTTGAACGGTTTCTTGTGCGGTGATGCGAGTCTCATACACATGGCGTGAGGCGATACTTGACCTTTCGGGCGACGACTCCGACCAGCCGGCTTGCACGTTCCGATTTCTCACACCGCAAGCAATGACAGGTTGGCAGTCCACGGCGGCCAAGGAACGGCTTGCGTTCGCCTCGATGTGGCCCGATCGATTCTCGCGACAAACGGGAGGGTACGTCGTCCACACATCCATACCAAGGGTTACTATTCCTTCAGATCTTCTATAGTGCACAGTGGGTAAACCTAAGGGCCGGCTAGCTCAGTTGGTTAGAGCGTCGTGCTAATAACGCGAAGGTCCTGGGTTCGACCCCCATGCTGGCCATACATTTTTTCCCTGGAGGGCAGCTCGTTCTCCGGACTCGGATCAACGCGACAAAAGATAACGAAACATCCCAAACCCTTCACAGCTTCTTCCACCTACCCTTTCAATGCTCCAAATCAATTTCGACGCCTACCCAGCCAGTAACGGTCTCATCGACGACACGAGTTCATTGTCTCGTGTTCTCCACGAGATCGTGCCCGCATCGCCTAAGGATGATCCAGCGATGAGGCAAGTTTACCGTCTTCCAGTGGCCTTAGATGACATTACAGGGCATGCATATCTATCACGTCTGCAAAAGTCCCATGGGGCACGTCATTGCAAGGAGCACTCCAGCCTCAGGGGTATTTCTGTAAGATGCTGGTAAGCAACCTAATATTATATGTTGTACAATTTCCTGGTTACCACTCGGTTTGCGGAGGCTGCATCAGTAGAGTCATCGCCGTCGTCTACCTGCGCGATCGTTAGTGTTCCGAACATCGTCGTATGCTGTTGTGCAGCGAAAGATGCCTGCCCCCCGCGAGCGAGCGCGTACGGTATCTCGTCTGAAAACCGTTCAATGTTCCGCAGCCCAAGGTCGTGTCAGTGGGGTACATATACAAGCAGAGCAGCTCTTCTTTGATAACTATACAGACACCAAGTATGGTATTCCTACAGCGCATAAAGTCCTCGTCGACTGCGCAAAACGCGGACCATCCGAATTCACAAACCGACGTGGATGAACGGCACCCACGACATGAACGGCGCACTCTGCGCACGAAGGCGCGCGGTGGCAGCATGCAGCGCCTGTGCGGCCTCTCTCGCATCCGGTACCTTGCACTCTTCTTCTCCCTCGCCCTCGCCCTCGCCCTCCCTGTTGGCCCCCTCTCGCGCGAAGAGCTGCTCGTACACGCTCTGCGCCACATCAGGCGCATCGCTGTCCCCAATCGACCACATCGTCGCAATCACACTCCGATACCCTGCCAACAACATCCCCGCCGCAAGATGCACTGCCTCCTCTGACAACGCCCGATCGCCCGTCGCAGTCTGACACGCCGACAAAAACGCAAACGTATTGTCGCCGCCCGGGTGCCCAGAGAGCTGGATGATGTCCGATAGCTTCAGTCGGCGTCCCGTCGCGAGCATGAGTCCGCTGTCGAGTGGGGCGCGCCGGTCTTGGATGCCGTGGCAGGCAAAGTGGAGCCAGTGTGCGTGCGTCATTTGGGCGAGAACGTCTTCGACGGTGCCGGTGCTTTGCAGCAGGGTGGTGGATGTGCGCGAAGTGGATAGGGCGTCGACGGCGTTTTGGAGGTGGGCTATCTCCCGGCGTGCACCGGGGAGTTGTACTTGTCCGTCCGAGTCGGGTTGAGGAACGGCAAGGATGCGCAGGCTGGTGGGGGCGACGTGATCTTTGGGTGGCAACATGAGCGCATCGAGTGTAGGGGTATACGACGAAATCACAAAGTCCGACGCCTTTTCTCCCT
>Ga0307508_10002124_pt1 | contig 21253 bp, 33 predicted proteins | sample 9_EM_MG_FD_203089 | JGI IMG/M metagenome (GOLD analysis project Ga0307508, IMG submission 203089) | Populus trichocarpa ectomycorrhiza microbial communities from riparian zone in the Pacific Northwest, United States - 9_EM | ecosystem: Host-associated > Plants > Roots > Unclassified | place...
ATATTCATGATGTATGCCAACTACTGAGACTTTCTAAATTGTGGTTGTGGGGATCGAGAAGGTTGAGTGAGGGCATCATGGGCAGTTGTACCTGGGTGTACGGAAACTTTTGGCCTAGTACTTTATCGTCGGTGTACCTACCACACCACGACTATGATCCCCGGAACGAGCCACCATCTTTTCGGATGCACAGGCAGCTATTAGGCGGATGGCATCGGACGAGCCAGGCCCTGGGCAACAGTATGCCCTCCAGGCACGGAAGCACATCGCCGCGCTGCGCGGCAGAAGTCCAACAGAGCGTACGGTATTAACAACCCGCTCGAGATGAACGGATGGCAAGTACTACTGGGGGGCAAACGCGGACCAGGCCAGGGATCGTCATCGAAGTGCGGTGGTGCCCGGCGCACAAAGGAGTCGCTGGCAACGAGAAGGCCGATGAGTGGGCAAAGATAGGGGCGGAGAAACCGGGCACCGCGGGGTAGAGTGGCCGAACTTCCCAGCGCGAACGGAGGTGCGGGGGGCGCCCCTGCCACAGTCCCTCGCCAACCTCAAGCGGGAGATCTCAGAGAAGAAGTGGGCGGAGGCACGCCAGTGGGCTGGGGGGCGAACCTCCAAGAAGAAGTACCGCATGCCGAACAGCCAAAAGCCCGATGGCGCGGTGGCCAACAGCTCCAAGAGGATCGCCTCGCGGTTCTACCAGCTGAAGACGGGGCACTGCCTAACGGGGCAGTACCTCAACTGGACAAAGAACCGACCCACCCCGCAATGCTGGTGGTGCCGGTACCGAACGCAGACCCGGGACCACCTCTTCAAGGAGTGCCCCGAGTGGAAGCCGCAGCAGAAGATCCTGTGGGCGGAAGTGAAGAAGGAGACTGGAAAAGGGAAGGATCGGTGGAAGGTGCGGGACCTACTGGCCGACGGGAGGTGCAGCCAGGCGGTGCTGGACTTCCTCTCGACCACGGACGTGGGCAGGCGGGTGCCGGGGGTGGAGAAGGATGACGCCGTGAGCGCGGTGTCTGAGCTGGAGGTGCGGGAGTGGCTGGAGGAGCAGGGGGCGGGGGCCGAGGAGCAGGACGCCGGGGGGGAACTACCGCTGTTCTTACCCACGCCCGGCTTCATGGCGGCGGCAGGCGAGGAGTAGGGGGACGGGGTGCGCTTTTCCTTTGGTTCTTTCCTTTGTCATTTTCCTTGGGCGCGTCTACTCTTCATTGGGACAGGCCTGGGCGGAGGGAAAAAAGGGTGCTTGCAACGAGCCGCCACTGCGCGGACTGCGGACAGGAAACGGACTGTACATATTCTCGCCATGATCTCCATAGGTCGCACGCGAGTAATGAATAAACAAAAAAAATCACGATTATGATGCCTCGCATATCCGAAAAAACTCGAATCCAACTTACACCGAGTAGAGCGATGACAAGCTCAGCGGCAACGAGGTTGCTGTTGGCTGGGCGGCGACGGGGAGCGGTGACAAGCGGTAGCGATAAGCAGCGACGAGGTGGCTCTTGACCGAGCGGACGACGAAAAAAATCTGAGGTTGAGCTTGTAGCGCTAGATTAGCGGCCGCCAACTCCACCGCAAAAGTTCCACCTGGGGGAATCAAAGTGTCTTCACCACCATTGGCTAGAATTGCTACGCTAAAAGTTCCACCTGAAAAGTTCCACCACACTTTGATTACCCCCAATACACATAGTAGCTCCGGAATCACGGCTATCACTCGGTGACGGACCACGATCCCATTCAGTCGCCGCGTGTAGCCTGATTGGGGGGGGGGGGGGGGGGGGGGGTTTGTTTGTTCATTACTCGCATGCGACCTATGGAGATCATGGCGAGAATATGTACAGTCCGTTTCCTGTCCGCTGTCCGCGCAAGTGGCGGCTCGTTGCAAGCACCCCTTTTGCCCTCCGCCCAGGCCTGTCCCGAGAAAGAGTAGTCGTGCCCAAGGAAAGCGCACCCCGTCCCCCTACTCCTTGCCTGCCGCCGCCATGAGGTCGGGCGTCGGTAGGAACAACGGTAGTTCCCCCCCGGCGTCCTGCTCCTCAGCCCCCGCCCCCTGCTCCTCCAGCCACTCCCGCACCTGCAGCTCCGACATCGCGCTCACCGCGCCCTCCTCTGCCTCCGCTGGCGCCCGCCCTCCCACATCCGTGGAGGAGAGGAGCCTGATTGGGGGTAGGACAGACGGCGGATAGGGACGGACTGTACATAACCTACTGAGCTAGCAGCTGGTCCTCCTATGGCTGCTGCCCCCTTCCTCAACTGCCGCTCTGTGGAATTACACCCTCTCTATTCTGTGGAGCTCTGCGGCTTCTGCTTCCTTGACTACTCCCAACCACACCCGTAGCATTCCCCTCCCTCTTGCTCTTCCTCCCTCAATTCTCCTCTACTCTCCCATTCGAAGAACCTCTGGTTTGTGGAAGCGCGAGCATGCTGCCTCTGGTCCGTGGGATCGCGAGCGCACTGTCTGTTTTCTGTTGGATCGCGAGCGCACTGCTTTTGCTCTGTGGGAGCGTGCTGCCCTGTTCTAATCCTCCCTCTATCGCTCCCTGCAGAGCGTTGATGGAGCTCATCACTCAGCAAGTGGCTTTTAGGAAGTAGAATCTGGGCAGCGGAAGTTAGAAGAGGCAATATGAGTGTCTCGGACTCTGGAGGCGTAGGTATCGCGGGCTCTGGAAACGGAGATGTTGCGACTCTGTGGTTGGACGCTCTCCGCCGTGACACGACCGTGCCAATCACCATTGATCACCCACTGCGCAAAGTGGTTTTCCAACACCTGGGTGTAGATTTTACACCCGGATGCCGAACCGAAGTCTCCAGAACGAAAAGGCTCTATTCTCTGAGTAGGAATCACCATCTCCGCCGTGCCGAGCCACACCAGCCACACCAGCCACACCAACCAGGATTCAGCTATATGGACGCCTGACCGCTGACTGCTCCTTTGTTGGATCAGCTAGGTAGTTTAGTTGTGCAGCTGGAAGAACTGCTGATGGTAGGGGATGTGCTTGAGGGTGCTGTTTCTGGCAAAGATCTGTGAACTGGTTCGTACGTAGCTAGGACGCGCCCGAGTCCCGCATCACGATTTCGTCGTGGCGGCGGTTGAGAGCGGGAGGCAAGAATAACCAGTCGCTGCCATGACACTATGATCAATCGTAAGACACCCCAGCCCCAGCCGGCAACTAGATATTGCTTGGCAAAAGCACATCACGGTCACATTATGTACGACCGGACAGTTTGTAAATCGCCATGATCTATATAGGTTGCATGTGATAAATGACTAGGTAAATAAGTAATAGATATGTGACATTACGTGACACAATGATACTGTCACAACACCGGGGCATCACTAACCTGCACCAGATTTTTTTTTGGTTTATTCATATGTACTCGCATGTAGCCTATCTAGATTAGCACTTTTTATCCTGGTTTCCCGTCCGCTGTCGGTGTGTTGGTGGCACGTTGCAAGCTCCCCTTTGCCCTCCGCCCGGCCTGTCCCGAGAAGATATGAAGATGTAATGCGCACCAAAGAGATTACAAAGGAAAAGAGCCCGAATCAAAGGAAGAACAAAGGAAATCGTGTCCCGCCCCCCTGCTCCTCATCTGCGGATGCCATGAAAGAAGGCGTGGGTAGGAACAGCGGTGGTTCCTCCCCGGCAACCAGTTCCCCCCGCGGCATCCAGCTCCTCCGCCTCCGCCCTCCTCTCCTCTTCCCGCTCCCGGAGCTCTCACTCCGACACCTCGCTCCCTGCGTCTTCCTCAGCCGGCACTAGCCTTCCCACGTCTGTAGCAGAGAGGAAGTCCAATACCGCCTGGCTGCACCGCCCATCGGCCAGGAGATACTATGCTGCACCTAAGAGTCCCTAGTTACCAAGTCTAGTGCGTGGATAACTACATACGCAGGCTGACAGGTAGTCACAGCCCGATCCGAACACGACAGGAAAAGCGTATGCAGATATCTAATACCCGGCATGTCGCGCGTCGTCCGCGCTCCCGGCGGTCCCGGTAACTTCGACTGCGCACGGAAAAATCGTCCGTCCATCAGCGCCCTAGCTACATAGTCAGTACGCCCGGGGTAGGCTCTGGGGATGTGCAATCCCCACTGCAGAGGAGAAATGGCATCCGTACATAGACTCTGACAAATGGCGAATCTGGACGCCGCGGGGCGTGCATTTATACATATGTGTGCACCGATGCTTTCGGATGTGGATTTGCTGTCGTTAGTGGCTGAACTACTCCTGCTACTCGTGTCACCGCCAGAGTGCGTGCCACAATGCCAGCAGAACATAGGTCTTTTTATTTTATTTTATTTTATTCATTACTCGCATCTGGAGATCTAAATGAGATCACGGCGAGCCTAGCTGAAGCCAGGATTGGGAAGGAGAAAAGGCAAATACACTGTCGAAGGAGGGGCCCGAAAAGCCATAAAACTCACGCACAAGAAAACTATCTATGCAGTGCCTAAGTCATTAACTCTAATCTAGTTTTTTTCGCTTATTCATTACTCGCATGCGACCTCTATAGATCACGAGGGTTGTATGTGCAGTCCTTTTTCCCGCCCGCCGTCCGCGCAAGTCGGCTCGTGGCTGGCTGCCCTTTGCCCTCCGCCCGGCCTGTCCCACGAAGACGTAGCTCGCAACCAAGGGAATAACAAAGGAGAAACAAAGGAAAGGGCCCTAGGCCTCCTCCGCGGACACCCAGAACGCCGGGGTGGGCAAGAAGAGCGGGAGGTCCCTGTCGCCCTTCCCCTCCACCCCCGCTGCCCGCTCCTTCACCCTCCTCTCTTCCTCCTGCTCCAGCCTCTCCCGGAGCTCTTACTCGGAGGCCTCACTCTCCGCCGCCTCATCCCCCGGCACTAGCCCCCCCACATCCGTAGTCGCGAGGAAGTCCAGCACCGCCCGGCTGCACCTTGCATCCGCTAGGAGGTCCGCGTGGGGATAATGCTGATGTGCACCGTCGTACGCGTACCACGCTGATTCCTCGTCGGTCACTCGGCTAGGCAGCCTAGGCGATCACGTCCCGTCACCCGAGGCGGCCGGTGTTCCGAACATCATCGGAATCCGGTAGTGCCCATCCCAGAGAATGTGAAAGCAGACGAGCGGACGGAGATCGCGGCGGAAGTGCCGGACTCCCGCAGAGTCTAGTGGCAGCGATACACAGGTCGGGTCGGCAGTCGGCCGATGCCCTCCTCCAGTTCGCTCGCACAACTCAAGTGGGAGATCACAGAGAAGAAGTGGGACAAAGCCCCGCGCTAAGCGCAGGCCCGGGTCACTGGCGGGATGCACAGGCTGCCGGGCAAGCAGTGGCCAGATGAGATGGTGGCTGGCGGCGCTGCCAGCTGGAGACGGCACACACCCTGACGGGCCAGTACCCACAGTGGGCAAGGAGCCGCCCGACGTCCAAGTGCGGGTGGTGCCCGTACCGGTCTCAGACTCGGGAGCATCGCTTCAAGAGCTGCCCGGTGGAAGCGCCCGCGGAAGTTACTGTGGGCGGAAGCACGGAGCGAGACTGGAAGAACCAAGGGTTGCTTCAAGATCTGGGACCCCCTTGCAGAGGGGAGGTGCAGCCATCAGGTCCTGGACTTCCTCTCCACCACGGATGTGGAGAAGCGAGCGCCCGCGAGTGGGTTGAGAGGGAGTGGGATGCCGATGAGCTTTCAGCGGGGGAGGAGTAAGAGACGGCTTCATTTGTCTTTTCCTGTGGAGAAAAGGTACGCAATACCCACCAAAGTGCAGTGTTCCCACACCACAATTTAAATAAAAACAAAAAGAGGTTGCCAAGAGAGAAAAAGAGAAGGGTGGCTGCGGCGCATGCCGGATTTCAAGGTGGCGGATCGAGAAATCTTCATCGAATCCAATCCATCATCAATTACGTTGCCATCGATCGATTTCTGTCACCATGTCTCACCCCCCCCGTCACCCCCACCCGTTCCAATCACCAAAGCCATACGCATTGAGCAGGAATTTGATGACTTCAAGTCATTCAAGATTGCAACGCAGGGCTGGGCGCTGTCGGACCCTCGAAAATTCACCTTCTGCTTCAAAAAATCGGACGGAACACGCAACACTGTTTTCTGTGTACACGCCAATACCGGATGCCCTTTTAAGGTCAGTGCAACATATTCTGTGGTAAAGGAGTGGGCTACGGTGGTAGCAGTTGCCGATGTGGTACGTACTGCTGATCCGGAAGCGACTGCGATATTGGCTACGGAGGACCGCGGAGGCGCACATCGCTTTCATCGCTTCTTTGTTTGCCCTGACGTGAGCCGCCACGCATTCGAGTACTGCCGTTGCTTCCTCATAATGGATGGTGCCCTCACGAAGGAGATTTTCAGACTCACTGTTCTTTTGGCACTATCCGTTGTGCTGACAACCATGCGGTAATGACTGCCTGGGCTCTTGTTGAAGGGGAATCAGAGCCATCGTGGAGATGGTTTCTCTCACACCTCCACACAGCGATACCGAACCTCAATAGTCCAATGACAGCCATCATGAGTGATCGGGACAAAGGACTTCGAGCGGCCGACAACGAAATTCCACTTGCCAACCGAGCCTTCTGTGTTGAACACATCTCCCGCAATATTCAGAGCAATCACGGTGTTCCCTCCCTAGTTGCTTTCAACACCCATATCAGATTCTCTCTTATAGGGGAACGAGTACGCACGGGCTTCGCAAAGCTCCGAGATATTTCCCCACAAGCAGCAGCGTACCTCGAAAATATTCCACTGGCACTCTGGGCAACCCTATCTTTTGGAGGAAACGATACGGCCACAACACTTCAAACCTTGTAGAGGTGATGAACAAGTGGATTCTGGAGGAACGACGACTATCGGTGCTTGATCTTTTGCACTCACTGTGGTCAAAATGTATGGATCTCCGGCTTCGACGGCTACAGGAATCCCAGAAATATCACGACAGTGGGGCAATGCTCACAGGGTGTTCCTCAGGAGACTATGGAATATTCGCTTGTCCGACAAGTTCGTTATGCGGATGCTGACCATGCATCGGTACACCCGTTCTCCTGGTATCAAGTGGATCTTGTTCAGCGCATCTGTGCCTGTGGATGATTTCAATACAACGATATTCCGTGCAGCCATGCTATAGCAGTGATTCAGCGTTACCGTCCTCCACCCCCGACATCACAACTCAACGCTCGGGACTACGTCCCCGACAAGCTTACAGCCGTTGCCACGGTCACCACCTACACACAAGTTATGCCCCCCCCCCCCATCGATGTAAGTGCAGTACGAGCACTACCGCAGCCAGGGCTGTTGGGATGTCGGCCACCTCTGTTTAAAAACCCGAAGGGGCGTCCCCAGACTACACGCCTTACGGCCGGCAAGCAGCGGGCACGCCGTGCTGAAAGGGAGAGTGAGAGTGAGAGTGAGAGTGAAAGAGCATGGGCGAAGGCGACTCAGACATGGGCACGGGCGAAGTTACGGGCAAGCAGAGAGGCAGTTGTGTTCCTTTTCTTTTCTTTCTCTTTGTACACATATACGAGCAGTCTATCACAGTCCGTATTGAATTCAGTATCTCGTGCGCGGGGGGGGGGGGGTGAACAAACCATTGTGAACTTCCTTCGTTTCGGGACAATCCTGCAACCCCACTGCCGGCGCCGCAGCCACCAGCCACCCTTTTCTTTTCCTCTCTTGACAGCCTCTTTTATTTATTTTTATTTGGTCGTGGTGTGGGCACACAGTGTGCTTTGGTGGGTATTGTGTGCCACTTTAGTAAAACGACGAGCATTGTGTAGATAGATACCTTTACTCTATTCCTTTGTCATCTCTTTCTATTTTCTCGGGGCGGAGGGCAGGGGAGTCGCACCAAGCTGACTGCAGACTGACCAAGGTTGGGGGTTGGACAGGATCCGGTCATGTCTTATCGCCATGACCATTCTAGTTCGCATATGATTAATAACATCCATAATCACCGAGGCCGCCCGTATCTCCGGTCGACAACCGTCCCCATCAAGCCGCCAGCCGCCAGCGGCACGCCGCAGCCGCCCCACCGCTCTCCCCGCCCGCCCGTCCCCCGCGCGAGGCGTCGCCAGCGCGAATCGAGGATCGGAAGAGCGCTACGCTATAGCTCTGGACTGTGCAGTTTCCGCGGCCGGAGCGCCCCCCCTTAGCAAGTGGCGACCCGTAGCAACCTATGTGCAGGACAGGGACTCTCGACACCAGTACGTACATATCTGCCCCCAGGGTAGAGTGCACCGGCAGATGCGTTCGCCTCCCTCGGAGTGCTGTCCGTACTTGTGCGGACGTGCCGATCCGATGTGCGGCGTGGGTGCAATAGGGAGCGTGCAAGAAGTGGGGACGAGTACCAGGTTTCCGTCGCCGTTTCGTATATACTACGGTGAGTAGAGTGCGCTTGGATACCCTTCCCCGCTGCCTAGCGTACGTAAATAACATGCACGTACCTAGGTCCTGGGTAGGTATCTATGTACATATATGTGTGCGGGGGGTGGGTATCTATTCTGGGCTTATTATCACTTACACGTGGTAGCCAGGCCGGAATGTGATCCTCTCTTTCTGCAGAGAGTCGCCGGAATACATGACAACCTTCAATGAATGGAGTTTTTCTCTCTCTAGCGAGCTCGAGCGAGTGACGGTGCGTGCAGCGCCCATTCCCAAAATATGTCGAACAGATAACCAGCTCGCTGCCGTCGACGTATGGCTATCCACATGGCAAATGCACTGGCAGCCCCAGACCGCCCATGGTGTCGGTATGTAGTCGTGCTTGCTCGTTGTCACATTCCCGCCTCGCCACAAACCACCGCTCGTGTAGAGTAGCTACCATCCATTATTATGTAACCGAGCGCCAAATCCAGTCTCCCGTTGAAAAAGAAAACAAAGAAAAGAGAGAAAGTAAATACACATGCACCATTTCCGATCCTAGATGAACAATACCTATCGGAGAGGTGGGAAAAAGTAGAAGAAAAAAAATAAAGGAAAAAAACCCGAGACAAATACAAGTTAAACCAGCATTGGCATGACGCGGACGTAATAAGGTTGGGCGAGAAAAAACGGCTATGGCGAAGTAACGCGCAGGGGGAAGTGCAGACGCCAAAGAACCCATGTACATACATATTGCGAGGGGGAATTCCCCGCGGGACAAAAAAAAATTTCATCGAAGATGGGAAAACTAAATTAAAGCAGCAATAAATTGTCTGCTGATAGTGGTGCCTGCTGCAGAAAGTCGGCATGAACGTGAAATTGTACAAAGGTATGTACCGCGTGTCGAGTAGTTGCATATGCTGCGGAAAGGAGGTAGTCGCTTACGCATCGACGTCCATCTTGTGGTCCTCGTCCTCCCTAGGGATCGTGTCGTTGGACGTGGGGGTTGTGGGACCGCTGGTTCGCTCGTGCTTGGCCGGAGTGGACGGCTTTGGAGTGGCAGGGGCGCCTAAGTAGGGCGTTAGTATTCCGTTGATGCTTGCTATCTTCAAAATGACCCCATACCCTTAGTGCCATTCACAGTGCCCTTACCGTCACCCTCATCGGCCGCATCGTCGCCGGCATCGTCGCCGCGGGACGGGATCGGTGACTGGCTTCCGTAGAAATGTCCGACGCACCGCTTCCACTCGCCCTCCTTCTGCTCCCGTTCCAGTTTCATGTCGGCCAGGTACGACTTGAGCGTATGCAATCTGCCGTTGAGATCCTTCCAGCCGGCCGTCTCAACACTGTCCACAAGCGCTTTGAGCTCCTTCTCGTGCTTGCATGCGTCCGCATATCCCCGCAACACCCATGCGTCGAGCTCCCTCCGCGTCCGACTCTCGCCAGCTCCAACCGACGACACCCTCTCCCCGGACTCATCAAAGCCGTTCTCCAGCAGCACCCTCCGAGAATCCGCCAACTGCGCTTCCTGACGCGCAAGCGTGGCCTTCAATTGCGAGACGAGGTCGGCGTCGCTCCGGAGACGTCGGTTTTCGTCCTCGAGTTGGGCAACGCGCCGACTCGCTTCATGGAACTTCCTCTCGAATTGCTGCAACTCCAGGTTTCCCCGCTGTAGATCGTCCCCCCACGACCTCAGATCCCTGTTATTCGCGAGCAAGTTATCCCTCTCCAATGCCAAGTTTTGAACCTCCTCATGCCAACGGACGTGCAGCTCGGATACGCTCTGGATGAAAGCGTTCGCTTCAGTAGTGGACGCCTTCAGTTCGTCCAGGCTTCGCTGATGTTTCTCCATCGCGCTGTTGACACGGTTGTGGAGGTGCAAAGCGATATCTTTTTGCGAGGGGTGTTGGTGCGGTCCGGTTGGCAGGGCAGCTGGGAGGGCGGCCGGTGGCGCCGGATGATGGCTGTGCGCAGGTGCGTAATTCACGCGAGGCTTTATTGGCGGGGGAGCCGGGGCGATGTGGTGCGGGATCTGAGACGATTGCGTGGTGGACTTGCTTCTCAACATGCGTACGGTGGTTGCGGTGGTGGGCGCTTCGTGTTTTGCCGCCGGCGACGGCGACGGCTGGATCGGCTGCGGCGGGGTGCGACGGCTGGCCATCTCCCCCCTGATATCGAAGGTGTTCCCAGTGCTAGGAGCGGCTCCTGGGCCCATACCAGCATTAGGCCCGGTCAGTCCAGGGTTAGAAGGGTTCCACAATGTGCCATGAGAGGGCTGATCAACGGCCGGCGAGCCATTCACGGTGGGGTGGGGAGGGTGGTAGAGAGGCTGAGGGGGCGGCGGGTGAGGGTGGGCATGCGGGCGAGCGTGGTGCGGTTGCAGGTGCGGAGGATGAGGTTGCGGGTGCTGCTGTTGCCGCTGTTCTTGTTGCCGCTGTTCCTGTTGCCGCTGTTCCTGCTGCCGTTGTTCCTGCTGTCGTTGCTCCTGCTGCCGCTGCTCCTGCTGCCGCTGCTCCTGCTGTCGCTGCTCCTGCTGCCGCTGCTCCTGCTGCCGCTGCTCCTGCTGCCGTTGTTCCTGTTGCCGCTGTTCCTGCTGAAGCTGCTGGTTATGCTGCTGCTGCTGCTGCTGCTGCTGCTGCTGGTGCTGCTGGTGCTGTAGTAGTTGCTGTTGTAGCAAGTGCTGCTGGTGCTGGTACTGCTGCTGCATTGGCCTCGCAGGCTCTTCTGGCGTGGGCAGTTTTGCTGTGCCGGACTTGGGGGTATGGGCAGGGGTGTACGTTGGGGTATGCTGTCGAGACAGGGGAGTTCCAGTCAGGTCCACAGCAAAGGTCGGTTGGGAACCTACCGGGCCCGACGGCTGGTGTGTTGGGTAACCATTACTCTGGTGGCCGAGCGAGCGGCGCCCGCGCTTGGCAGCCGGAGGCGCCTGTTCCGGGTTCGGAAGACCGTCACTCGCTTCGTTGCCCTCACGTTGGCGTTTCAAGGCTCCTGTCGGATGAACCGCAGTTAGCAAACCGTTCGGCACTGGTGAAAGGGTATCATCTTGTAACGCCGGCCAGTGCCTCCAGGAAGGATGTGCGCGGCAGCGGTCGCCGGCAGTAGTGGCAGATACGTTTGATACACGCAAGTGCTGACTGCAGCTATAAAAGATGATGATAATGATAATGATAATGATAATAGCAAGAACGGTGCATGGCAGCCAACGAAAAGAACTTACTCGAGATGGCGGTGATATCGATTTCCTTCCCGAACCGATCCTGAAACCACTCGGCGAGTTCCCGATACGTCTTGTGGGGATACAGCTCGGAATGGCGACATAGTTCGGCCGATTCCTCGCCGATCCGCTCGCGATACTTTGATCGCTTCTTGATGACCATGAACTCGAGATCGGAGGGCTGGTCGGAGCGTCTCCGGCGCAATTCGATCTCTTTATGGAAGCGCTTCTGGAACCACTCGAGATATTCGGCCTTCTCGAGGCCGGGATTGGAGCGCTGGAAGGAATAGAACTCCTCGGTTTCCGAGCCCGTGGGCCCGAGAAAGACCTCTGGGCTATTTTCGTCCTGCGTCATTGGAGGGTACGTTGGGAACGAGGCTGGTGGGGACGATGAGTGTTGGGAGTTGCTCATGCGTGCGTTGCGGGGGGGTGTTTTTTTTTTCCTGGGATGCGGTTGCCGTCGTGCAGAACAACAAACAGTTGTTTGGACCTAATTCTCTGGGGTGGGGGGTGAGGTATGACGTTTTTCCGGGTTGACAGAGAGGAGCAAGCGAGGCGAGGCAGCAAGGCGACTCTTCGTCCTATGCGTGGGAACGGATTCGTGTTAACCAGCTGACAACGGATTGCGCGCAGCCATACGAGCGCTCAGTTTATCGGTGGGGGGGACACACGGATCAGTTGTGCGTGGGGGGGTGCGATGCAGACAAGAGACGGGGGGGGGGGATGGAGGGGAGTTGTGGAATTTTGGGGTGGCAGGGGTAAGCGGAGGTTTATGTAGGATGTTCTGGCAGGGAGTGTGATACATAGGGGAGGGGGGGGGTGGGGAGGTCGACGGTACTTGATGGAAACAGGCCCGAGAAAATGGTAGGCGGGCGGCGAGACAGGCAGGGAAGAGCGGCCAGGCAAGTCCGGTCGGACGGGGAAGGGGAACGATGCCGACTCTTGCAGAACAGAGCAGGATATACCGTTCTCCGCGAAGACCAATCGGAAGTGGAAACCAAAAGATGAAAAGCCTGAGCCATCCATCCGTCTGCAGCAATGGGGAATCGATAATATAGGCATATATACCACCGTCATCTTTTAGCTCGCAACGACAGCCCGGCCAGCCACGGTCGAGTGCGTCCCCGCCCAGAGGCCCCGTTGCCTCGCCAATTCGGGAATGCGTGGCTTCGTGTTGCCCACTGGTGAGATATCTGTGCTCGAAGGCGTGGCGGGAGGGGAGGGAGGAACGGAGGCAAAAGAAGAGAAGCGGAATAGAGAAGAAGATAAGATAAACAAACGCTCGTCGAGCACGGGACATACCAGTCAATCTCTCTCCACCGGCAAAACCGTGCTGCTGTACGGATCGTGCTTGGGTTTCGGTTCCGCGAAGAGTGGCCAGTGAGCAACCTAAAACATCGAGGCGCGGAGCTGGAGACGCGGGGCGATGGCGAGAGAAAGCGAGATGAGGAAGCGGAAGAGAGAGCCGGAAGGCAAACGGGGGAAGCGAGGAAGATGGAGGGATGGAGAAGGAAGGGGGAGAGAGCAGAGGAGCGGAATGCACCACCTATTAGACGGACGGAGGAGGAGGAGAAACAGAGGACGCAGCACTGTACCCAGTTTATTAACAGCGCCAATAACAGCAATTAACGGCTTCTACCCTCATTTGAATGTAACAAAGAAGAAGCAAGTTGCCCAAGCACGCACGCCCCCCCGTCAACCCAAGTCAAAGCCCAGTCAGTAAATATAGCTGCAGGCCACCCCCTGCAAACCGCAAGTACTCTACTCTACTTAGCTACCTTGCCTTACCCTTACCTCACCTTGCCGTACTTATAGCTTACCTGTGTACCACCCCCCGGCCCAACTGCCAATCGCAAACCGGCGGCTTGCCATCTGATTGGATGCGTGCTTGGCCTGGAAAAGGACGGGTGAAAACCCGACTACATCGGCTGGCAGCCAGTCATGTGTGGCCTGTGTGATGTCTGGCCCAAGTACACACAAGTGAACCGACGCTACTCTAGTTACATACACACTAACACTCCCTGGTTGCTGGTACTCTTCCTGGATGCCTACTGTTGCCTGGGCGGACCCGAGCAGCGTCCCCAGTCAACTGTCCAGCGATGTATCTAGAGTATATTGCCGTACGTGAGACATGCGTAATACCGTGATATTTGAGCCCATCTGCGAACATCCCCATGAGCTGAGACGTCGAGTCGAGGCAATGCACTGTCGGCCTCCCCCGGGCTTGGCTGCTTGGCTGAAACGGCGTGATGCTCGCTGCTTATGTATGCCGATTATCGACCGCTTACATAGGTACTTGCCTACACGAGAAAATATGTTGCAACCTTGTGTCTGCTGATTTTTTCCGCACAATGTGGAAGAGGGGGGGTGGCGACGCGACATGGTCTAGTCCAGCATACCGCTACCAGCACGGCGACATTTGGGCCCACCAACCACCAGTTGCCCAGTGCTGTATCTAACTCTGGGCATGGGGCCTTATTGGGGCCGGTTCGCCGTCGAACGGGCAGGCAACCCGTTTCGAGGAGAAGCAAACGTGAATGAATGGATGGTCCGGTCACTCGAATGGATTGCGACTTGTTGCTAGGACGGCCGACGACCAGATCGAGTCCGCGCGCCCGCGAAGCGCTCGTGGATCTACATAGTACCTATGAAGAAGGGGGTTACCAACACCAGCCAGTGCCATCGCGAGCTGAGGAGGCCCGGAGAGCAGGCAGGATTGGCCCATCGTTCTCCATCCATCCGTCGAGTCATCCAGCCTGGTGGCGAGGCCGCTCTCCTGGGCCAGACGAGACGGACAATCCGAGCTCCGTGATGCGCACGCACGCAGAGCACGTAGATAGATACACAGCTGACAGCAACAGAAGCCCTAGGGATCTCCATGTTGTCCAGCCAGTGTGATGACAAACATGACTATACTGTAGCAGCATTTTGGGGCCGCTCCACTGCCGATACTCTGCTGTGGTCCCGCACATATCCGGATTCCTGGTGGCACGAATACACGGCAGACGAGTCGAAATGCCAGGACAGGACACGCTATCACAGTGTTGTCCACCGTGGACCGGCAGGTGCCATCGGGGGGGGGGCGGAGAGCAGAGCGGTACCGTGGTGCACCTACACAGACAGCGGGATGGAGTATGTATATATGATAACAGTGGCTTCTGACGACGGGGGAGGGGCATGGTAGGTGCGTAACAATGGTGCGATTATTATTGTGCATGCACTGGCTGGCGTATATAGCCTCTGCCATTGCTGACCCCCAACGCCAACCGTGACCTTCCAGCCGACAGCCGTATTCGAGTAGCAGAAGCAACTCCTGCCGGTCCAATCGCGAGGCCGGCTCTGGGAGCGGTGCATGCCTACACATGCAGTACATACGGCACTGGCAATCGGTAGGTAGATCGCATCATCGCCATGATCATCGTCTTTTCCCACTTCAGCTGAGATGAGCCTGGCCCCCGTCCAATGATGAGAAGGCATTGCGCAGGTCTCTAGTATAGTTAGTAGCGTAGTGTGGTGCCGACCTCGTCCAGTCGTGCGTACAGCAACCGGTTTGCTTTTTTGTTCTCTTTTTTCCCTCTACTTCGATTTCGCCCTCCAACTTAACCCCCCCCCCCCCAGCAAGCCAGGGCGTGGTACCGTACAGTACTCTACATAAGGTACATACATTCATACTTCTCATGACACCGTCTTGGCCAATCACAGCGGGCGAAAAACGCGCAACCTGCAGCCCGCCTTTTCCTCGGTGTGCTGGCGGATAATGAATGCGATGATGTCTGGCTAACGTAATTCGATCGGGCCCAAGGCCCATCCATCCTGCCACTAGCAACCTGTCACCACTCCCCCCCGTACAAACGTCTTGCATGCATTTCTGTTCTGCTCCCCCCCCCCCCCAGCGCACGTCGACTGCCGAGGGTATTTATTATCGCGAAGCCAGCCCCAATCTCTGCTGCTCGCTCAGCAAGAGAGATGAGACGCCCCGTCCGTGGACAGCATGATACGAACATGATTGGCGGAGGTCATCGCTGACCTCCCCCTGGCGAATTCGCATTTCAATCCGACGTCCCCCAGCTTTGAAACTGCCACTGCCGCTGCCTGAAAATAGGGGTAATCAAAGTGCGGTGGAACTTTTCAGGTGGAACTTTTAGCGTAACAACTCTAGCCAATGGTGAAGACACTTTGGTTCCCCAGGTGGAACTTTTGCGGTGGAGTCGTTAGTCCGCAGCACTAGGTAAGAATAGTCTGCCGAGCCTACACTACATACCGTATATTTGGTGCAGTAGTGCTAACCAGCTTCTGTCTAGTTTATTGTTTTTAGCCCAGTGGAAAAGTTTCACCGCGCGTTTTCCAGCAGTGGAACCTTCCACCAGGTGGAACTTAACAGCCAATCATCTCTATCCTTGGCAAAACTTGGCGACACTAAAAGTTCCGCAACCGCACTGGGGGGCAGAGAGCTCGGCCATGCGCCCACTCGAGGCATCAAACTCCACATATAACAGAGTGGCAGGCAGGATGTGCTTCGAGAACCAACTGCGCACTGCTGTTATGTACTACGGCTACTTGCGCTTACGTAAGTAGTTACTCTCTACTATTAGCGGCAATGGACACGTAAACTTCATCCCGAGCAGAGCGTGGGCATCCGGTCAGTTGCTTTTCTGCGACCCGAAGAGAGAAAAAAAAAACCTTAAAATCCCCCTCTTCGGGAGGGTGAAGAGAAGACTTTTCATTCCGTAACCAGTCAGCCAGCCAAGCGATAGGAGAGAGGTAGTCAGCAGAGCAGCGTACGATATGCGCGAGCAGATCTTGTGATGTGGTAGATAATCCGAGGAGGAAAATAAAGCAAAAATGGGAAGCCCCGAGAGCAGAGAAGATTGGTACATGCCCCGCCCCCCCTGGTCCGATGTCGACATGTCGGTACGTACGTAGGCCTCGGCCTAGAGGGAGGTTCGACATTCATTCTCGGCATATCCGATCGCCGCTTTCGGATGGCAACTCCTCTATGTGCAGTGCACACTTTGTCCGTATGAATCGACGTTGGAAAAACACAACTCGCCATGAGTGCCTCAGTTTCTTCTGTGAACGGCGGCTAGCGAGTGACCAAGGCGATCAGCGTGCCCAACCCGGAGTAGCGACGTATGCATGGCTGCTTGCCAGCTGCCAGATCGGGGATGTTGATGAATTTCTGCGTGCGCCAAAGGGCGCGTGATTGGCCGGGACGCCCTGGACGGTGATCGCTACAGAACACCGAGAGTGGCAGTGGGTATCTAGGTATGTAGAGTAGAGTACTCTAGTGAGCGAATGCCACGCCGGCTGTCTTGCACCCAGCTGCGGAGCACGGCACGAGCGGGGGTTCGCAGAAGACGTCTGCACTCTCATATCTGGTCTGGCTGACTGGGACGGATGATGAGCACGATGATGAAGGACGGTGGCGCAAATCTATGTACCCTGTACGGATGGCGCTACCGGCAGTTGCCGCGGCAAATCCCATCCCATCCCATCCACCACATCGTTAGCAAGCACCCGAGGACCGCACACCACAGCGCCCCCCCCAACCCCGACATCTGCAACAACACGTAATGCGATGCGATGCGGTGCGATGCGAAGCGAAGGACTGACAGTCAGTGATGTCCAGTTTGGTACCGTGTTGCACTGCAAACATAACTATCATGTAGGCGGGTGGTCGGTACGGTACACAGCTGTGTTGGTAAGCGTTGCGGAGGGCAGAGTGGTGATTGGCTGGCCGTACTTGCTGTTCTGCGCAGCCAATCGAACAGCGCAGATACGCGCTGCTGCGAGCAGAGCAGAGCAGAGCAGAGCAGAGCAGAGCAGAGCGCAGAGCAGACCAGAGCAGGCCAGATAGACAGCCGCACATGGAACACAGCGCTGATGGACGTCCAACCAGACAGCAACTATGTACGTAGTCCATGTCGAGCAGTACCGCGCATATCTATCTGGCCGGTCAGGCACCGCAGAGCAGCACCATCTGGAGAATACAAGCCCCGACTGCAATAGAGCAGAACAGGGTAGACAACAGGAAACAGCCATTACGGGGGGGTCACGCGGTCACAGTGCCTTTACGCTCCAGATTTAAGGAAAAACTGGCGCTTGAATTCACACCTGCTGACTTGCGGAGGCCTGCTCTTGTTAGTCCAACCCGTCCTGTCTATCGACGTTGATATCGACTTCCTCCCACAAAGCCATCCGGCCCGGCTCCGCTTCCCCTACCCGCGGCAAACCGGAGGCCGAACGGTGCCAAGCCAGGCAAGTGCGGCCAGGTGGGTGGGTCTCCCTTGCTCCTAGTATGATTCCCCCCCCCCCCCCCCTTTTTTTTGGAGCTGCTCGAGCAACGATGGTGGCGGTGGGATAGACATGACTCTGCGTATGGCCAATTTCACTCCGCAGTGTCTACCCCATAGGGCGACTACATAATAGGAACCATCCGGTGGGAGCGTACAATTCCAGCAGATGGATGTTCTCCCCTTCACTGCACGGTAGAGCTGTCCACGGATGATAGCACGCCATTGGCCTACAAATCGATCGGATCCGGGGTCGCTCTACACCCGCCCAAATCTGGTTGTCGGGAGGGTCCCCCTATCGCAACTATATTCTACATACATACATACATACCCGCAAGAATGAGGGGAAAAAAGGGGAGGGGGCCCCGACGCGACACTGAAGCGTGCTCATTAACCCGACTACATACGGTACTAGCACAGGCACCCGCCAATCATGTGCAACGACGTAACTAGTGCAGTTTAGCTTGTGTAAGCGGAATAGGGCGCTGCAGATCTCTTGTGTGCGTGACTGTTACTTGCGTACGGTCCCCCTTTCGAACTGCTACATGCCTAGAGTACATATCTAGTGAGTAAATACACAAATGCGCAGCTGGATGCTTGGCCGAACCGCCGTTCCGAGACAGCTACTCTACATGGGTGCTCTGTCCGCATCGTTCCTTTTTTGTTCTTGTTTGTTGAATCGCAACCAAACCAGCCAGCTATGTAGAGCTGCCCATCTATAGCAGCTCAACGAAACGAAATATGAGTGGCGCCGGGACCATTTGCTGTGGTCCGTGCCACTGCCTTGCTGCGCCGCCTGCCCGAGATTGCGGGCTGGATGTTGCGTGTTGGATGTTGCTGGCGGTTTTATTGGCTGTCCGCCTGTCTCCGTCTCGCCGGCGGGCGCGGTGCAGACGCCTTGACGAGATCGGCAGGACAACTAGATACTCTGCAGGACGACCAGCTGGATACTCAGCCGCATCCCATTTCGCGGCGGTGGGAAGTCCTCCCACGGTAGTTGTGTAGCTGCCAGGAACGGGCGTGCTGGTTGGTCCTCCGCCAGCCAGCTCGGCACTGAGTGAGGGCCTGTGATCTGCGCCTGGCTGAACACTACGCTGTCGCCTCCCTTGCTCCTGGAGACGTGGCAACGCAGCTACATCGGGCTGGCTCTGTTGGCCGGCCTGTTGGTTTCGGTGTCGTTTTTGGGTCCGAGCAGCCGTCTGCGAGTGCATGGCCACGGAGACACGCAGACATCTGTCCCCGCAGAAGTGAGATCCTCTGCAGGGTTCTGCTTCTGCGTCTGCCTTAGTTGTGTACCTCTTCTCCTTGGCACACGAACACCACAGACGGTGTCAGAAAGGGTGACATCGGCCGCACTTGCATTCCTAATGCCGCCTCACCGCGGAAGCGGGTGAGAATTAGGGACGGTATTATAGACACCGGTAACGATTGTACCCCACTATCGCCACCAGACGTATGCATACGTGCGTCGTACGAATATATAAGTATGTGTACGTTGGTTGGTAGCGTTGGCGGACAGAGAACCCTGCCGTACTGCACCGTGCTGCTGCCCGGGTCGCAGTTACCGACTCCAACGCAGTCGGGTCGTCTGTTGCGTTGGATACGTGGACGGGGCGGTAGGATGGTACATGCTCAGATACGGTATAGTACGGGAGACATAGAAACGCCGCGTAGCGAGCAGCATGACGTTCTCTTCTGCCGGTTTACTCTCCCGTTTACCTTTCTCCTGTTTTTGCCAGACCTGCTCCTCCGCCAATCGCTTGCGCATGTATTGTGCAGGGCTTGCGGCACTTCTCCGCGCTGTGCCCGGCCCAGCAATCAAATATCCGCTGTCCCCGCCCGTCCGCGACGGTGTCTGCCATGCGACTTGCGGCGCCGAAAGGAGGAGCCGATCGGAGGCGCCCCCCCGGTCGGTCCGTCAGTCGAGCAGCTGGCTCCCAACCCGCCCTTCCAGCGTGCAGACTGCGAGCGAGGTCAGAGCACGTGTGCACGCTACATCACGCACATAGCTCCGTGGAGATCCGCACAGCGAGAAAGGACACACGGAGGAGGGGCCGCACTGCAAGCGCCAGACCGTGTCGCCATAAAGGCCCGTCGTGCAGAGACATACACAAGTGCGAACCATCTCGTGCAGCCTCACAGCACGGGTAACAGCTGGCTTGTCTCATCCGGCCGACTCATCGAGACACCTACGGTATCTGCAGTGGACAACCAGTCGGATCCGAGACACTAGTCTCGGAGGTGGTTTTATCAAGTAGACTATGTATGTAGCTATTTGTTTTTTTTCTCCTTTCCATTTTTCCATTTTTCCCAGGGGAAGCTCCACTCACCAGTAGATAACTAGCACTATGCGGGTGGGAGTTCCGCAGCATTGTAAGTTCGGCAGCATTTATAGTTAGCAGCAGTGAGAGTTCAGCGTATGGCGAATATTACCATGCATGGGGTGACGCTGGTTGCTGGCAGTGGGTGAGTTGTCGGCAGCGATGGGGTGCGCGGATTGCTGTTGACGGCGTGGTTTCAGGCACATTGGTCGACAGTGGAACAACATAATGTGTTCGATTCCAAGACGGATTCGTGACGTACATGGCTGGCCGGCCTTGTGCCTTCAAGGTACGATACTGCTGCGCAGAGATGAAGGAGTCAAAATTTGCGCCCCGAAGCCCGGGAAGACGATCAGTTGCAGACCACGGAAAGCCACACCGACTGCAAGGCAGAGGAGGAGACTTTGGTCCGGCAATGTGATACTTTACAGCGGACTGGATCTCTGCAGATTGTGAGAGATGCCGGCGACCTTGCCCGGACGCTCCTCCGAAAACGTGATCTAATAGACGATCAGCCCTCGTTGGATGAGAGATACTTGTACAAGCAGCACCCAGAGGTGAAGCTAGCTGGAGCCGATAATGTGGTAAAATTCAGCATTAAATATCATGCGTTGAAGTTGTTCATTTCAATGGAAAGTGGCGGAACCTGTCGTTCACCTAGGTTACAGCTCACATGGGATCCCAGGTACATTGGTTTGGTCGTTGAATTCAAAGTTCTGCCGAAGGATACATATGACCGATGAAACCGGATTTGTTATGGGAAACATCCGGTTTCAACGGGCGTTAGATGTGATTCGACACGCTCAGAAAATAGAGAGACGTGCTCCCTGTGCCGATCTGAAGAATTATCGGCTTGTGTGTATGTATGTAACTCACCGAACAATTGCAGAAGTGGAAAGTGATGCTTGAGATTGCCCACCGTTCTAGATAGCTACGGCATGTGGATGTTGGGGCTGTGGGGTGTTTGCTTGCGCACTAACGTACTGTAGGGGTTACCCGGCTACTACCCATTAACCGGACACCCCGTCGGCGTCGCACCCCACCACGCAAATTCACGATACCTCAACAACCACATACCAGATCGCCATAAAAGTTCGCGCGA
>Ga0307508_10002125_pt1 | contig 21248 bp, 25 predicted proteins | sample 9_EM_MG_FD_203089 | JGI IMG/M metagenome (GOLD analysis project Ga0307508, IMG submission 203089) | Populus trichocarpa ectomycorrhiza microbial communities from riparian zone in the Pacific Northwest, United States - 9_EM | ecosystem: Host-associated > Plants > Roots > Unclassified | place...
GTCACGTGTAGAATCACGTCATATACGTGTATTCAGACTTTTCACTTTTCCTGCCTTTCTCTCTAAGACAAGACAATACACACAAGACTTCATCGTTCCATCAAACTTCCATCATAATCTTGACATCCTGTCCAAGCCTACTGTCGAGTGACCCCCGATGAACTGCACTTACCCTCCCCACCGCCCTGAGCCTGCCGAACTTTTTAGCCCACACCCACCAAGGCGCACCCTGCCTCCTCCCCGACGAAAACAACGATGCTGCGCCTACTCCCCCGCCAATCGGTGCGAACCTTCAGCACCTCACGTGTTGTGCTCAGCGACGACCCGTTAATGGACCCGAGCTTCATCGCCGCAGTCTCGAGCATCTCCTCCTCCCCGCCAGTCCGCAAGCCTCTCGTCACCCGCTTCGCCGCCGTCGGGGGTGGAAACGACGCACCGCGGCAACCATGGTCCGCGACACAGCGGCCACCGGTGGGAGACCGCCCTCCAATGCAACGACCACCGATGCGAGCTCGTCCCCCAATGCCCGGTGGAGCGGGAAGGCCCCCCATGGTTGGTGGAATGGCAGGAGCCCGCCCACCCATGCGCCGCCACACACCCGAAGCACCCACGCGCGCCCGTTTCAGTGCCAGTGGCGATGCCAGTGCCAGGCGGCCGCGCGGTGGCCGCGGTGACCGTGGAGGAGGGGCAGGAGGTAGGAGGGATGACCGCAATGGCAGCAAGGAGAATTCTCTTCCAGCAAAGGAGGTGTCCTACACCCCAGCCTCGGTCACGCTCGATAGTCTCCTGCCGCTCGTCCCCGCGACGCCGCTGACGACTGCCGGGTTGTCGAGCGTGCTCATCCGCGAGACTGAGAGGGCGCGCAGACGCGGCACTGAAAAGTGGGGCCGTGAGCAGTGGTTGAGGTATGATCGCACCCGTGAGGTGGCTATGAAGCGCTCGGTCAAGGGAGGATACAAATATGCTATTGGCGCGGGCGGCGAGGGTAGTTTGATGGCGGAGAAGGAAACGGGTACGGTGGTCGGGGAAGCGAGGAGGATGATCGCTAGGAATGGCACGGCAGGCGCAAAGGCTATGAGGACGATTGTGGGAGAGGTACGGGCAAACGTGGGTACGACATTATTGCCGAAGCCGGAGGACAGGCCTGCGATTGCTGCGTAACTACATAGGCGTTCCGCAACATCCACACTGTACATTATAGACAACCGCGTAGAAAAACCAAAGCAGGCCGTGGGACACAAAAAACACGAATTATAGCACACCACCAGACGCCGTCATCCCACAGTCTACACCGTAACCCCCTCCACCCGCTCCGCTACTTCATCCACCTCCGCCTCACCCTTCCTCGCAGCCTCGACCCTCGCAACGACAGTCTCGACAACGTTTTTAATCCCTTCCATCTCCTCCTCGACACTACCACCACTTCCCGCAGTGCTAAAACTCACGGAGCATCCAACGTACACGGGGACCTTTGTGCGCTTTGCCAGGATCTTCGCGACGAGCGTGGCGATGTCGACCGTGTCCTCGCGGAAGTAGAGCGTCGTCGAGAGTGGGGTGGCTTGGGTCGTCTGTAAAAAAAAATTGTTCATACGTTCCCACGGTTAGAGAGGGGGGAAGTAGTAATGAATACGGAAGGACAAGGAAAGCTCACGGATGGTAGCGCGTACACGAAGCTCCCCAGTGGTGCGGGACCGCCGGGTGTTTCAGGTGTGCGAGATGTGATGAAGAGGAGGAGGTGACGCGTTTGGACCGTAAGGTGGATGTGGATGCGGGCTGCCAGGGCCTTTGGAAGCGGGATTGAAAGCTGGTGCTGGCTACCCGCTGGAGACAGGCTCGTGGGATCTGACATATCAACGAAGTGTGTTGGTTGATGGGGAGCTATTCGAAGGAAGCGTAGTTGATCACCATTGGTAGAGTTAACTAGTGAGGCTGTCACGCCAACCCTGCATCAAGATGTCTCGCAAAGTGAATCGTGCTCAAAAGTTTCACCAGGCACATGCAGTTTCCATCCTAACGATGCTTGCTGTATCAAGCCATTTCCCAACACAATCATAAAGCAAGTACAGAGCAAAGATACTATGTCTCCAATCTCCCTTCAAGGGGTGTAAAGCGTAAAAATGACATTGCAAAATCCAAGACATAACGCTTGATAATCATACAACCGAAACGAACCCAGCAATGATCCCCGAAGTTTAAGATGAGGGCCAGTACTCCCCACCGATCCACCGGTTGAACATGGCCAACGAAGCATTGGGCTGGTTGTAAGGCATCATGTGGCCGGCCTTGAAGACGGTCAAGAAAGTGAGGTTGCCACTATTTTTGACCTGTCCAACCTTCTTGTCGCCAAGAAGGAAGGGTCCAAGTTCGACCTTGTTGAAATCGTTCTTGCCGCTCCACTCGAGCATCTCAGTCCAGGCGTGGTTTCCGAGCCAGTTGCAGATAAAGTCGGCATCGCCAGCGTAGATAAGGACGGGGATCTGAGCGAGAAGGTCGACGACGAGCCTGTGGAATGGAAGCATCCAGTCACCGTGAAGCAAGAAGTTCCTGTTGATGTCGAAGTTGCAAGACTCGTAAGGAGAAACCTCGGCGCCGAGGGCCTCGATGACTTCAGGCTTGTTCAGGTAGTCGGAGATCCAGCCAAGCTCGGAGTAGCACAGGTTGGTGGAATCCTTGCAAGGGCCGCGGATATCGTAAACGTTGACTCCAGAGCGCTGATAAGGACCGATCATGGCGTTGTTGCAGTAGATGGAGGCAGGGACACACGACCACACAGACTCGCTCTTGTAGCAGCTCTCAATGAGACTGGCACACCGGGGGTAGGCAGCATCCATAGCGTTGCACTCAGACTCGCTCAGGACGGCAGGGTATCCACCATCACCGCAAGCCATGGGGCGGTAGTACTCGTACTGAGTAAGCCCATCGGTCAGACCGTTTCCGATGGCGACAGACTTCAAGTTGATGTTGCGGTTCTTGTGCGAAAGAACCTCGGAGGCGAACTGAGGAATGTAGTGGCTGCAATCGGTTAGTGATGATTATTCCCTCCATAGAACATTGTAATGACTTACCCAGCATACGATTCACCGGTGATGTGGAAGTCCTGAGAAGCATACTCGGGGAACTTATCGAAGAACATGGTCAAGAACGCGTAAACGTCCTTACCGGCAGCCTGTGTGGTGGACACGGGGCTGTCGGAGTACGAGTAACCAACATTTACGGGCTGATCAAGGAAAATGACGGAAGCATTCGAGTTCCACGATGTTGGGTTGTGGACAACCTTGATGTTCTTATCGATGGAAGCGGGGCCCAACTCCATGAAGAGCCCGGTAAGAGATGAGCAACCTGGTCCTCCGTTCAACCACAGCACGACAGGGTCGTTCTTGGGGTCGTTCCTCGATTCGAAGAACCCTACAGATATCATTAGTCACGCCGTCTCCATCGCCATCAACACGTAAACAAGAAAGACGATAACTTACAGAAGAAAAAGTGCTTGTCATCCTCAACATCCAGATAGCCGGAGTACTGCTTGACATTCTCGTCGATGCCGAGACCATTCGGCTTCTTGATCCTGAGCTTAGTGCCCTTCAGTTTCTCGTGCCCATCGATCTTTCCCGCCATAGCCGACATAATCTGGTCTCCGTGGACGATATGGTCCCAGTGAGTGTCTGGCCGTCGCTTACGGTTCTCCTTGGGCGCGGACTTGCTGGCCATCGACTGCAGGGCGGAGATAGCATCTTCAGGGTAGAGCTTCGCGATCTCGGTCCAAGCAGCAACAGCCTCAGTGGGGAGATTAAGGTTACCAAGGGTAGCCTTGACCTGATCTATGGCCTCGGAGAGGAACGCGGGGAACTTCGAAGACACTGCATTCACACCAAGCGGTTCCTGGGCCGGGTTGGGGAAGTACGCGGCGGCGCCGAGGGCGAGCGATAGTGTGGAAGCTACGCTGAGCTTCATGATTGCGACGCGGTGAATTTCGAGTGTGCAAGTGAGTGTGTGATGGAGGGAGAGAGTGCGTGTAGTGGAGGAAGGGAGAGTGTGGAGGAAGGGAGAGTGTGGAGGAGATGAAAAAGGGAAGAAGGGGAAGAGGGATGGGGGGGGAGGAGGGTTATGTAGAGTTGGTAAGGTCACTTTGAAGAGGGTGGGAGGGCGGGTATGGCTGGTTGGCGCGGATGAGGTGGCTGGGTGGATAGCTTGGAACCGTGAGTTGCCGGAGATCTCGTTTTGAGGCTGGCTGTTCTCAACGCAACGCGGTGGCACGACTCAGAACGGCCAGAGCCAGCCAAGTGCACGACGCGGTCCGGCTGAGCTCTCCGCGACCTATCAGATGCATCTGGCGATGAATCATGGCGGCCATATCCATCGACCAGACAACCGGACCTAGCGCTGTATGGGGAGGACCGTGGGTTACTCTACACAGTTATGTATCCCTGTCCCTAGCTCTCATGAAGAATCTACTCTAACAGCTCAACCCACAAGAGCTAGGCAGGAACAGATGGGAGCTGTTGCAGCCGAGATACATACCTATCATATCTAGATGGAGCACCGTGGTGGGTTTGTACCTGCTTGAAGATAGCTATGGCGGGGACCTATGCATGAGCTCAGCTTTCTTGCATCGCGAACGCCCCGAACTGCAGGAATCCTCTGCAAAAGGAATGGACTCTTCCGATGCGCGACTGCACGCGGTACGGGGGAACAGCTGCCGAGTGGCTGCTGGGACAAGCTCTCGTCGCAAGAGTGGATAAGTCCACTAATCGGAGCAGGCGGTCCTTCTCTGCTCTGCATGGAACGACCTTTAGAAGCTTCATGTTACAGGCGGCAACCAGAACTTTACCTTTTCGCACAGAGACTCGTAATAATGCGGCTGAACAGCTCACACCTCTGCACCTCACGTGGAAATGCTTTCCCAAAGGACGTCGCGTTTGCCCAGCGACTCACCTACATATGACGACCAGTTTCCCTGGCGACGCGAAGCCAGTCTGCTCTGGCGGAGGTGATCACAGCATCAGGAGACCATCCGCTGTCTGGGGTAGAATTGAAGGCAATAAACACAAGCCCACGACATCACCGATAGCAACCGAAGGCTGTGTATCGAAAAAGCCTGAAGGAGGCCGTTCGGGTTGGACGATGCTTCTCTTCATCAACACCACCATACGCCAGAGGCTCAAGAGGGGCGAGTAAGTACAGTCTGCAGCACTCGTCGTTTCAACGGCCGGCGAAACTCAATTTCAGGAGTCTGGCACTTGAGGGCGATATTTAATGGCTTGCGTTGGTAAGTACAAGTGGTTGTCGAGATGTGTGTGTTATTCTTATCAATTTCATCTCCATCAAGCAGCAACTAATAAATTATAGTATCCCATCTATCGAGTCTCTTGCCCCAAGCGAGAGATCTCGGAGAAAAAGTGGGCGGAGGCACGACAATGGACAGGATGCCGAGAAGAGGCCGGACAGCACGGTTGCTGGGAACACCGTGGGGCTCGCCTCGAGTTTCTACCAGTTGAAGACAGGGCACTGCCTCACTGGGCAGACCTACATACACTGGACGAAGAATCGGCCCGCCACTCAGTGCTGGTGGTGCCAATACCGGATGCAGACCTGGGATCACCTGTTTAAGGAGTGCCCTGAGTGGAAGCCCCAGCAGAAGATCCTGTGGGCTGAGGTGTTAAAGGAGACTGGGAGGGGGAAGAGCCGGTGGAAGATCTGGGACCTCCTTGCTGACGGAAGGTGCAGCCAGCAGTACATACTAGACTTCCTCTCAACCACGGATGTGGGGAGGCTGGCCCCACCTGAGGAAGACGCGGTGTCGGAATGGGAGCGCAGGGAACGGGAAAAAGAGAGGAGGGCGGAAGCGGGGTGCTGGGTGCTGGGTGCCGGGGGGGGGAACCACTTTTCCCACCACCCTCATTCATGGCGTCCGCAGTCGAGGAGCAGGGGAGGCTACGCATTCTTTTGTTCTTTCCTTTGTCTTTTGTTTGTAATTTCCTTGGTGAGCACCATATATCATTTGGGGACAGGCCTGGGCAGAGGGCAAAGGGGAGCTTGCAACGAGCCGCCGTGTGCGGACTACGGACAGGAAGCGGACTGTACATATTCTTCGCCATGATCTACCTATTCGCATGCGAACAATGGTTAAATAAATAAATAAAAGAGTCTCTTGCCCCGAGCTCAGTCATCTTTCCGCAAATCACATGCTGGAACAGAACAGGAGCTAACGCAGGCCAATTCGACGCAACGGATGCGAGTATTTGGAGCAACGTTCCTGTTCTTTTTACACGCCCAAAACGACCAATTTATCTTTCTTGCGAAGGCTAATTTGCTACGCAAGACGTGTCCCTACATAAGGAGGAGACTTCGTCCCCTCCCTATCTCCTCCCTATGTAGGGTCAGCTGTGGCACATCAAGCGCTGGCTCGGGGAAGGCAGAAGGTCTACAACACATTCACTCGAGAGGTGATAATACGCATTTAGGGGAGTTTGTTCTCTTCGGACTGGTGGCATGGCTACAGGATGATCTCGCGGTCAACATCACTGATTCTCTTCTTGAACTTTCGTTCCCCCGCGAGCGCGTTCAGGAGTCCATCATTCCAACCTGTGAATAGGTATTCTGTAGTCTTCCCGTGTTGTCGTTACGCGAGCCTCAGTCAGCTGGGGGATGGGTACCAGCGGATGTACCTTTCAACCCATTATTTTTACTTAGTCATCAATCGCATGCGACATTAATAGATCACGGCGATATTGTCCGGTTCAGTCCGCAGGCGGCTCGTTGCAAGCTCCCCTTTGCCCCCCGCCCAGGCCTACCAGTAGTTGTACCATGAGAAACAGAATCTCAGCCGAATCTAGTTACACAACGAGATATACATACGTTGTTAGACATAGTGCAAAACTGAGGCCCATGAGCAAACGGGCATTCGGGATTTGTGTAAATTTGCAGCATACTCGGGCGCGATTCTGTGAACGAAAGGAGTCGGTGTCCCTCCCGCTTCGACACCGTCTTTTAGTACGGCTAGTTCTCGCTCCGTCGTCCACTCTTTCTCTTGCAGGGAAAGCTCGACCGTAGCCTTCGGCACGGCCTCCACTCCTGCAAGATCAATGCAATGCTTTCCTTGTTCTTCCATATGTTCGAATGAGCGCACGGTAGCTACGTTCCACGAAGCCTCCACCCCGCACTTCGGAAGAGATATGTAGGGGTGTTCATGGTCGAGGGGTTTTAGGAGTACCCGCACTGGCGTAGTACGTTGGAGATTCACCGTTTACGGTGGGAATGCAATGGTAATGAAAGCCACTCTTGGCCAAGCTGGTATCCGTTTCGTGGGATGCCGTCGACAAACGCCTCATCGGCCCGAGAGCTGAGCCACCAGTTCTTCAATGAAATTCGAGGATAGAGCTCTTGGATGCATACCAGTGGCTTTCTCAGGCCCGTCCCGAAGCCATAAATACACAGAACTGTCGATTTCACCAGTGCCATGACTCTGAATCAGCCAAGCGTCAGTGCGGCGGTATATAAACCCTTTCGACTCCACCCTCAATGTCCATCACCGTCCTCGCCATCACTAAGAAACCGAAATCCACCGATCAACCATCGCAGCCATTGCATACCTTGAACCCAAATTCACCACGCAGACCATTCTCCTCCTGGCCGCCGCACGTTTGGCGGGCACCGTCTCCGTCGCTGCGCAGGAAACCCTTCCCGAATGGTACATCCTAGTACATATCTAGAAGCCGCCGCACGCTGTTTATCCACCAGCAACCACGTACCGACGCACACAATCAGCTCATTCTTGTGTGAGGGGAGTTCGAGCTTTCAGATCGTTATGCAGAGTGCGAAGCGTGTCATCCGAAGGAGGTAACCGGTTAGAAGGTGGGAATATGGTCGCACCATACTCGCTTCCTCTACTACAGAAACGGAGAGCTGGTCATTATGAAGAAGGAATCGTTGCAGTGCGTCTTGGGTCGCCATGTTGCCTGGTGATGCGTCGTTCGATCACGAGTGATACAATATGTTGGGCCCCTTGCTAGCCCGCACTTCTGTTCATAAAGCCGGAGTCTCGGCCAAACTATAGCCCTTGTACCAAGCATTCCATAGGCGTCTACCGCAGCCAGTACCTCCCCCGAAACGATAAATCAGCCCCACTAGATACTGTACCAGCCGTCTCCCAGGCCTCAGACTAATGGGAGATTACCGTGCGACCGCAGACTCTGCACAGGTGACTTCGGCCACTACGGCAAAATACAGCCTCCTGTACCGTTCGCACGACGTGGCCCAACTTATCCAGGCGATGTCCGGGTGTGGGGAGCTGGTGACGTCTTAGACGGTATCAACATAGAGCCGCTAAGTACGGCTCTTTTTCTTTGTTGCCTGGAGGTACGAAGTTGGGCGGGCATTGGTAAACAAAATGGGCCTTAGAAGTGTGCATGTGTCTTGGAAAGCCGGGTGAGTCTTAAAATAATGAATGGATTTGGACGAGTGACTGTGAATGACCACCGCAAGAGTAACATGAATTGTAAACGAACGAACGAATCTTGGAACTCAATTCAGCAAAACGACTCTGACCGCCAGAGAGTATTTCTACCGCCTCCAAGCCAGGGCCGGAAACAGGTCGGGAGCATTTCGACATTCGGCCTTTCCGCCTAGACTCGAACACGGCGATCGGAAACCCTTTGGCCCACCAAGTCGGAGGCACGTAACCTCCACACAATCCACAGCATTTCTTGAGTGCCAAATTTATAGGCAGCCGCATCCGATATGTTTGGTCAACATTTTTCTATCTTTATCCATTAATCGCGTGCGACCCATGTAGATTATGGCGATAAAGAGTGAGGGCAAGTGATTATCTGCCTCTGGACAAGGACAAAACCCTGAATCCAGCCCAACGTAGCATTTCGTCCTCGTATACCTTAGGGCAAGTTGGAAATCATTCCGAGACGTATGTTTGGTCGACAGCTGGTCGTGTTCGATTAGCGAAATGCATAGGGCGAGTGATGTGCAGTGAAGGGGTGTGCGAATTGTGTCTCCACTTTTCAACGATTCTCATAGTGATGGGACTGCTCCCCTGTCTGCGAGAATACCGGTGCAGAAGCTGGGCCACATTTCGGATAAGGAGCCCGTGATTAGGGGCATAGTTATCAACTGACTTTATATTGGAGGGCTGGTTTTGCACGAGTAGTTTGCATACTTTTTGATCTGTGCATGAGCAAACATAGAATAGATATTCCGCGAAACAATACATCAAGCAAAAGCATCAAACCAGTCTTGTACTAGAAGGATATACAGCAGCAGATGCATAATCAACGGCATCGCAAAGGCACGGACATTCAGGGTAAAAAAACAATTGGACTCCCAAGACAACCAATCGATCAAGACTCCTGCACGCTATGCAACCGTGGTCTGTTCCCTCTCCATCTCCTGAGGCTCCATCTTCGGACTTCTAACATCGATATCATTTCTGCACATCATATCGTCCTCGTCAGTAAACTATCGTGGGGTACATGGGGGGAGGGGTGGAGGGAAGGGACTAACATCATCCATTCCTTCCTACTGCTGGCAGGCTCGGTCTGTCGGCGTTTGCATCCGCCTCGTCCACATCGACTGTCGCGAGGCTCGAGGTCCGTGATGTCGGTGTACTTCATGCAGGCACTGAAATCATCGTGGTGGTAGCCACAGCATTCGGTCTGCTCGCTGACGGTGCAACCGCATTGTGTGTAGAGGGTGTTGGAGTAGTTGCACATTGTGCTGGGTGTTCGTGTGATGTGTTTGTTTGGACCTTGGTTGTGTATTGGTGGTGGATCAGGGTGTGAAGGAGGAGGATAGGGGATGGGGACGAGGAATGAAGGAAGGAGGAGGAGGAGGGCAGAGACGGTGCTTTAATACCGGCGGCGGAGCCCGATCGGAGATTTATAGACAGCTCTAGCGGAGGGTGGAATAGAGCGTCAAGTAGCTCGGGCCCTCCATTAGGTTCATGCGAACAAGCAGACACGGACACGGACGCAGCATGTCGGCCAGCTCTGTCCCCTCCCAACCCCACCCTCCAACCTTAAGCTCACATGTCTCCCTGCCCTCTGACTACCACTATCTGAGTACATACTCTAGATACGCACAGGTTTGGCGCCCTGCGTCCATGGTCACCGCGGATCCTTCCCGTCGCGTGGATCCCCTCCCTCCACCACCGCTGACTGCGACGGTTGTCTCACATCGGGGAAGATTAGCAGGAACCACAGCTGTCGAGATCGCGGTGACTGTGGTGGATCTGGCATTTTGAAGGCCCTGCAAATGGTGGCATGGCCATGGGGGTTTGAAAGCTGGTTTTTACCCCGTAAAGGTTTTGCGGGGATTTCGGGATGGGTTCTCGCGGCTGTGAAGCAACAGCAGGATTAGTGGACACGGATTGGATCCTTGAACGGCGCCTTCTTGTCTCGGAAACGCCCAGCTCAAGTTCGGAGTCTGCCAGTGGGCGGGATTCGAGCTTGCCGACCTCGCTTTGATGGCATGGAGGATTGAGAGCTCCGTCGATCTACACCAAATCCATTTTAATTCATACTCGCGGATCGTGTGGATCCCACTGCACGGCATAGACACTGGGAGGTCCTCGCGAAGCGATGAGAGCATCAAAATTTAGTCACCCGATCAACAATCGCTCCGGATCCGCGCGAACCCTGAATGAGTGACCGAACCCTCATTCAATATCCCCGGTTTTTCATCGTCATTAACCTTCTAACAGCACTGTATCCCCGAGATCTTCGGCGGTATGTTACTACTAGCGATACATAAGTGGGCAGATATACGGCGCGCCGTGCCGGAGCTATCGGCAACCGGAGCCTCCAGTTACAACCTCTTCAATGTCATCTCGTGCGATACCGATAGTCGATCCTTCACACTGGAGTGAATTTTCTTAACAGAGAGTTAGCAATTGCAACCAGGCACACTATATTTCGGCGGAGAAGGGGATAGAAGGAAAGCAATTCATGAATCAGAAGGTCTCCAAGAAAAAGTATCCACATTGCGTGTTCAGAACAGGTCTGTGATATGCATTTCTTTGTCTCATCATGAGAGTTGCAGGGTTGAGGGTATGGCGGAAAAGAGGGGTAACTACCATTGATGTAATGCGCGCGGCGTAATTACTTTTGCTGTCCTCCAGGCCAGAACAATGTTGGTCGCTGGTTCCCGTCATATCATCGTCGTTCCAAGTGCAAGACACCGTGGTGGTCGCGATGTATGGCGGTAAAGAAGAGTGAAGAAAGGATCAAGGTTCCTGTGGTCGATAAAATTCTATAACTATATGATCGGCCAAAATTGCTCCTCCATAGTCCGTTTACTAGGGTACAGGGCTTCCTCATCTTGGGTTCCAACTAGTTGTTGCAGAGCGGCTATCGATTGGCGGGCATCCAATGATGATAAACCACGCCCGCAACAGCGCGATTCCCCATATCCACCTCCTTCATAGCTGCCTTCCCCTGCAAACAAAATGTCGCAAATCAACGATTACCCGAACATCTTTTCACTCGCCGGCAAGACCGCCGTAGTCGCCAGCTCGGGGGTTGGATCTGCGCGCTGCGACCGGATAGGTACATCCGCTTCCTTTTGCTTCCGACGGTACCGCTGACCGTTTTCCTGCAGCTTCTTCCATGCCGACGCATAAACACGTTGATCATCAGCCGATGCGTGCGCCTCCGTCTTGCCATCTCTGCAGTCCCTTTTTCCACGCGCCAACACCTCGGCGATCCCCGTGGACCCGCTTCGTCGCCGCGCAGGTCTCGAGCTTCCACATCCTCACGGCCAACGCGGGCGCGACCTGGGGCCATCATCTTTGCTAGCGCGGAGTCCGAATGGGAGCCGAGTGGGGCCTCCTCAACGTCTGCAGTGCACTCAACCCGATCCAGAAAATGATCCTGTTACTGGAGAAGGCATCCGTGCCCGACGACCTCGCAAGGATCATCACTTGCGGCTCCAGGATCGGACTGATCGGTGGTATTGGAGAACACGGAACGTACGGTATATACGCGGCGAGCAGGCCGCCGTCCACCACATAGCTAAGCGCCTAGCTATCGAGATGGGCCCGAGGGTATTCTGTTTAATGCTATTGCTCCTGGATGATTCGCCACCAAGATGGCGAGTGGGTTGCTGCGCCTCAGTGGTGGCGAAGAACAACAGGCGAAGGCCGGTCCTAATCGGAGGTTGATCGCCCGGATATATATCGTCGGTGTGGTGGCCTGGTTGAGTTCGAGGGTGGCAAGTCATGTCAATGGTGCTGTTATCCCCGTTGATGGGGGAGGACGCATGTGGCCCCGGCAAGTAAAACGTAGGCGGTAATGACGGAGATGCTCAAGATAAAGAGAAATATAAAACATGATTTCGAGAGCCGACGGGGCAGCGGATATCGAGTGGTAGTCTCAATGCGGCCTTCGGTGCACTCTTCAACTCACCTCACAGCCTGGGCGGAGGGCAAAGGAGAGCTTGCATCGTGGACTGCAGAGGGGAACCGGACAGTGTGTACATCGCCATGATCTCCATAGGTCGCATGCGATAAATGACAATACCAAAAAAAACCCACCTCACACGCTAGAGCTCTCAGACATTTCGCGGATGCGGGTCGTCTTGATTCAGTGACATAGCTCCATTCGAGTATGGTAATAATTCCAAATCTAATTCCAAATTCGACCCTACCCTTCCAACTCTTTCCCTGGTTACATAAATTACACAAGAACGCTCACGCACAGATAAATGACATGCCTCGAAAAGAGCGAAAGAGAGGTTGCTAAAGGAGTCGGTTACATGGGGTGTTCAACAGCGACAGGAGCCTCATGAGCGACTGGGGGTTCTTCGGCAGCCACATCTTCGGCGGCCTTCTCGGCAGCGTCCTTAGCAGCCTTCTCAGCAGCAGCCTTCTCAGCAGCAGCCTTCTCAGCAGCAGCCTTCTCAGCAGCAACCTTCTCCGCAGCAGCCTTCTCCATAGCAGCCTTCTCAGCAGCAGCCTTCTCAGCAGCAGCCTTCTCAGCAGCAGCCTTCTCAGCAGCAGCCTTCTCCGCAGCAACCTTCTCCGCAGCACCCTTCTCCATAGCAGCCTTCTCCATAGCAGCCTTCTCCTTAGCAGCCTTCTCCGCAGCAGCCTTCTCAGCAGCAGCCTTCTTGGCGGCCTTCTCAGCAGCAGCTTGCTCTTGAGCGACCTTCTCGGCCTCCTGCTGGTCCTTCGCTGCCTGCTCATCGGCGGCCTTCTTCGCGTCCTTTGCTGCCTCCTTTGCTGCCTTCGCTTTCTCCACGGCCAGCTTTGCCGCAGCCGCCGCTTCTTTGTCACCAGCAGCGAGGGCTTCCTCCAATTGCTTCGCCGCTGCTTCTTCCTTGGCTGCTTCCTCCTCGATCTGCTGCTCCAGCTCCTGGAGCGCCGGGTCCTTCGCGATCGCAGCGGCCTTATCCTTCTCAACCTTCAGCGCCTCCTCCGCCGCAAGCTTCGCAGCCTTCGCCGCCTTGTCGGCCTCCTCTGCTGCTGCGATCTCTTCCTGGTCTCCGGTAGCGACCGCGTCCTCCAACTCCTGCGCCGCAACCTCCTCAACTGCAACCGCCTCGGCAACTTTCTCCTCCGCCTCGAGCACGGCATCCGCTGTTGCTGTGGCCTTGGCCGCCTCGGTACCAGTGGCTCCAATTGTCTCGGTGATATACTCGATTTGGTCGTTCGTCACTGCCGTTGATTAGCCTCTACCCAAAAAAGGGAACGAAAGGAAGGAAATACCATATTGCGTAACCGTCGCCTCAGCGCCCTCCTCGCCCACGACCCGAGTCTTTGTCACCATTTGTTCCGGCCCTTGCCCCAACTGTTTCGATTGACCATCGACGACTATTATCACCGTGCGTTGGACGGTTACCACGACGATGTTCTGCCCCTTTGTCAGCGACCCACTCTGAACTATTGATAAAGAGATGTAACTCACGGCATTGATGTCGTCATCGTCGTCATCGTCGTCGTCGTTGTTCCGGCCATTTCCCCGGCCTCGGCCTTGTCCACGGTTCTCTCCCTGACCACGACCCTGGCCTCGACCCTGGCCTCCGCCCTGGCCTCGGCCTTGTTCTTGACCGCGCCCATGCCGGCGCTCCAGTGCGTGCACACCGAAAGGCGAAGAAAACGGTACTGGGGCTATGTCGATCAGCTACATATCTTTGCTCACCAGCGAGAAGTTAAAGGGGTGCATACCAGCTTGCACAGCAAGCGCGCACGCAACGGAGAGGATAGCAGTGGCGGAGATGAAATGCATTGTAATATAGTAAAGGTGAATAGGAACTTGAAGTATTACCAGATACTTTTCTCAGATGTGAGTAATGAGAGGTATTAGGCAACGATACGGGAAGGGAAAGAACAAACGCGCCGGGCGTGAAGTGAAGGGAGAGAAGAGGAGACTGGAAGTGGAAGTGGAAGTGGAGCTTGCTGGAGATGAGAGGAGTGAATGGAACGAGGCGATTCGAGAGGCTTTATACTGGACTCCCTCCGCGAGGCCCAACCACAACAAACCCACGGAGCCGATGATCGATATTCTCTAACGGAGGAATCCCAGCATCACATCACCAGCTCGGAGAGGAAGCTTAGCAAGCTCAAGCAGGAACCTCCCCAGTCTCCGGCTCCGACATCGCATCCCCTGTAGACTTTTTTTTCCCCTCGCCTCTGTCTGGCAGCCGACAACTCAAATCCTCCATCCCGCGATCCGGATCCCTGAAGCGATACACCGAGTTATATGCAAAAACTGAAGCGAGAGGTGCACTTCCGGTGCGTTGGCTGCATACGAGGAGGTTCCAGCTCCTTCAGCTCCAAACGCCAAGTCATACCGTGTTTGGCGTCAGTTTTTGGCCCTGGTAGACTTTTGGGAATCATGCATCACCACAACCACCGTCAACCCCAGGAAGCCAAGAAAATAATTGTCATCGCGTGCAGTTAAAGTTGTTAGGCCATGCACCTTGCATTTTAGCTTTCTTGTATCGCACCGAGATGGCGAATGGGATTGCGAGAATTTATGTGGTGGCTGGATGGGGTTCCTGGTTCCCGGTTCCTGGATCTGCATGTTGGGTTTGGATTACGTGAGTGAAACGTCTGAGACGTCTGTATGGAAATGTGTCAGACAGCTAGGATTACTGGAAGAATTGGGCTCTGAGAATTCAAGCAGCCTCTCGCCCGCCCGCCCGGAAAAGGAAACGCCCGCGGACGGGCTGGCGAGAGACAGCTCCGAATCGTATTCCAGCGGCAGGCGGCAGGCGGCAGGCGGCAGGTTGTACTTGATTACAGTACTGCTTTAATTAGCGCTTGTGTCACTCAACTTGAGTATCCGTGAACTGTTTCAATTGCCGCCATTTCTCATATGTAGAACGCAGTACAAGAAACCGGGCACGAGGGGAGAAAGAAAGAAAGAAAGAAAAAAACGATCTGAAGAACATAGCCCTTATGTGCCCGGGACAATTATTCCCCAATTAACACTTCCAATTGATGTCGAGTCGAGTAGGCACCAGCAACCCAGCTCTGATGCGCCAAGATATGTATCCCCCGCCCCATCTAGGTACTTCTTCTTTCTAGTCGTTTTCTTCGTCACTTTATATCTCGCAGCCTTCTTCACAACTTCCGCTAGTTTGATTCCATACTGTACATGGGAGGATCACGCGCTTCTCCATCACCAGCAATCCAAACGTCACCCGGCAAAGGGAATTTCGTCTGCAACTTCTCCACGCCCTGAACAAACAGAACCTGCTTCCACCACTTGATCATGTCCGCCGAGCCCTCGTCTAGCAGAAAGTGGTTGTCGGGATGGTGGCGGTTCTCAGGAAAGACAGAAGAGTAGAGACGTTGAGCAGGCTGGGACACAGCCATCCGGCGGGTGCGCCTTCTACTTACTTCTTCGGTTTCAAGCGGCTTTGTTTTGTCGGCGGCTCCGCTTCCGGGAGGTCCTTCTCGAGAAGATGCTCAAAGCAATTAATGCAAAAGAACCCCCCTTCTTGTATTTGGTAAGCTAAATGCTCACAAAATGCGCCGATTACCTCTAGCTCCTTCGAGGGATGTCTGCTATCTGGCTTCCCCTTTTCCTCTGATTGGTAGGCGACATAGCTTAGCCGCTTCCGCGACAAATCTGGATATACACCCGGAACCTGCTTTTCGGACATTAGGTTGATCCACGCACCCCCGTCCAAGGTGGCCACGGCCGTGGCCATTCCGTTCTCCTGGAAATTTCGCCGCTGCTTGAGTCTGTAGGTATCCAACAACATCTTCTGCGTCTCCCAGGCCTTCAAGATATTCCGAACCGTGCTATATATCTCGAGAGTGTGCTCTTGCTTCTCCTTCCGTTTAGCTTCCTCGAGGGACTCTCTCCTCGTCGGTGGGCTCGCTAGAGAGCCGTGTTCGTGAAAGTGCGAGGCCTGGGTTGATCAATTCCATATATTGATTCTCGAAGAGGTGAAGATCAATGTTACTACTTGCTTCTGCCAAACTACCAAACTCCTGTACTGCATTGTGCTATGGATAATTAGTGATCGTCCTCTTCGTAGAAGAAAAGAGTATTGTTCGCCTCTCGTCGGCTTCTGACATCTGCCGGCTGGGAGTTGTTTCGGTCGTTTTCGAGATCCATCTTCGTGTCTCCATTAATACCTTGGGCTCCGGAATCTCCAGGTAGGGTTGCCATAGTGCTTGTGGATGGCGGCCATCTGAGGTATTCTACCGTCGAGGTCACAGATGAGCCGGCCATGAGCGGGAGGTGTGTTGTGACTTGATTTCTTGATTAGGAATATCGTCGGGTTGCTATTCTGGTGGAAGCTAGTACCCACCTAGATAAGTATGTGTGTCTAAGAGAACCGTCTTGTTGCGTCAGGTATGGGAATTGGCGGGGAAAAACTGGCCAGCCGTGTGTTTGGAATCGCGCAATCGTTGGGAAAGGTGGTTGTGGTCGGTTGCATGAGTTTTTCTTTTCGTTTCTTCTCCACCATCAACTGCATGGGACCAAACTAAATCGTGGCGCTACATACCTCCGCTGTTCCCGTCCAGCGTCCTTTCAGCACGGTGTGGCTCTCCCCCGCACTTCGCCCTAGCTAAATGCCCTACCCACTCCTAACCCCATTCCCCTCTTCGGTCTCACCATACCACTCCCGAAGCTCCAGCTCCAGTGCCTCTCTCATGGCATCCTGCTGAAGCTCTCCACCCCCACCCTTCGTCCGACATCCGTAGCCCGGAGAATACCCAAGATCGCCTGACTGCAGTGCTCATCAGCCAGTTGCATGAGAGAAGGGTGTTTACGAGTGTGGGTTGTGGGGGTCAGTGTTTAAGATACTTGCAGGGTACTCAATCAGCAAGCGGGCGATGCAGCAGATCAGACGGGATATGGATCTTCCTCAGCGTATGTATTCAGGGGGCCACATCACTTGCAGAAGCGTCTGAGCAGCTGACGGCAGCTCTTGAGAAAGAGTTGCAGAAAGGATATGCAGGCAACTATGGTCGTGACTGTCTTTTCAGACACCTACGTGCAGTGGGTATTCCTGCCACACGGCAATGTTCCATGTCGCTCCAATCTTATGTGAGTGAGAGAGAGGTTATTTAAACATTGTGGTGGTGTTTAGAGCTTGCTGCACTAGGCCGCACTCGCCTCAGCAAACATGCAGGGTATTCTGCAATACCCTTGGCATACATCTTAGCAGGCTGAATGCGAGTAATGATTACACAAGAAAAAACCTTGGTATGTAGGTAGCAGGGCCACCACAGGGCGGGTATAAAGGTGTCTTTTGTGGATGCTACATGTTATTCGCCACAGTCTACGTACATAAGCTGCAAAAAGTCGTGTGCTCTCCTACGAACACCTCCGTTATGTGCATCCCAACCGTAAACTTGAACCCTGCTTACATAGCATCGACTCGGCTGTCCGGGTTGAGGCTTGGCAGCGACCAGACTACGCGACAACGTGCCCCATCCAGCCGAGTTCGCGTGTCCTCCCCCCACAACTTCTTCTCGCGTCCATCAACAACACTCTTCAAGATCCTCTGGTATTCCGCCGCTTTTAGGATCAACAGCCACAACAACTGTCTTTTGAGCATTCCTTCTACCCTCTTTCCTATCAGCCACCCGGTCCCAATAACTTCCCCCCATACTCCAACTGACTTTTGCCGGAGCGCAAGCTCACGTTGTCCCTGACAACCAACAACTGAGCAAAAACATCCTTGGCGACATCAGCGACAACCGTCATCCACTATGCCTCCCGTCCGATCGACCCCAGTAAGGGAACGACCTCCTGGGCCCTGCACGCCCGTAGTACATGTACCCGAGGAGGACGATGGCTTCAACCCCGCTTGGGCGTTGAACCCAGAGAATCCTTTCCGCAACTTCAGGCGAATCGCACCAGTGGAGCCGGAAGTGAGCGCATTACCTGCGCCACGGGTGTCTATAACTCGCGTTCAAACTCGAGCGTGAGTTCTCTGGCCAGTCATCTGTTGTCGGGCCATAGCTAATGGAGAGCAATACAGTGACCCTTCCCAACATGACGATCTCGACGGCCTCACGTGGGTTGTTTTGCTTCCACTGGCGGTCGTCTACAATACAGTTAGAGGTGCCTGCGATCTGGCAAGCGGCGCTGTGCGAGCTACATTCCAGGGCGCGAAGGCAGTTGTGCGTGCCGGTGGTGGTGTCGGTCAGAAGGTTTTCCCCGACCGCTATGATCCAATCGGCAGGTCGAGGAGAGCCAATAGGACTCCGAAGAAGAAGATACCAGCCGACAGCATGTTGGCTTTGCCGCCGCATATGGTGGGCGCGACACCGTGAGTACACCCCATTAATCGTTTGTCACCTCGGGTCATTAACGATGATCCACAGCAATGTTGTGCGACGGGCTAGAGGAGAGCGGCTGAGAGGAGAGCCAAACAACCGCACTCCAACCGTTGATGAAGCGAAGAAGTGGAAGCTATTCCACGAAACGCCCCTTCGGAAGAAGCCCGTCGTTGCCGAGACACCTCTACCGAACGGCCCCGGTAGCACTCCGTGGAAAACGCCAAAGTTCGAGTTCAACGCGAGCCAGAAGAAGACTAAGACCGGTAAATCCAAGGAATTTGCGATGAATGTTCACAAGGGTGAATTCAAGGAATGGCTCAAGATGCTCAAGAGACACGGATTGGGCACGACGACTCTGCGCCGAGAGCTCACTGAGAACCTTTCATTTCCCACGAACCTGATACTGGAGCTCCATGAAAAGAAGAGCGAGGATCTCAACCGCCTCGTCAAGTGCCTTGCCCACGAAGGGTTCACCGCTTTCTACAGGCTCAACGTTCCGGTCATCAAGCCTCCTGCGCCCCTCAAGTTTCGGAAGGGTGAGGTGCGGAACATCGATCTCGAAGCTGTCTACCAACAAGAGGATGGCTGTTGTAAGTTCTGCCGTGGCTACGCCTGGGCTGGACAGGTGGAGGAACGTGAAGTCAAGAAGGGCGAGGAGGTGCCATGCCGCAGTCAGCACAAATCCACCGTGCCCTACACCGAAGAGGAAAAGGCTGCTTTCGCCCAGAACAAGTACGACATGCTCTTCCGGCGCTGGTGCCGGGAGTCCCGCTACGACTGGATATTCGAGACCCCGAAGTTGAAGGACTGGGAGATTCCTCAGGACGATCCTAGGTTGCGCCACATCTCGATGCTTAGGCAGCAGCACAAGGCTACCTACGGGGCACCCAAGATGTATGATGCCGACCTTTTGGCGGGCCGCAATAACCTCCGTGAAGACATTACGAGGCAAGACTTGGCCGCAAAGATCATGATCGATGCCATCAGGAAGGAGAACACTATTTTGGCCGATGCGTACGAAAAGATGGACCTTGAGCGGAAGCGTAGACAGGTGCGTGCCGACTGGCTCTGCATCAGGCAAGTTAAGGTCGTTCGTAAGGAGCCTCCGAAGGAGAAACTTTCCGATCCGCCTGCACCAGTAACCGCCCTCGAAGTCAAGAAACCGGCAACCAAGAGGACCGTGCAGAGCGCCGAGTACGACCAGAAACCAAGCAAGAGAGTTAAGATCACGGAAGAAACGCAGGAGCGTGGTGGTAAGAGGCTCAAAGTTGACGAGGAGCGGTATGAGCAGAAGTCAGGGAGAAAGTCCGTCACATTTGCTGCACAACCCCAGGGGCCACATATCAGCCGTGGCAAAAAGACCATCAAGGGTATCCTCAAAGAGTCCGGGGCCTTCGAGAAAGCATCTAAGGCACTCAGGAGCCTGCCACAAAAGAAAAAAGCGCCTGCCAAATCCATCTCCTTCAACACTCAATCGCAGCCGATACCTACTAAAGCCGCGCCAGTCGCCTCGGGACAGTTCGAGAATGTCTCGCTTTCTCAGATCGCGTATTCGCCTACCACCCGACTCCTCTCTCGGCCGATTCCCAAAATAAACTTTGCAGCGGTTCCCTCTCTCCGGCCTATGGGTTCCGGTCCGGAGCCAACTTTCTTCTTCGGAGCCACCTCCAAGACTGTTTCTTTCAGCGCCCGGCTCCCGCCCACTTTCGACCCAGTCCTCATCCGCCAGCAATACAAGCTCGGCTGTGCGAACGCTAGCAGCTACTGGGACGACCTCGACCCTCATGGGTGGCAACCAGATCCAGCCCTAACTCCAGAAGAAAACAATGCCCTACGCATCAATTACAACATCCAGAAAGCCGCAGACGCTGCGAAGCGCGAGCAGGAGCTGAGGGAGCTGGAGCGCCAGGAGGAAGCCGCTAGAATTCCCTCAGACACGTCCGGTAATACCAAACAGGAAACAGGAGCGCGAGGCGTCGTTGCTAACGCATTTAGACGCTCATCGAGGATCGAAAGACACGAACCAAAATCGGGCTAGACAGACCAGCGAACAGGGCTACATGGCGACTATTCGATAGCGCTGAACGACATGGTATATATCTATACCAGATGGATATGTAGCTACAACCCACCACCCTCATCTCCGTTATCAGCCACTGACCGCCCCGACAGCGTCCAACCAGCTCGGCAGACTGGTTTTCCGTTCTTTCTTGCGATCGACTTAGTTTGGGGCCGGGCGTTTGCTTGAATTTTACAGTGGTGGGGGTGGGGAGTGTACTTTCATGTTACGGAGGAAGGCGTTCAATTCATTGGATTATTACTATACCCACATATTACAAGTGACATACCACCATCCACCGTGACGATGATGATTCATTAATCGCATGCGACCCTCTTGGATCATGGCGATATTATATACAGTCCTTTCCTGTTCACCGTCCACCGCGACCTCTCACAGTCCGCCGGTGGCCCGTGGCAACTCCCCCTGCCC
>Ga0307508_10002126_pt1 | contig 21243 bp, 18 predicted proteins | sample 9_EM_MG_FD_203089 | JGI IMG/M metagenome (GOLD analysis project Ga0307508, IMG submission 203089) | Populus trichocarpa ectomycorrhiza microbial communities from riparian zone in the Pacific Northwest, United States - 9_EM | ecosystem: Host-associated > Plants > Roots > Unclassified | place...
CCTTCGACTTCGGACGGCTAGCGGACGGCGCGGCCTACCTGGTGATGGAATACCTCGAGGGTCGCTCGCTGGCGGAGCTGATCGAAGGCTGGTCGCCGCTGCCGCTCGAGCGCATCACGAAGATTGGCGTGCAAATCGCCGAGGCACTGAACGCGGCTCACCTGGCCGGCATCGTGCATCGCGATTTGAAGCCAGATAACGTGTTCTTGTGTGAACGCGAAGGCGACCACGACTTCGTGAAGATTCTGGATTTCGGCATCGCGAAGTTCGGGGTGAGCCAGGCGCGCTTGACCCAGGCCGGCGCGGTGTTTGGCACACCGGCCTACATGTCGCCCGAGCAGGCACTGGGCAAGGCGACTGACGGTCGCACCGACATCTACGCGCTGGGCGTGATGCTGTACGAGATGGCTAGCGGGCGCGTGCCGTTTCAGGGTGAGAACGCCATTGCCGTGCTGTCGCTGCACGCGAACGAAGAGCCGGAGGCGCTCTCGCTACGGGTGCCCGGCGTGTCGCCGGACCTCGAGGCCGTGGTGCACAAGTGCCTGAAAAAAGACACCGACGCTCGCTACGGCAGCATGGCGGAGCTGGCCGCGGATCTGGCGCGCATGGCGTCGGGTTTGCCGGTGCGGGCGGAGGCGCGCCTGGGCACGCCGTCCGTCGCGCTGCCGCTCCCGACGGCGCAAGAAGACGTCGGGACCTTGCCCGAGATCGGCCTGGGCTCGTCGCCCGTCTCGGCACCCGCGCCATTGTCGGTGGGCGAGCGCGGCGTACCCTGGCCGCTCGTGCTGCTGCTGCTGATCGGCGTGGCGGGCGGCATGTTTTGGATTTTGCGGCATCGCACGCCCGGCGCGGCCGCGAGCGCGACGCAGGTACAACCGAAACCGTTGCCGCCGCCGCTGCCCTCCGCCGCCGAGGCTGACGAGGCCGCGGAACAAGAAGTGGCGTTGGTGCTGTTTCCGCTCGACGCGCGCGTGCTGCTCGGTGACAAAGATTTGGGGCAAATGCCGGTGAGCGTGAAGGTGCGCGAGGGCCAGCCGCTCAAGGTGCGCATCGTGCGTGACGGCTACTGGACGCGCAAGCTCACGCTCGACGGCACGAAAAAGCGCGTCGTGATCGGCCTCGTCAAGAAGGACGCAGCGAATCCGAACGCCGATGATGACGACACGCCGGGCACGTTGCCGCGAGCCGTGCCGGCAGCGAAGTGAATTTAGCCATGACTCGTGGCGCCTGAGGCACGAGCCAAGCGCCGCCCCTCGTGATAGGCTGTGCGGCATGCTGGCGGAGCAATTGGAACCGCACGACGATACGCCCGTCGAGGACAAGATCGTCGTCTTGCGCGGCCTACGTTGGTCGGACTTCCAGCGCATGCTTGAAGCCCGCGGCGAAGCTGCGGGTCCACGCTTCGCTTACTTGGAGGGGCAGCTCGAGATCATGACTCCATCTCGACCACATGAATCGATTAAATCACGCATCGGAAGGCTGGTAGAAGTCTGGTGCCTAGAACGCGGTATCGAGTTCTCGCCGGTCGGCTCCTGGTTGCTCGAAAAGAAGGAAGCCGAAGCCGGGCTGGAGCCCGACGAGTGCTACGTCTTTGGCAGTGATGCAGAGGCCGCGCTGCCTGATCTCGCAATCGAGGTCGTCTGGACTTCGGGCGGTGTGAGCAAGCTCGGCATCTACGCCAAGCTCGGCGTCGCCGAAGTCTGGTTCTGGCGTCGCGGCCGCATCACCGTTCACTTGCTGAACGGCGACACCTACGATGAAGCCGCAAACAGCCGCGCCTTGCCTGGCATCGATCTCGCGGAGCTTGCCAGCTACCTCGATCGCCCGACCGCGAGCCAAGCGATGCGTGAGTACCGCGGCGCGCTGGTAACGAAGCAACTCAAGTGAAACGCGATTGTTTCTCGAATCTGTCCGCCCCAGGGGGGAGGCGGCCTGCAGGTGGCGGGGCCGCAGGGCGCTGTGATGGACCCGCGGAGTGATGCCACCGAGGACCGACGGGGCGTGGGCAGACGCCGGTTCCCCACGCCCTCACTCGTGCACTAGGCCCAGCAGCCGCAAGTAGCTCGCCCTCACGCTATCAGTCACGGTGACGTAGCGCTCGAACAGCTGCTCACCGGCGCTCACCGTGGGGCTGCGTTGGAAGCCCATTTGGCGACCGATGCCCGACAAGCCGAGCGCTTGCGCGTCGACCCAGTTGGTGCCGTCGCCGCGATGCACGTGGATGCGTTGCTCGAGCCGGCGCAAGAAACGATAGGCGTCGCGCAGGCGCTCGTAGTCGGCGCGCGGCAAATAGCCGTGGGCCGCTAGCGCCTCTAACGCCTGCCCGGTGTCAGGCGTGCGGACGCGTTCGTCGCTGCCGTGCTTCATTTGCAGCCATTGCGTCAAAAATTCGATGTCGAGCAGCCCGCCGTTACCGACCTTGAGCTCGCGGCGCGTCGGCCTTTCGCGCCCCAGCTCGCGTTGCATGCGTAAGCGCAGCCGGTGCATCTCTTGCGGCGCCGGCGGGCCGCCTTCGTAGGCTGCGAGCGTCGCGATGTTCATGACGCGCACGCCGAGCTCCGCGTCGCCTGCGCAAAAGCGTGCGCGAATCAGCGCTTGACGCTCCCACGCCGAGCCGCCGCCGAAGCCGGCCGGGCGCTGGGCGCCGCCCGCAGTTTCCTGCAGGCCGTGGTAGCTGGCGAACGAACGCACCGAGGCCACCAGCAGGCCGTGCGAGCCGGAAGGCCGCAGCCGGGTATCCATCACGTAGCCGGGGCCACCGGCGTGCGGCTCCGCCAGCATGCGGATGATGCGCTGGGCGTAGCGCGAAAAGTAAGCCGCCGCTTCGTCCGGGTTCGGCGCCGCGCTCGGGTCGTACAAGAACATCAGGTCGAGATCGGAGGCGTAGCCGATCTCACGACCGCCCAGCTTGCCGACGGCCAGCACGCATAGACCCCGCGCGTCACCGAGCAAGTAGTGCACGACCGCCTGCAGGATCTCGTCCGCCAGCGCCGACAACGTGCGCGTCGCCTGGCGTGTGCCGATGGCGCCGGCCAAGTCGGCGATCGCGACCTCCACCAAAATGCGGCTTTTTACCTGGCGCACGGCCCCGACCAAGGTCTCGTCGCGCTCTTGCGGGTCCAGCTCGTCGAGCTGACGACCGAGGTCTTCCAGCTGATGGGCGACCGCGGCGTGCACGTCGCTGACCGAACCTTGGCCGAACAGCACGACGTCCAGCAGCTCCGGCCGGGTAACGATCGACTCGCCGACGAAGCCGCTCGAGCCGAGCACCGTGAGCAAGCGCGAAAGCGCTCGCGGATCTTCGGCCAGCGCGGCCACGTAGGCGCCCGGCGCCGACAGTCGCGAGAAAACCGAGCGCAAGTAGCGCGCGGCCTGCTCGGGATCGGGACATTCCAGCAGGCCTCCGAGCACCCGATCCGCGAGCCCGGGGTGTTGCTCCTGCGTGAGGGCGCCGAGCAAACCGTCGGGGCGCCGCGCCAGCGCGCGCAGGTGGTCCGGGACCTCGCTGCTCTCGAACAGCTCGCGTGCGGCCCGGCTGAGCTCGTCGGCCGCGCCCTGCTCGCCGTCGCGTAGCAGCGCGACCAGGCTGACGTGGCGCGGTGGCTCGCGTCGCGTGCCGGGTGCCAGCGACGCGAAGGCCTCGCCCACGCGCCCGCGCAGCCCGGACAATTCTTCCGAGAAAGCCGCGCCGTTGGCGTAGCCCAGCGTGCGCGCCAGCCGCTCGGCGTCCTTTTCGTCGCTCGGGAGCAGGTGCGTCTGAATGCCGGTGGCCCATTGAATGGCGTGCTCGGCGCGGCGCAAGAGCACGTAGGCGCGGGCAATATCGCGCGCGTCGCGATCGCTGACGAAACCACGCAAACGCAGGCGTTCGAGGGCCGTCAGGGTGCCGCGTACGCGCAAGCTCGGCTCCTGGCCGCCCCAGATCAGTTGCAGCGTTTGCACGAAGAATTCCGCTTCTCGGATGCCGCCCGGGCCGAGCTTCAAGTCGCGCGCCGGATGATCGGACAGCTCGCTGCGAGAGCGCAACACCATGTCCGTCAACCCGTTGGCAATGTTGGGATCGACTTCACGCCGGTACACGAACGGCAGTAGCACCTCGCGCTCGAGCGCCGCCCCCAGCTCCGGATCGCCGGCGATCGGACGCGCGCGCAGCATCGCGGCGCGCTCCCAGAGACGCCCCCAGGTTTCGTAGTAGCGCTCGAAGGCGGATAGCGAGTTCACGAGCGCCCCTTGCGAGCCTTCTGGACGCAGCCGCAAATCGACGCGGAAGATCATGCCCTCGGGCGCCGTGCTCTCGATGTGCGCGACCGCGCGGCGCACGACGCGGGTGAAGAAGTCGTGCGGGGAGACGTCGCCCTCGGCCTCGTCGCTGTCGTACACGAACAAGATGTCGATGTCGGAGCCGGCGTTGAGCTCGAGGCCACCGAGCTTGCCCATGCCGAGCACACACAGTTTGGCGAGCGAGCCGTCCGCGTGGCGTGGCGAGCCGAGCCGAGCCGTGACGTGCTCGGTGGCTTCGGCCACCGCGACCTCGACGACGGCGTCGGCCAGCTCGGAAAGCTCGCGCGCCGTCTCGCGCAGCTCTGCGCCACCGAGCTTGGGCGGCAGCACCTCGCGCAGGGCGATGCGCACTTTCTCGAGCCAGACCGCGCGCTGCAGCGCGCCCAGCCAGTCTTCGCCCGGCTTGCGGCCGCTCACGGCGTCGCTGAGCCGCCCCCAAATGTCTACGCGCAGCCGCCTGGCGGCGAGCCCCTCCCGCGCCAAGCTGCTGATGGCTTCCAGCAGGGCAGGGCGCTGCGGGACCAGCACTGGGTAGGCGGCTCCCAGGACCAGCCCCAGGTCCGCCCCTGCCACGCCCTGCAGATCGCGCATAATTGCCCCGGCGCGCTCGGGGTCGAGGCGAAAGGCGAGACGCTCGAGGTCGCTGGTCATCCTGGACTCTGGGCCGAACTGGCGGGCGCCCCAGCATAGCTCCCTTGTCCCGGGCTCAACCAAGCTCTAGTGGAGAAAGCGCATGCGCTTCCTTTGCGTTTCGGACATTCACGGCCACGCGGCGGCGCTGCGGGCGGTGATCCGCGAAGCCGAAGCGCACGGCTTCGACCAGCTGATCGCCTGCGGCGATCTGTGCTTCCCCGGACCGGAGCCGCTCGAGGTGTGGAAGATCTTGGTGCAGTACCGCGCGCTCTGCACGCAGGGCGTCGGTGATCGCGCGCTCGCCGCCATCGATCCCGAGAAGCTCAGCGCCACCGGCGAGGCCGAGCGGGCGCGCATCGATCGCCTGCGCAAGGCTCACCGCGAGCTCGGCGAGATCATCGTGGCGCGCCTGGGCCAGCTGCCGCCCATCGCGCGGCTGCCCATCGAATCCGGGCACACGCTGCTGGTCGTGCACGGCTCGCCCGCGGATCCGACGGAGCCTTTCGACATCAACATGAGCGACGAAGAAATGCTGGCGCTGCTCGGTGACGAGCCCGGCGACATCATCGTCTGCGGCGGTAGCCACGTGCCGTTCGACCGCTCGGTGGCCGACGTGCGCATCGTCAACGTCGGCTCGGTCGGCGAAGCGCCGTCGGGCGATCACGCGGCCGCTGCGATCATCACGACGTCGCAGCTCGGTATCTCGGTCGAGATGCTGGCGGTACCCTTGCCCGCGCCCGCGCCGAACGGAGCCGGCTAGGCTCGCGGCTTACCCGGCGCTGCGCACGGCCAGCACGAAGGCCGTGACCAGCTCTGGATCCTTCACGCCCGGCACGAACTCGACGCCGCTAGCGACGTCTACGCCGTAAGGCGCCAGCACCCTCACCGAGGCCGCGACGTTTTGGGGCGTCAGCCCACCCGCCAGAATCAGCTGACGGCTCTTCGCCAAATCCGTCACGAGCTGCCAGTCGAAGACCTTGCCCGTTCCGCCGGAAGCCCCGCTCACCTTGGTGTCGACCAGCAGTCGCTCGCCCGGAAAGCTCGCGGCCTTGCGGGCGTCGCCGGCGTCTTCGATGGCCACGGCCTTGAACGCCGAGGGCAACAGGCGTGAGACGCGCGCTGCCGGCTCGTCGCCATGCAGCTGCAGCCATTCGATGCCGAGCCCCTCGCGCAGCTCGCTCACCTCCGAGTCGGTCGGATTGGCGACGACGGCCACCAGCTCGATGCGGCCGCGCAACGCGTCGATGATCGGGCGCGCTTGCTCGAACGTGAGGCGGCGCTTCGAGCCGTGAATGAAGTTGAGCCCGATGGCATTCGCGCCCGAACGCACGACGTGCTCCGCGTCTTGTACGCTCGTGACGCCGCAGATCTTGATCCAGGTCATGGCAAAGCCCGGAAAGCTTTACCCCTTAATCGATCTTCAGCAATTCCTTGACGGTCGCGATCACCTGCGGAGCCTGAATCGGCTTGGTGATGTAGGCGTTGGCTCCTAGCTGCAAAGCGCGCTGGCGGTCTTCTTGCGAGCCTTCGGTGGTGATGATGATGATCGGCGTGTCTTTGTGAATCGGATCACTGCGCACGCGCTTGACGAGCTTCAGCCCGTCCATGATCGGCATGTTGATGTCGGTGACGATGATGTCGTAGCGCGCCGAGGCGAGCTTGCGCAGACCGTCGACGCCATCGTCGGCCTCCGTCACACGCAGGTTCCGGACGCGCGCGAGCGCGAACACGAGAAGCTGCCGCATCATCGGCGAGTCTTCGACAATCAAGCAGGAGTATTCGGCCATGGTCGTGTCAAACGCTGAGATCGAGGAACGCTTCTAGTCCGGGTAGCTTGCGATCGGTATGCGCGAACAGGCTCGCGCTGACCAGCGCCGCTGCGGCATGTTGCCCAAGTAGCTTGAATAGCTCGAAATCCACCGTGTCGAAGCGTTTTTTTTGCGCCAGGGTGGAGAAGATGGCGATGACGCCCACGGTCTTTTCGTCAACGGTGAGAGGAATCACGGCGGCCGGGCGCTGGACCGTACCCGCCGTCGGGTCGTTGTCGCTGACGGAGGCCGTGCCCTTGAGCAGGGCCTGCCCCAGCTCCGAATCGGCGATTTTGATCGGGGTGAGAGCGCTGCCGGCGACGCCCTCGTAGGCGATCGGGATGAGCTCGCTGTTGTCGGCGTTGGCCAAGTACATGCAGTAGCGTTCTGCCCCGACCAACTGCGCGAGCACTTCCTTGATCCGGCGCGTCACTCCGCGAGGTGACAGGCTGGAATGGAGCTGGTTACTGGCGACGAACAGGTTGGCCAGGTTAGCGAACTCGCTCTCTACCTCTTGCACGCGCGCGGTAAATTCGCTGTTCACGGCCTCCACGCGATGAAAACGTGAGAGCAGGTCACGCTTCTCGGTCTCGAGGCGCTCGATTTTCGAGAGCAGGTCGCGGATGGCCTCGTCGGCTTCGACCTTGGCGCGCAGGCCGGCGTTCTCGGCTTCTAGCAGGCGCAGCCGATCTTGGAGTTGCTCGACCTCGCGCAAGAACTCCTCGGTGAGCTTGGCGCCGCGCGTGAATTTTTTCAGGAACTGATCGCGCTCATCCCTGAGGTCGTGCCCCGGCGCGTCGCTGCCCGTCGAGCCGCTCTTCCTGTCCTTCGTCATGACGAGTCTCCCAGTATAGACGTCAGGAACGTCGCTTCGGGAAGCGCCGATAGGGGGGGCGGCCGCCTATGACGAATAGTAAGTGGTTACATGTAGTTAAACTCTTATAGATGTCCGCGCCGTTTTCGAAAAAAACTAAGGCTAAGATGGGGCATTCATGACCGCCCAGGATCCGGCCAGCATTCATCGCCTGCTCGACGCGGGCGACCTCGAGTCAGCGCGAGCCGAGCTTTCGAAGGTGCCGCGCACCGACGAGGCTTACACGGTCGTGAGGGTGAAGCTCGAGCTGTACGACGGCTCGCTCCCGCCTTTGGCCGCAACCCAGCAGCTCGTGGCGCTGATGCGCAAAAAGCCGGACTTCCCCGGCGCCAAGGAGCTCTACCAAGAGGCGTCCAATCTCTCGTACCAAACGCGGCAGTCTTCGCCGGCGCATTCGCATCCGCCGCCGCCGGTCAGCGGCGACGACGAAGAATAAAGAGGGCCCGCCGACTCCGGGCGACGGCCTTCACGGGCGCGCAGGCGTGTCCGAAATCGGACAGCGCCTGCGCGAGGGTTTGCCCTTCTGAATTCATTGAACAATCCTCGTCCGATTTCGGACACGCATTCCGGCGCCGCAACCGGCTCCCGCCAAGCCCCCGCTGATGGTGTAGGTTCAGACCGAACCATGGGCGAGCAGCGGATAACGAGCCGACTCGCGCGGAGCGTACTCGAGATCGTCACGGTGTCGCGCGGCGCTCTACAACGGCGTTGTCGATCCGCCGACCCCGTCGCTGAATTTCTCGCATCAATCCGGCACCGAAACCGTCATTTGCTTCCGCCAGAGAGCGACGCGTGCCAGCATCCGCGAGCTCTGTTCCCGAGGTCCCAGGCCGACTAGAACTATGAAAATACTTGGAATTTGTCACGACGTACTGATCTGTTCTGCCGCGGTCGTGGTCGACGGACAAGTCGTCTCAGCCATCGCCGAAGAAAGACTCGACCGGCAGAAACAGAGTCGCGTCTTCCCGGTCCAGGCAATTCAGCGTTGCTTGCAGGAGAGCAAGCTCAGCCTGCAAGCCATCGATGAAGTTGCGATCGCGTGGAATCCAGCGATCGAAATGGAGACCATTCCTTCCGGCTTTCTGAACGCACGACGCTGGCGTACCGAACACTTGTCTCAGGTGCCCGCGCGGCTGATGCAAGCCATGGGCTCCAGGGCGCAAGACTCCCTGACCATCTCAGGCTCTTCGCAGGGCTGCCCGCCCATCACGTACCTCAATCACTACCACTCTCACGTTGGCAACGCGCTCTTGACTTGCCCTGAACCGGAGGTCGCCGTGCTCGTGATGGATGGTCGGGCGGAGCGCCAGACCAGCTTGCTCGGCGTCGTTCGCGGCACGAAGCTCGAGACCATCGCTGAGGTTCAGTTCCCCCATTCGCTAGGGCTCTTCTACGGAGCGATTACCCAGTTCCTGGGCTTCAGGCCCGACTCCGATGAGTGGAAGGTCATGGCCCTCGCCGGTTTTGCCGAACCCGAGAACGAGTATCTGGAGCCGCTGCGCAAACTAATTCGCGTCGCGGACGATGGAACGTTCGAGATGTCGCTGGGGCATTTTGAGTACTACAACTTTTTTGACCGCCGCATGTACTCGGATCGTTTCGTGCGCGAGTTCGGTGTGCCACGCAAGCGGGACGAACCACTGCTCGCCGAGCACTACAATCTGGCATCGGCCATGCAGCTGGTTTTCGAGGAAACGGTTGCTCGCATCGCCACGATCTTACAGCGCAAGACGGGCCTCGAAGGCGTGGTTCTTTCTGGCGGCTGCTTCATGAACAGCGTGTTCAACGGCAAGATCTCGAGCCTGACGCCGTTCAAGCGGGCGTACATCTCGAGCTGCCCTGACGACTCCGGTACTTCGATTGGCGCTGCGCTGTATCTTCATGCGCTGAGGACCGGGCAGCGTGCAACCGTCGCGATGCACAACTACTGGGGCCCGGAGTTCAGCGACGAGGATTGCCTGTCCGCTGCGCGGCGCTACAAGGTGCCGAACGCGACCCGCGTTGCTGATCCGTCGCGCGCCGCGGCGGCCGATCTGGTCGACGGCAAGATCGTGGGCTGGTTTCAGGGTCGCATGGAGTTCGGGCAGCGGGCGCTCGGGAATCGCTCCATTCTGATCGACCCGCGGCGCAAAGACGGCAAAGACGTCGTCAACGCGGCCGTCAAGTTTCGTGAAAGCTTCCGGCCTTTCGCGCCCGCGATTCTTGCCGAGCGGGCCGCCGACTACTTCGAGTGCGAATCGGGCACTCACGTGCCGTTCATGGAGCGGGTGTTCATGTTCCGCAAGGAGCGGCGTGAAGAGGTGCCAGCCGTGCTTCACGTTGACGGCACTGGCCGCCTGCAGACCGTCGAGGCCCAGAGCAATCCGCGGTTTCATGCCCTGATCAAGGCCTTCGAAGCCTCGACTGGGGTGCCCATCGTGCTCAACACGAGCTTCAATCTGAACGGCGAACCGATCGTATGTACCCCCGAGGACGCGATTCGCACGTTCTATACTTGCGCGCTCGACGTGCTCTACCTTGGGGACGTACGGATCAGCAAATGACCGCCAGCGATGACGTGGTGACGAGCGAAGTTTCTGCTCTCTACGAAGAGTACCCCTACCCGGGTCATGGCGTGATCAGCAGGGTCGTCGCCAGCATGCTGGCCGAGCCGCTACGCCGCCTTCAGGCTCGGCTCGGCCGCAAGAACTTACGTCTGCTCGACGCTGGTTGCGGGACCGGCGAGCAAACCATCGGCGTGGCGCGGGCTTTTCCGGAGCTAGAGGTCACGGGTGTCGATCTGAATCAGGCTTCGTTGAACATGGCGGAAGGCTTCGCCAGGCGAGACGGGAGTAGGGTTCGGTTCGAACGCCGCAACCTGATGGAACCGATCGAGGGCCTCGGCAAGTTCGACGTCATCGTCAGCGTTGGCGTCCTACACAGTCTGGCTGAGCCTGCGCGGGGTTTCGCCAACCTCCGGCAAATCGCCGCTGCCCAATCGTCGTTCATGGGCATGGTCTACGGCAAGTACGGGAAGTGGGACAGCATCGTCATCCGCGATCTGCTGAACGATCTGTGCGATGGCGCCGACCGTCGTGAGCGGCTGGCGGTGCTCGCATCGTCACGCTTGGCCAGAAACACCGGCCTCTTTCACTACTTCGATACGTTGTCACGCCGGCTGCGCTTCGGACCCAGCATTCCGTTACTGGAAGGAGTGCGACGCGTCCTCGCCGGGCGGAGCGCGGCTTATCAGGCTGATACGTTTACCCACGTGCAAGAGGTGATCTACACGTATCAAGAGCTGGCGGGCGTCTTGCGCGACGCCGGCTGGCATTTCGACGGTTGGCCCAAGCATTCTGGGATGCCCGATGCTCCGGAGCAGGTGCTGCGTGGCAGGGGGCTGGAGCTCGCACGGGCGAAGCCACTGCTCGAGCAAGCCGCGATCTATGAACGGCTGATGCGCCCGATGAACCTCTTCTTCCTGGCGTCCCCGCTCGAAGCGCCGTAGCGCAGCTGTCGCCGGCCGTGTCCTCGAGGAAGTGAGCGTGCGAAGTCAGCTCAACCCAACTTGAGCCATTGCGCGAGCTCGCCGCCGATCAGGCGCGGTGCTTTGGCGAGCGCTTTCAGGTTGCGCGAGCCCGTGAGCAGCATAGCGGCGCGGAGCTCGGTCTCGATGCGATCGAAGAACGTGAGCGCGCCGGCCTGGCCGCCGGTTTCGAGCGCCTGCAGTGCCTTGCGCGCGATGCCGCCCGCGCTGGCGCCGAGCGCGATGGCTTTGGCGATGTCGAGCCCGCTGCTGATGCCGCCGGTCGCGAAGATGCCCCGAAACGCGTGAGGCGCGCACAGCGCCACGCTGGCAGCAGTCGGGATGCCCCATTCCCAAAAGGCTTCGCCCAGCGGGCGACGCTCGGCGGACGCGCGCTGCGTTTCGACCGCCACCCAGGAGGTGCCGCCGGCGCCAGACACGTCGACGTATTCGACGCCGACGGCTCGCACGCGCTCTGCGACGTGACCGGAGAGCCCGCAGCCCGTTTCCTTCACGACCACGCGCAGGCCAAGCCCCAGCAGGCGTTCGAACGTGGCAAGCCCGCCGCGGAAATCGCGGTCGCCCTCGTCTTGCACCAGCTCCATGGCGGGGTTCAGGTGCACGCACAGCGCGTCCGCGCCGACGGCGTCGACCAGCCGCTTGATCTCGTCGTTCGACATCTGGGCGGCTTGGACCATGCCCAAGTTGCCGAGCAAGAGCGCCGTGGGCGCGACGTCGCGCACGGCGTACGTCGCGCTCTTGCCCGGATGCTTGTGCATCGCGCGCTGACTGCCCAGGCCGAAGGCGTAGCCGCGCTCTTCCGCGATTTGCGCCAGCTCTTTGTTGATGCGCTCGGCGCGATCGCTGCCGCCGGTCATGCCAGCGATCAAAATCGGCGCGCGCAGCCGCTTACCCATCAGCTCGAGCGAGGTGTCGAGCTCGCTCACGGACAGCTCGGGCAGCGCGTCGTGCACCAGCCGCACCTGCTCGAACAGCGTCGTGGTCTGCTTGAAGCCCACGTCGCCCGACGTCGCCAGATCCAGATGGTCGTCCTTGCGCCGCGAAATGTCCGCCATTGTCGGCTCACTATTTCGCACGTGCGGCCCTCGCCGGCTACCCACCCCGAGTTCGGCGGTCTTGGGAGGCCAGATCACGATCGTCCAGGAAGCCACGAGCCACGAGAAAACCGGCGAGACCGGCGCCCGCTGTGCGAGCGGCCCGTGTAAGTCGCCACCTCCTTTCAGTCGACCGCTGCTGTTGGGGGACGTCGAGACGCGCGCAGCGGAACATCGCGGAGCGATTGTTGATGGCGCACCACAAGCGCTGCACTAGGCTCTCCGGCGTCATGGCCGCGCCTCTCGCTTCCGCCCGCAAAGCTTCGCCCGGCGCCGGGACCAAGCCCCGCTCCACGCTCCTGCCACCGCGCGCGCCGGGTGAGGGCCGACCGAGCGCGGCGCCCGAAGCCGGGGCCAACCCGTTCGTGACGCTGCTGCGTAGCGTGCAGCCCGATATCGAGAGCCGGCTCGCTGGTTTCTTGGACGCGCGCATCACCGAAGCGCGCGCGCTCGGGCCCGAGGTGCAGACGCTGGTGCGTGAAATTCGACGTTTGGCCTTGCGCGGCGGAAAGCGCCTGCGCCCGGCGCTGGTGGTGGCCGGGTTGCGCACCGTGTCCAGCAGCGCCGAGCTCGAGCCTGCGCTCGACGCCGGCGTGGCGCTCGAGCTTTTGCACACCTATTTCTTGATCCACGACGATTGGATGGATGGCGATCGCGTGCGCCGCGGCGGACCTTCGGTGCACGTCGCGCTCGCCGAACGCTTTCATTCGGAGCACAAGGGCAACGCCTCGGCCATTTTGGCCGGAGACTACGCGGTCGCGCTCGCTTGCGACGCGCTGGCCCGCGTCGAAATCCCCGCCGAGCGGCTGCGCGGCGCCTTCTTGGTGTTCGCCGAAATGCAGCTCGGCGCGGTGGCGGGTCAACAGCTAGACATGGTCGGGCGGGGGAAGGACGTCGAACTCGGTTACGCGCTGAAGACGGGCAGCTACACCGTCGAAGGCCCGCTCAAGATGGGCGCGCTGCTCGCCGGTGGCAAGCCGGCAACGCTGCAAGCCCTGTCGCGCTACGCCAGGCCCGCCGGCGTCGCTTTTCAGCTGCGCGATGACCTGCTCAGCCTGTTCGGTGATCCAGCCCAGACCGGCAAGCCCTTGGCGAGCGACTTGATGGCCGGCAAGCGCACGCTGCTCTTGCGCCTAGCGCTGCGGCGGGGCAAGCCGCCAGAGCTTTCGGCAATTCGCAAAGTCTTGGAAAATCCGCGGGCAAAAGTGCCAGCGCTGCGCGACGCGCTTTCCGCCATTCAGGCGACGGGTGCCCCCGAGCAGGTGGAGCAGCGCATCGCCCAGCTCTCCGAACAAGCGCTCGCCGAGCTCGAGCGTGACGTTAGCCCGGCCGGTCGCGAGCTCTTGCTCGGCGCCACGACCGCGCTTTGTCTGCGTCGCACATGACCTCTGAGAGCCACTCCAAGCTCGGTGTGGGGCGCGGCAACGGCAAGACCGTACTGCTCGGCGAGCACGCCGTAGTCTACGGCATGCCGGCGATCGCGGCCGGCATCAGCTTAGGCGCCACGGCGCGCGCCGAGCCGAGCGACGTCAACAGTCTGCGCATCGCCGGGCGCGTCGCCCGCTCCGGCGACGGCTCTGACCTGGTGGCCGCGCTCGAGCAAACGTGTGAGGCGCTCGGCACAGGCCCGCAGCGCGTCGAGGTCGACGTCAATGTGCCGCTCGGCTCCGGGCTAGGCGGCTCCGCGGCCATCGGCGTGGCGATCTCGCGAGCGATCTTGGCGGCACGCGGCGAAGCCGAAACGGCCGAACGCGTGCTTTCGGGTGCGAACGCCTGGGAGCAGGTCTTCCATGGCAATCCTTCCGGAGTCGACGCGGCGGCGGCCTACGCCGGCGGCTGCATCTGGTTCACCAAAGCCACCGGTATCGATCCGCTGTACGTCGCCGTGCCGCTGCGCTTGGCGATCTGCCTGGCGGGTCCGCCAGCCAGCACCAAAGAGATGGTCGAGAACATGAAGCGCCTGGGCGAACGCCGGCCAGATTTGCTCGGCAAGTCGTTGGCCGGCATCGAATCGCTCGTAAAAAATGCAAGGCTCTGCATCGAGGCCGGCGACCTGAGCGGCCTCGGCCAGTTGATGAACTACAATCAAATGCTCCTGTCCGGATTGTTCTTGTCGACGCCCGACATCGAGCGCGCCTGCGCGGTGGCGCGCGAGGCCGGCGCGCTCGGCGCCAAGCTCACGGGCGCTGGCGGCGGCGGCGCAGTGATCGCGCTGTGCGCAGACAGCCCGGAGCCGATTGAAGCCGCCCTGCGGGCCGCCGGCTTCACGGCTTTTTCCACCGAGATTCAGGCGTCGTTCACGCCGGGAGCGCGGCCGTGAGCGGCGCGCAAACCGCAACCGTGCGCGCGCACGCCAACATCGCGCTCGCCAAATATTGGGGCAAGGCCGACGTCTTTCGCAACCTGCCGGCGGTGCCGAGTCTGTCTTTGACCCTCGATGGCATGCGCACCAGCACCGAGGTGACTTTCTCGTCCGAGCTCATGGCAGACGAGCTCGTGCTCGGCGGCAGCGCGCAGCAGGGCAAGCCGCTGGCGCGTGCCAGCAAGCTCTTGAGCGAGGTCAGGGGCATCGCCGGCTCGGCGCTGTTCGCGCGCGTGCGCTCGCACAACGATTTTCCGACGGCGTCCGGACTGGCGTCGAGCGCCTCGGGTTTCGCGGCGTTGGCGCTGGCCGCGACGAGCGCGCTCGGTCTCGAATTGCCCGAGGCGCGCGTCAGCGCCCTGGCGCGCGCCGCCTCGGCTTCGGCAGCGCGTTCGCTGTTTGGCGGCTACGTCGAGCTTCACGCCAACGCTGAAGCCGCACAGCGCGTGGCCGGCCCCGAATATTGGCCGCTCACCATGCTGGTGGCCGTGACGAGCGAAGCCGCCAAAGACACGGGCTCGACCGACGGCATGCAGCACACCGCGAGCACGAGCCCCTATTACGCGAGCTGGGTCAGCGACTCACCGCGCCTCTTCGCCGAAGTAAAAGCCGCAGTGCTCGGCAAAGACTTCGCGCGGCTGGCTCCCGCCGTCGAGCAAAGCGCGCTCGCCATGCATGCCTCCATGCTGGCCGCCAATCCGGCGCTCATCTACTTTCGTCCCGCAACGCTGGCTGTCATCGAGGCCGTGCGCGCGCTGCGCAAAGCCGGCACCCCGGTTTGCTTCACCATCGACGCCGGACCTCACGTGAAGGTGCTGGTCGAGCCGAGCCTCGCGGCGGCGGCGCGGCGCGCGCTGTCGGGTATCGACGGCGTCTTGCGCGTGCTCGAATCCGCGCCAGGTCCTGACGCGCAGCTGCTCGGCGGGGGAGCCGCGGAGCTGCTGGCGTGACGCGCGCGCGGGCGCCCGGCAAAGTCGTGCTGTCCGGCGCCTACGCGGTGCTGTACGGCGCTCCGGCCATCGTCTCGGCGGTCTCGCGCTACGTGATCGCCGACAGCGCGCGCGCCGCCGACTTCGTCACCGATGAGGTACGCGCGGCGCTCCTGCCCGAAGAGCGCGCGCCCTGGTTCGACGCCGCCGAGCTCCGGCACGAGGAGCGCAAGCTGGGCCTGGGCTCCAGCGCCGCCATTCTGGCTGCCAGCCTGTTCGCTTTGGAGCAGGCGGCCATGCCCGACGCGCCCCAAGCTGCTTTGCAAAAGCGCGTCTTCGAGCGCGCGCTTTTGGCGCACCGTTCGGCTCAAGGCGGCGGCAGCGGCGTCGACGTGGCGGCCAGCAGCTTCGGCGGCACGCTGATCTATCGGCTGTCGCCCGGGGGTCCGGTGCTCAGGCCGGCTACGCTGCCGCCCGAGCTCACGTTCGAAGTCTGGATTTGTCCCAGCTCCGCCTCGACGCGCGAGTTGATCGCAGCCGTCGGGCGGCTCGCTCAGCTGGCTCCCAGCGCCCACGCCGAGTGGCTTTCCGCGCAGGGCGCCGCCGCCACCGCCGCCGCCGACAGCGTCGAGCGCAAAGATCCGGCCGGCCTGCTCGGCGCACTCAGGGCCCAATACGCTGCGCTCTCCGGCCTCGGGCGCGCAGCCGGAGCGCCGATCATCACGGCCGAGCTCGCCGAGCTCGGCCCACTCGCCGAGCAAGAGGGCGGAGTACTGTTGCCTGCGGGCGCCGGGGGAGGCGACGTGGCGCTGTTCGTTGGCGCTGCCGCTTCGAGCGTGGGCCTGCGCGGAGCCCTCGAAAATCGTGCCCATCGACAGCTTCGAACCGAACTGTCCGCGTCCGGCGCCGAAAAGACGTACTGACGACGCTGGATTGTGCGCAAATGTTATGGTCTCTTGAGAGGCTCCATGGCTGGCCGCACGTTTGCGATTGGCGACATTCACGGCGAAACGTCGCACTTATTCAGGCTGATGGCCTGTCTGCCCAAGCTCGACGACGACGACACCTTGGTGTTCGTGGGCGACTACGTCGATCGCGGCCCCAAGTCGGCCGAGGTGGTCGAGTATGTGCGTTCGCTAGCGACGCGCACCCCGGCCAAAGTCGTGTGCCTGCGCGGCAACCACGAGGACGCCTGGATCCGCGTGGTGGAGCGCGGCTGGGACGAGTTCGTAGGTCCTCCCGGCAACGGCTGCCTGGCAGCCATGCGCTCCTACGTCGGCGGCAACTTCCCGCACGAGGGTGAGCTGCCCAAGAAAGACGAGCAGATGCCGCTCACCAGCGGCAGCTTCTTCCCCGACGAGGTCGTGGATTGGTTCAAGAGCCTGCCCTACTGGTACGAAGACGACCACGCCATCTACGTGCACGCCGGCTTGCCGCGCGTGCACGGCGAGTTCGTGCACCCAGGCGCAGCGCCCGATCCGCAGGTGTTGCTCTGGCTGCGCGACGCAGATTTTTTCAAGAACTACCGCGGCAAGCGCGTGGTGTTCGGCCACACCCGCACCGAGTACCTGCCGCCCGAGCTGTCAGGCTACACACCCGAAGATCCAACGGACTTGTGGGCCGGCGAAAACTGCTTCGGCATCGATACCGGCTGCGGTAACGGCGGCTTCCTCACGGCGCTCGAGCTGCCCGCCATGAACGTATACGAATCGCGATGAGCGGCTCTCGCCTGCCTGGCTTCTACAAATTGAGCGTTGCCGAGCGACGCGCCCTGGTCGCGGAGCGCACCGGTATCGATCTCGACACGCTGAGCGCCGCGCTAGAAAACGGCGGCATCGACGTCGCCACGGCCGACAAGCTCGTCGAAAACGTGCTCGGCACCTACGCCTTGCCGTTCGGGCTCGCGCTCAACGTCCAAGTCAACGGCAAAGATCGGCTCGTGCCGATGGTCGTCGAGGAGCCGAGCGTCATCGCCGCCGCCTCCAACGCCGCGCGCATGGTGCGGCAGGCCGGCGGCTTCACCGCCGAGATGACCGAAGCCCTGATGATCTCGCAGATCGAGCTGCGCGGCTTGGCCGATCAGGAGCTGGCCCTGCGCCGCCTGCAAACCGAGAGCGAGCACTTGCTGTCGGTCGCGCGCAGCGCCGTGCCCAACTTGATCGAGCGCGGAGGCGGTCCGCGCAGCGTGGAGCTCAGAAAGCTCGAGGGCGGCCGCGTCGTGGTGCACGTGCTGGTCGACTGCAAAGACGCCATGGGCGCCAACCTGGTGAACGGCATCGCCGAGGCGGTCGGCCCGGTCGCAGCCGAAATCACCGGAGCGGAGCTGGGCTTGCGCATCTTGTCCAACCTGAGCGATCGGCGCTGCGCGCGCGTCAGCTGCCGCGTGCGTCCCGACGACTTGATGTTTTCGCGCGCAGCGTTGTCGAGCAGGCCAGCCGAGAGTGCCCCCCTGTCCGAGCCTTCCGCCGGCCTGGCCGGCTCCGACATCGCCGACGGTATCGTCGCCGCGTCGCAGTTCGCCGAAGCCGATCCGTACCGCGCCGCCACGCACAACAAAGGCATCATGAACGGCATCGACGCCGTGGTGATCGCGACCGGCAACGACTTTCGCGCAGTCGAAGCCGGCGCCCATGCCTACGCCGCGCTCTCGGGTCGCTATCGCCCGCTCTCCACCTGGCGCCGCGACGGTCTCGATCTCGTCGGCGAGCTCACCTTGCCGCTCGCGCTCGGCATCGTCGGCGGCACCTTGCGCGTGCACCCCACGGCCAAGGTCGCGCTCAGCCTGCTGCGCGTCGACTGCGCCGACGATTTGGCGCTGATCGCGGCCTCGGTCGGGCTGGCGTCGAACCTGGCCGCGTTGCGGGCGCTCGCCACCGAGGGCATTCAGCGCGGCCACATGTCCTTGCACGCCCGTTCGGTCGCGGTCGCGGCCGGCGCCCGGGGCCCCGAGGTCGAAGTCGTCGCGGGCCGCATCAGCGAAGACGGCAGCATCACCCTCGAGGCTGCTCTGCGCGCGCTCGCGGCTTCGCGCGGAGCCTGAGCGAGCCACCGGCTGGCGAGCCGCTTGAACCGCGGACGGGCTCGCGGCATGTTGGCGCAAGTGCTTGGTCGTTGGCTTCGCTCCTTTGCCGCCGTGGCGCTAGCGGCTGTAGCAGTCGTCAGTAGCGCGCCCGCGTCGGCTCGGCTGCGCCGCCCGGTGGGTCCGGACTGGGGCCTGTTCGGACCGGCGCCGGAGCTGGGCGAGCTGTCTTGGCTCGAGACGGGTATTCATCAGAGCCGCCCCTTTCGGCTGATCCCCGACCGCTCTTTGCCGCTGCTCGCGCACTACCTGGCGCCGGCGCAAAATCACGTCGCCGAGTGGCGCAGTTTCTTTCGCGGCGATTATGGCTTTTCCAGTTGGAGCCCGCGCTTCTCGCTCACCTGGGCCTTCGGCGACGACGCTCCAGAGCCAGAGGCGCTCAGCGTGTCGATGCACGGCCCGTGTCCGAGGTGGCGCACACCGCGCCCCGTCATGCTCGCGCGCTACGACGGCGCTGAAAGCGTCGCGCTGCCGCTCATCGACTGCGACGGCGGCGTCGCGCCCGACGCCATCGATGTCGTGAGCGTGCTGTCGCGCGCGCCCGGCGTGCCGCGACCCGACTTGCCCTTGCCGTTCGAGCCCAGCCTCGACGCCGGACCGGGCGAGTGGCTACCGCACGTCAAGCTCGTCGATCCGCGGCTGATCTGGGTGCTCGAGCAAGTGGCCGAAGCCTTCCCGCGCCGCACCCTCTACATCATGAGCGGCTACCGCGAGAACGGCCACAGCGGCTTTCACGGCAAAGGCAAAGCGCTCGATCTGTTCGCTTACGGCGTCCCCAACGAGCAACTCTTCGGCCTGTGCCGCACGCTGCGCGACGTCGGCTGCGGCTTTTACCCAAACAACAAATTCGTCCACATCGACGTCCGCCCCTACGGCACCGACCGCGTCCTCTGGGTCGACGACTCAATGCCCGGCACCCCCTCCCACTACGTCGACGGCTTCGAAGGCGTGCTCGCGCCGGGTCGAAGCTGGATCCCGGGGTAGGCCCAGTCACAGGCGCCCAGCTGGGCGCCGCCGCAACATACGGAACTGGGGCCTCACCCTGGAACGGCTTTTCACAGGGAGATCGGGAGATCGGGAGTCGTGCGAGGGGCGAGAACGCATTTTTTGTTTTGGAGGACCAAAACAAAAAATCGTTTCCTCGGGAGAGCACGAGCCTTCACCCCGCCGGCGGCAGCGCAACCCAAAATTCACGCTCGCAGAGCTCCCGATCTCCCGATCTCCCTGTGAAATCTGGGCCGGAAAAACAGAACAGCCGAGCTGGCGCGAACCAACTCGGCTGTCGTTACGGGTAAACCCGCTCGTCTTTAAGAAACGTTCGACGGGGCTTCGAGGCCCTGGCGGAGGAGCTGCAAGAAAGCTTCGTATGCTTCCTTGACCTTGGCGTCGTCGCCTTCGAGGTACTCGGTGACCGAAAGGCCGTTGAGCACCGCGAGGGAGAGCGTTGCCAGGGCGTCAGCGCGCGATGCGCCGCCCTTTTGCGCTGCCGGGCCGAGCGCGTCACGGATGACGCCGCGCGCGTCGCGGTGCAGGCCGGCTGCACGGCGCTTCAGCTCGACGTCACGGCGAGCGGCGCTCCAAACCTCGATGTTGAGGCCGGTGCCGGTCTTGTTGTTTTGCACGGCGTCCCACAGGGCGCGCAGCGCGTCGGTGGTTTGTGCCACCGAACCGTCACCGTTCTTGATCGCCTCGCGCAGACGGTCGAGGTAGCGGTGGTAGGTGTAGCTCTGCACCTCGTGGATCAGCGCGGCTTTACTCGCGAAGTAATAGTGAACGATGCTCTTTCGAAGCCCGAGCTCCTTGCCGATCTCGGCGAGGGTGGTGGCGGTGAAGCCTTTGCGGGCGAAGCACTTGGCGGCGGCCGATAGGATCGACGCCACGCGAGGGTTTTCCCAGTCGGCGGAACGCTGCTGAGGCTTTTCGCCGTTCTCTTCGGCAGGCTTGCGAACAATCGGCGTGCTCAAAACGGTTTCTGTCGTGGTCGTCATGTTTTTGGATGTACCGGCCAGCCGGTATCGGGCGCTTCTCGAACCAGGGGATTCACAGGGCGGCCGGTCGGCGCCCTCTCCGCGGCCGGCTTCTTCGCCCACATCGGGCCGCTCGTCAAGCCTAGCTTCCCCGGGATCCGTCTTTCGCCTTTTTCTTCTTCGTTTTCGCGGCTTCAGCGTCGCCCAGGTGGCTGGGGCCCGCGCCATCCTCCCCCTTGGGTCGGCTTTCCCAGAAGGGCATGCCGGCGGCTTCCGTCCAGCCTTTGTCACCAAAACGGCCGGCCTCTCGCGATTCGCGCATCACGCTCCCCTTGGAAGGCTCGCCCTCGTCAGCGTCGTCGGCGCCCTGCGTCAGGACCAATAGCTCGTCCGCCAAGTACTCCGGATGGTGGTCATCCTCGGCCTTCACACTGTCCTTAGGCATGTCGCCGGTACCGACGCGCACGATCTGCGACGTCGGCGGGTAGGTGTCGTCCCAACGTTCCCGCACGGCGTGCGCTCCTTCGCGCACGATGCGGTAGCGGCGCAGCTTGAAGCCAGCGACGCCGCGCTGCCCCAAGCGGCGCATGCCGCTCGGCAGCGTCTTGTCCGGCCGTTCCACTTCTTCGTAGGGAATGGCGGCGTCGATGCGGCGGATCAGCGTGACGGTGTGCGTGCGTTTGGGGCCCA
>Ga0307508_10002127_pt1 | contig 21229 bp, 23 predicted proteins | sample 9_EM_MG_FD_203089 | JGI IMG/M metagenome (GOLD analysis project Ga0307508, IMG submission 203089) | Populus trichocarpa ectomycorrhiza microbial communities from riparian zone in the Pacific Northwest, United States - 9_EM | ecosystem: Host-associated > Plants > Roots > Unclassified | place...
TCCTCAGGGTATGGGTATCAATTATATGAATGTCAAGAATTCTGGACTTCAGTTCCTCGAAGCGCGGAGGCGGCGCGATTGTAGGCTCTCCTGGCTATATGCGTCATAGAATCACTCACCTAGGCTGGATGATCAAGTGGCGGTCGCGGAATACGAAGAGGTCAAGGCGGAGTACTACCTGGAAAGGGCTTGCCTCAGTCAAATGGTGAAACTAGAATCTACTCTTCATGATTCGAGGCCACTCGTCCAAGAAGTGACCACGAAGCTAGGGATCTTTGCGAATGTATGGGCTGCGGTGCGCCTTTCGAACTTGTGCTCCGGGAAAGGTAGCATGCTTACCGGTATATATGTTTCAGATCACGGCAGACATACGAAAACTGAAGAACTCCCTTCACCATGCGGAAGATTCCTCGTCGCAGGTGGGGGCATCGGACACTCAGCGTAGAGTGTGTCTACTAATCCCGGTTCTCTGTATGATCTAGTTGTTCATTCTCCGTGTTCAAAGGCTGGAGAGAATGTATGGATACCTCAGCCAAGCACTTCGTCACTACCAAATCACAGTTCAACCTCCTCAGTAGAGGGCATCCGGTAGAGAAAAGATTAGCACTCACTTTTTTCACCTCGTCTCCTGGTTCTGCTAGTGCAGTCTCGATTTGTATAGTATTCGAAACTTCGAGTTCGTTCTTCAGTGGTGGGTTCGATCTAGGAGCTCTGTATCGTTTTGCCCTCGACGCAAATAATATCAGGGATAATGTTGCCGAAGAGATAAGATTGCAGCAAGACGACTTCGGACTCCGCGACAAATATTCAACCTCCCCACGACTTCGGCTCGGCCTGCCCTACGACCAAGAATGTACCAGCCAACAATCTGATAAAACGCTTCCCGAGGCCGCAGTCACACATGCAAGCAAGGTTTGGGAAACAAGAACGATCCCGCAGCTTATATTATAGTGACTTGGGAAATGCAGACAGCGGTCGGCAGCAACCTTGCAGTGCTTGTGGTCAGTGGAGGGCTAGCCTCGTGGATCCGGTGCCCATAGCAGTCATCTGCTGGCAAATCGACAGGAGCAGTGCACTCTCTGAATGATATATACTATATTATAGTCCGATAAGCTATTTCGTGGCATGACATCAGTACGTTAGACAACCGGCATAAGGATTGAAACCAACGACCACCGCCTCATTTCCTGGCCCTGCAATGGTATGATCCATGACGAAAGCATGAACGAGAACAGGGAGACTCTGGAATCTTATCGTTGAAAGGGAAGGGACGCCACAAGGGAGACTTCGGGTCGGGTGACGGGCTGCCGGGGGGGTACGACACAATGACTTCCGATCCGTCTTCGATTTCCACCTCCTGTACTTCATGATCCGAATCGCTCTCGTTGACGAGGATTTGGAAAGCGGCGTCTTCGTCGACGGAATCACATGTTTCATCGTCCGAGGGAGCAACGACGTAAATATCTGGAATATCATCTTCGACTGCTGAGTCGTGGACTGGCTCGTTTGAGTCCTGGACATGGAATTCCGGAACAGCTTCTACGAAGATAGAATCTTCGGTGGTGAAATCTGGGTCTTTCTGGAAGACATGAAACTCGCAAGCACCATCTTCGACAAGTGTATCTGTGTTGGATTCTGTATTGCTATCCTCTGCCTGCTCTTCCTCGTCGTTGTCGAGGCCGAGAATCTCCCTGGCAAGGGCACGTGCTGTAACTTCCTCGTCAAACAGGTGCGACATTTCCTCTTCATAGGCGTGCTGGGACTGTAACCACATGTGAAGGCGGATCATGGTAATGGAATTGAGCCCCGAATAGAGGAGAGGGATATCCTTCGGGACGGACTCGGATGACTTGGTCAACTTTGTGATCTCAGCAGCAATCTCTTCGGCAAGGCATTCGACATCTGATTCGTCGGTAATATCTTCCGTCAGGATTTCGGCGGCAAGGACTTGAGCCGTGACTTCCTCCTCGAACAAGTGTGTCATTTCTTCCCCGTACTCGTACTCGGACTGTAGCCACACGTAAAGGCGAACCATGGTGATGGAGTTGAGACCCGAATAGAGGAGCGCCATGTCCGTAGGGACGGTTTCCGAAGATTTAGACAGCTTAGTGATCTCGGCTGTGATCTTCTTAGCGAGGGCCTCAACCTGGGAAGCCGGGGAACTGAGGACTGGGAACTCGGCGGAGAGACCAGGCGCAAGAGACTCCGTGGAGTCGGCCATTTTCTGAAGTATGGCAAGGTCGACCTTGTATGATGCATTGAACGGCATTTCCGGAATGCAGCGCGCGGAACTGATGACCATTGCGAGATCATCATTGAGGGAAGTACGCAGGCAGTCACGGGCGTGTTTGAGGACGAACAATGCATCGGTAGTCTTAGTGCTAGCAAAGAGAACGATCTTCTCAGTTGCACATGATTTGACGAGCTTGAAACTGCTGACGTTGAGCGATTTGTCAGCAAAGGCAGGAGCCAACGCGCGTTCCACGTAATCCAGATCAATGAACAACCCGTTGACCTTGACATTGCGCGAACTGCGACCGCGGATAGCGATAGTGCCGTCGGACTGCATCCAACCAATGTCGTCCGTATAAAGAAGTATGTCGTCTCCGTTCCAAGGGCGGAACATATGACGACATGCTTCATCGTTGGCCAGGTAGTGGGTTGCGCCCTGGCGCGTAATGAACGCGACGATACCAGTAGCACCATACTCTATCTTAGGAACGACAGAAAGGGACTCGTCAAGAAGAACGAGGTCTGTACAGCCTTGTGTAGCCCCGAATGAAATTACGGACGGCATAGGATCAATTGGGCGAATGAACATCTGCGAAATACCCGCGAAACCGACCTCCGAGCACTATACAGATCATGAGAAGACAAATATGGGTGTAACCTTGCGAAAGAACTCACGGCGTAGTTGCAGGCGATTGTCGCATTTGGGAAAGTAACACGTGCCAGCTGGAGATCACGAATACTGAGAGATTCACCACCGATGACCATCCAGTAAACACGGTTGAAGCCGCTTGGTAGCTGAGATCCACCAGAGCGCATTTGAGCGAAGTCAGCGAATGCGCGGAAGACACTTGGTGTAAAGTGAACTCGGAGAAGTTGAGGGTTGCGGGTCGAGTCGAGCTCCTCACACAGGGCAGTACATTGATCTGCCACGGAAGTCGACGGATCGAGGTACAACGTTGTCTGATTGAACATGAAGCGACGAATCTCGAACAGCGGGCGCAAGAACGTCTATTTTACACGTTGCGTCAGCACTGCACGGTGGCCGATAAACAGAATACTGACTGTTCCACCGCGAAGCCATTGGCCATCCATGGGCTGGAGTAGAGTAGAAGACTCCTCTGAAAGTACTCGCAAACTCCTCCGCATGGGGTAAACAATGCTCTTGGGCACCCCCGTGCTTCCGCTGGTGGGAGTGACAGAACAAATCAGAGGAACTACTTCGACCGCTTCTGAGGGGGAGGGAGGAATCACATGGCTCGGAGGACGCTGGAATCTGACGAGACTGAAAGTGGAGACAGCACAGACCCCAGACATGGCCGGTGGTTCCGAGGAACCAAACAGGATGAGGTGCACGCTTGCACGCTCCAGGACAGCCTGGAGGACCTCAGGTACCCATTTAGAAGAAAGAAAGACAACGGTGCGGCCAGAAAGCCAGATCGCGTGAGCCGCAGCGACGTAGTCGATCTCGAGGCTGAGGGAGATTAACCCGCTGTTATTAGGTCCCAGTGACCCCCCAAACTCACCCCATGTGGAGGCCAATTGGGTTCCCAGTATCACCAAGGTCAGGGATTTTGTCAGCGATTTGCCTGACACGGGCCCAGAGGGCTGCGTATGACCATTGGTCTTCTTCGCACTTGACCGCAGCCTTGAATGGGTGCTGCTTGGCAACTTGCAGAAGAGCCTCCGTGGGGGTAACATACAAATCAAACATAATAGTTTGGATTTCGAATGAAAGGAGCGTGAGTCGATAGAACAATCACGGGTACCTGCCCGGAACAATCAGAACGAAAGACGAAAGACGGGGGGAGGTCAACCAGGAGCCTGACTGGGACCATCTTCTGGGATCGCTTATATTGCAACAGCCCTGCGTGGTCCTCGGCTGAGTACACTTACTACGGGGCGCAATGATGCTGGTCTCTTTGGAGGATTGATGGTTGAGAAGGTCACCGCAAAACTCCCAGGGTAACAGGTACAAGGCGTTGGGATCTCTAGATCTGATACCACCTGTCCGATGCGGCACCGTACTATTAATTTAAGCACCCACTTGCCACATCAAAGACGATTGCGGAGAACTCACGCCGACACTCGCTGTTGAACCTCATGTACACTGCACCACACCAGCAACTTGGATGTAGATTCAACGGGATCCAGACAGTCGCTACCCGGGTCAGTGAGAAATCCAGAACTGACCTCATCTCTCGGCAACATGCAGGCGGCCAAGGAACTGCGACCGTTGATTTCTTTTGTTGCCAGAGCACAGCAGTTGCCAGAGTCCAATCACAAGCTTTCAAATGGGCTGGAGTAGCAACGAAATAATTAGCATCCACTCACAGGCTTCCTGCGGATAGTTTTGATTGGCTTACGGTGGCGAGTGTACAAAGGGCCGTAGCACCCGTGATTGATATCGATTACCCCGTCAAGGCGCACACGCAGTGCAATTGTTTGTTCAAAGGAAGCCGTCACCACGAAGTTTAAATTTGAACTCTGATTACTATATCTATTATATGATCCTCACGTGATGCAACGAGCCACAGAAATACCTGCGATGGGTAATACAAAGCGGATGATGGATGGATTGAGTGTTTCGGCGTCGTCATCCAATTGATCAACTGCGGCGAGCCTATTTATCGATTGAAAGCGCCTCAGAATATTGCTTTCATCGAGTTTCCGATAATCTCATCATGAAGCGGTGCTCACAACACGTTCAAGGTGGTGTGCCGGCTGGGCGATTCTTTCGGAAATCAAAATCTGTTCGATCTGTTTGACTCGCCGCTATCGAACACGTAAGCAAGAGCACACGAGACCGTATGGTTACCCTCGGGAAACGTCGCCCCCATCATGATGTCCAAGTCAGAAATACCGCGGGTTACTCAGGCAATGGGCTATGTGAGGCCAAACATCTGACAGGTATATTTGAACGTTACTCGGCTTTCATGACACTCTCGATGCGCTTCTCTTGTACTCTCTTCCTCAGATCGACCCAGATCGGGAAGCCAAAGACAAACGTAGCAGAAATATATGTGACCTATCGCGGCAAACGGTATATCAGCGGGGCAAGTGAAAACTGCTCATACCCGTGCTCACTGTGACAAATGACCCCTTGACGTAATGTCTGCAAAGATACCACATATAAAAGCTTTCCAGTCCATGGATGACCACAGTACTTTGGATAATACTCTTCATAGTCGGCCGGAAGCCAATTGTGCTCATAAGAACACGTGCAGGTGTAAATACCATGTCGGCAACGTTAGCTGGTACAAACGGCAGAGCGGTTCCTTGGGGAGGCGCCAAACTGAAATACGCGGCGCCGAGAAGGTAGTACAGAAGGAATAGGGTATTGGATGGCAAGCGGAACGATGTAATCTCTGGAGATTTCAACTACAATCATATGGGAGACACAATGATTGGGGTAAATAATAAATATCTGAACGAGTGGAAGATAGAATATGACATACCATCCCGAGCGCTTCTTGCGCATCGGCTTTCATAGCAAGTAGTCTTGGCTTGACGTCGTCATATCCAGCGAGTGGTGGGTCAAATTTGACGTGGACAGAACCAACACCGCCACTCTTGAGCGAGTATGAGAGGTTCATGCCCTGTAACAGTGGCGTGCGTTCAATGCGGATCCGATCCAGGGCGTGAAACATGTTGCAAGTTACCTTACAGTCGATAGACTTCATCTCAGCAGAGCTGAGATTCCCGGGGACTTTGCCAAAGTGTTTGACATACGCGACCAGGGTGTCCGGATGGTTCGTCATGTACATGCAGAGGAAGGTGGACTTGGAAGCAACTGGATCCGACATTGCGTTTCCAGTGAAGAACTGTGAACAAAAACGTTAGTATGAATGGTAATGTCCTTGCTAACGAGCTGAAATTGCGACGGAAATATGGCCTATGGCTGTAAGAATTTACCAAGAAAACCACGAAACATGAAGAGGATGGGGGTCGATCGGTCGACCAATCGGCCAAAGTTGAACTCCGACGACTCCGACCCTCTCGGCTCGCTGCAGCCCGCGCACGGCGAGGCTCCCGCACGCTCGTTTGTTTTAACTCGTCTCGTTGTCCTCAGATTGTCGAATTTTTTCGCGCTATCTTTTTTCTGCACGAACCATTGATGCGAGTCACTCTGACTCGGATGAATCAAGCACTTTGTCAAGACTCACCGGTCCTGGGCTACCCGGAAGTTCACTTCCAATTGCCTCCGCCTCCCAAAGATCGTCCAGTATGCTGACGAGGAGTCGCACTGTGAGTCCAGCCCTGTATATGGACCTGCTTTTTCTTGCTTCCGTCGGGGAGTTCAGAAGCGAAAGGATCAACAGAGCAGCGTGCACCCCGACCGTCTCCACCCCGCACTTCCATGTAGCTCGGTGAGTTGGTGTGGCCGGACTCACCATTACAACCATTCCACAGGATCATCGCTTGACGGCCCGGGATAGTACTTACCCCTTAATCACCTCTACTCCAGGAACGGGCTCTCAGGAAATGTACCTGTGTACCTGCGACGGAATATATTTTGAATGGGAGGCTTCCATGCATGGCGAAACCTTCCCAACAAGGTATCATCTTAACCAGTCTTAACCCCCTCCCTCAGCAAGTGTTGGTGCCAACAGGCTTCGTGCACGCTATCCACCCTAGCGGCTGTTTATGTTTGATTGAATTGACACAAAATATCCCGGCTGGAGCCAATAGCATATCATATTATCACCGTTAAAGCTGCTTTTCGGAGGGAAATATCAGATGAAGGATGTCCCTTTCTATCATGTCCGCTGTCATCTGAACAAGCATTTCCGATCGGTTCACAATATAGGAGCACCCGCGAAAAGGGACGCACCGTGCTCGGGCCCGGGTACGCCAAGGTGATCATTTCTTGGCATTAACCAAACAATACACGTTGATCCAGCTGCCAGCTGGACCTTGTTCGTCGGGGTGCTTGATATTAGCATCATAACCATAGCTTAGCTTTCCCCGATGCCCATGCAACAAGGTTCCAATGTGTGCAACTTCATACACTTTTGATTATGCCTGTCACTTGCATCTGCACGCTTATCTCTGCACACCCGTCATACAGAGCGTGGCCCATACCTCGACGCGAGAGCGAAATTTGCGGAAGCCTGCTTGTGGCCGACGGTGGGAAACACAGACGAGTGGACGAGCGGAACTCGTGATGGCAACTTTCCTCGGCAATGTGCCACTACTGCCAGTCAAATTGACACGTGCAGGGGGTTCTCGTTTCTTTCAAGTTCCCAAAACCGGTCCTGAAGTTTGATCGTACCTAGAATCTGCGTCCTGCGGTGGAGCAAGTGGGGAACCGGGAGGAAGATAACCGAGCACTGAAATACTACTCATCGGGAATAGATAAATGAATCTAATTCGCTTCAGGAACCGAGGCGGCGAACGGTTTACCTGAGCACATCGCTGGCAAATGGTCGCCGATCCTTCTCTTCCACTAGTGCACTGGAGTATTTTGGAGAGAGTGCTTACAGTCAGAAAAAAGTTAGTAGTTATTGAACAAGCTCGTCGGGGCGAAATCTTGTGGATACAACGAATTCGCACGGCTGGGAGCAACTCGGCACGCCGGTCGATGGGGGATGTCGTGAGAACCAGCTAATTTGAACTTGTGTGGTCCTTGTGACCCGGTTTTGAGAAGGTGGCGACAAAACTCCTTCGCGGAACCCCTGGGCGCCCGCTATCTTCTATGCATAGCCAGCACTCTCACCGCCCAGGTCTTATGATACAAGCTCCGAGCGCCATCATTCTTATCGTTTTCACTGAATGGCAGTGTCGACGCTGTCACGCGGAGGAAATTCATTGTGCAAATCACCCTGGTACGTGTATGTAATCCGACATCGTAACCCACAGCCTTGCAGTGTATCGCCAGGAACTTGAGCTTGAACCCTGTGCAATTTCGTCACACGGGCTTTGATCAAGTATCAGTGCTGAAGAATCTTGGCAATTATAGCTTTTTCAAGTTGAATCTAATCGTTCGTCGACCCCTCGGAAAGTGCGGTATATAAGAGGAGTACCTTAAACCTGATTTTCGTCGCCCCCTTCTCTCCGACGCCCACTCACCAATACAGTCATGCCCCGCGCTCCCGCTCGCGCCGACACCACGACCCGAACTATTATGGAGAGTCCGATTTCCCCATTGCTCGCTTCCCCTGTTCCTCCCCATGACCACTCCCTTGCCGCTGGGGTTTGCCCAGTCAGAGGGTTCAACCATGCCTACTGCCCACCCCAGCCTGGTGACAAGAGGTCGCCATGTCCCGCCCTGAACACTCTCGCAAACCATGGCTTTTTGTAAGTTAAAATCCAGAATATCTAAATTTGAACATGACGCTCATCATCATGTAAATCATAAACAGACCAAGGGATGGGAATAAGATCGGCCCAGTGAAAATATACCAGGCGCTCAGGGAAGGATACCACTTGTCCATGGTCTTGGCCTTCATCCTTGCCTTTGGTGGATGGGCCATCCTCGGACAACTGCGCAAAGTGTCCCTTTGGGACTTGTCCCGTCACGATTGCATCGAGCACGATGCATCCCTCTTCCATAGCGACGCGCACAAGAGGGAAGAGTACGCACCGTGTGCAGTCAGCAACTCTTTGATGAAGTGGGCGCTGCATCAAGGTGGTCGGTATCTCCCTGGTCGCATGACGCTGGAGGACGTCGCCAACATTCGCGTGCAGCGCGAGGCGGCACTTGAGAAACCGTTGCGGTGGTGGCAGGCAGAGATTGCACGCGGGGAGATGGCAATTGCAATTGGCGTTTTGGGCGGCAAGAACGCGGACAAGAATGGTCTTGACCTTGAGGTCCTCCGCCTTTGGGTGAGACATGAGCGTCTTCCCGATGGTTGGAAACCGGACCATACCCAAGGTATCTACAAGACAGGTTTGATGGCCAAAGTCATTCGGGATCGCATGGAAGCGATGAAACAGGGTCGGTTGCATAACGTCTTGGATGACGAGCCCAAGCCTGTCTCTTCCCCGATTGATGCGAAGGCATGAACGGAGTCATCAGCCCACTGGTACTTAGGGTAGAGCCTCCTCTGTGGCGTTCATTTCAAGTTATTTTTATCTTATTCGCAACAAGGACCAATTATTTCTCGTCTCCATATGATACCAAGGTATTCCTGTGATATTTAGGTGTTAGCTGATGCTTTGTACCAACTTGAAGTAGAATCCCTATCCTCACCTAAAATTCTAATCACACCCTGGTTAAGTGCTCGTCTCTTGAGTTGGCAGACTGTCCGGAACTTGAAGCCCTGGGGGAGTCGTTGGACGAGTGTCCCGCGGACCGACAACGTGGTTTGCAAAGACCAATACATCAGAGCTATTCCAACAGCCAGCGCGAACTACGAAATAAAGTCAAGCAGAACATCAGAGTTTCACGACATTGCTATGTACAGAGGTGTCAGGGTAATAAAAACGGTACTGGTCGAAAGCAAATTGAGCTTCGTCCAAAAGATGTTTGAGGCGTTCTTGGCGCCAGTCAGAAAATATAGGTATAGTCGGCGCAAAAGTAATGCATTCTTCGTGGACGATGCGATCAGCTACCCTTTCCTTCCACACTCTCCAGATATCACGTTGATTGGGTATCAGGGAGTCCAAAACGCCGAGAACGTTGATGTTCCTGACAGGTCGGGGAATATCCCGGCAGAGAACGAGACATACGAAGGTTGCTGCCGAAGCCCGCGTGCGGAACGGCCACTTCCTTATCAATGGACGGCCCAGCGCGTCGAGATATCGCTCCGTCCGAATACGGTAATTCTGGGATTGCAAGACGAGCCTTGCGAACAACCCAAAGTAGGAGGACTGGACGAAGAACGACACACCGTGGAGTAATATCGTGGTGGAAGATGCTGATGCAATGCACGCCAATACTATCAAGAGTCCCAGAAATTCACCCGTTAACCTTGCCACTGATCGCAGTGGTGTTATTCCGGCGTGTGGTGGTACGGAATCGCTGGTTGATGCCTTTAGTCCCCACCAGCATGCCTCGCCCATCATGCGCCCGAAGATTACCGCGCATGCCATTTCTTTGAGGTAGGGAATAGCAGAGTATAAATGCAAAAATCGCATTATTATGGCCTCGCATACTCCACGACATCCTCCTTCCAGCGTTCCGTATAGGACATCAGAGATAACTTGTTTTTCTTGCCACCTCTCGGTCATGGGGATTACACCTTGCGTGGGTCGGGGATCTGCGAAAGAGAGATAGAAGCCACCTTCGGTAACTGCCTCGACAATTCTCTGGCTGCCCCGGATCACCACTGTGAACTCGTCGTCCATGAGCACCGCACATCCGGGACCTGGGTCCGACTCCATGGGGTGCACTGCCGTCCTCCGAATGAGTGTGAGGGTGCCTGGTCCGAGTATGAGAGCCGCTACAAAATCGATTACGATGAACTCGGAAGAGGGGGACCACTGGTGGGTCCTCAAGATCACGAGCAAGCTCAGCAGCATGGGTACGACCACCATGAGATCAACATCTGCCGGTGTGGTGTACTGCGACTCAAGACGACGTTTCGGAACGTCGTCGAGGTCTAAGACTGCGACAGCCTGAGGGTGAACTATCTGATGCTCCGGGATCATATCCGACTCGGTACCAGCGTGCGAAGAGCTGGCAGGAACGACCTCTGCGACAGCCCGAGGGTCACCAACCCGGTGAGACGTGTCGGTACAGTCAAGCTCGAATTTTTGTAGACTTTTGCTGTGTTGGAGAACAAGCTTTGCGAGATGTCCTGATTGCCGTTTGGTGAGACTAGCCAAAGGAGAGATGAAATCTGGCCCTGTTCGTCTTCCATCCCAGAACTGCGAGCCAACGACAGATGCAAAGTCGAGAAGAACTTGTGCAAGGAGCACAGGATCAAGAGCCCTGAGGATTGGCAGCGCGCGTGTAAGTAGAGTCAATAGACTTGAGAACTGTAACTGTCGCATAAAGTAGCTGAACCAAACAACGTGCCCGACTTAGGTTCAAAACGGAAAGACCCGGCGGCCGTCACGGGCCCCTGCCAGTGGCAGTCATCACATTCAACGTGTTATTTGATCCCCTGGGGCTGCAATCGTATCTCAACTTGAAGCTTGAATGTCGGTAGACATGGCAGCAACACAAAACGTAGTTCTCATCACTGGGTGCTCTGCAGGTGGAATAGGATTTGCATTGTACGTGTCATTTGCGCTATTATTTTACATCGAGGTATGTTCTGATCACCAACGCTAGATGTGAGGAATTCGCTTCACGAGGATGCATTGTATATGCAACGGCTCGAAAGCTCGAAAGAATGGAGGGGTTTCAGCACCCGCATATTCGAAAACATGTTCTGGACGTAACCAACGGTGATGATATTGAACGCACGGTGCAAGCCATCCTTGCAGAAACTGGCAAAATCGACATTGTCGTGAACAATGCAGGTGCCACGGCTATTGGTGAGTCCTGACTTTACGGATTTTAGTCTGGCTTTGGTGACTTGGCCATGTTGGTTATCCTCGTGCTTGAGTACGAAACAATAACTTCTTCTTCAGGTCCCATAACTGAAGCCACCATCGACCAAGTTCGAAACGCTTTTGAACTGAACGCCTTTGGTGCGTTGCGCGTGTCGAACGCGGTGATACCTTCCATGTCCAAGCGCAAGGAAGGCTTGATTGTGAATATTGGTTCCATCGCGGGTCAGGTGTGCGTCTTATGCGCGTGCTTCTCAATTCTAAGCCGACGTTTCGATCTGAACTTCAGAACGACCCCATGGAATACTCTGTATTGTGCTGCTAAGGCTGCGCTCCACTCCATCTCCGAAGGCCTCGCAATGGAGTGCAAACCATTTGGCGTTAAAGTCATGCTTGTTGCTCCAGGAGGCGTCACTTCCAACATTGCAAACAACCAGGCAGAAACCTTGACACTCTCACCCACAACAATGTACAAGGATTACGAACCGAAAATAATTCAACGGATGAAAGCCAGCCAGGGTCGAGGAAGCATGGACACAAATGAGTTCGCCAGGAAAGTAGTAGCGCAGGCGCTTCGTGCAACCCCACCACCATATATGACACTGGGTTACAACTCCACGCTGTTTTACCTTTTGCAATGGTTACCGCGACAATATGTCCTTGAGAGGATGTACAAAGCTCTCATCGGCTAATATCCGGTATGGTCCGCCCCTCCACCGCATATATCACGGTCTCTGAGCTCATTTCAGTAGGACCCTTCGCCGTCTCACCACCCAAGATGGCAATAACGTTGACGTCATAGATCGACTATGAAAGTTATTTTCGTATCCTTACTAGACCATCGCACCTGTGTTAGATGCATAGAAAGCCACGTTATTTTCCAAGAAAAGTTTCCGCAACTCTGGAAATCACCATCCGAATCATGCGATTGTCGTGGGTAGAGCGGGCGCCATCAGACCCCGAACCTAGGATCAACATGATTGACTACTGATGGTTTACCCCGTGCTGGGTGATCATCAGGTTACCCGTGGGGAGCTTGACATCCGACAGAAGTCGAAGGCGCTTCGCACGGGGCAGACATGGCGAGCGAGTCGTGGGACCCGCACAATCCCCTCATCATTGATCGCTACGGAACTTGAGTCGATATCTCTCTTGACCGTGCTACCCGAGTCCCGCACTAGTTTTCGCAGGGTGCGCATGAAGTCGTTTGGTCATATGCTGATGCAATGCCGTCACTCTGACATGGAATATTGCCAAGGTGAGAGCTGCGATTTGTCTGAAGAGGCGCTGAGCCAGCTAATCGCGCTTCAATGGATTCGTGCTACAATACCCCGTATGGGGTTATTGTCACAAGTCGAAGTCCGTCGATTGCAGGAATGAATTGACTTGAAACGCCGACAAGCCTGATTGTCTGCATGGTGAAAGCGCGGATCGGCGGCAACACGGGCTTATGAAGCGATCATTCAGTTAGTCAGCGTCAAAAGGGGGCTGTTACACCTACTAGAGTCCGTAGACTTGCAACCCCCACTGTCCGCTCAGCCAGGTCACTATATACACGCTCCAAGTCCTATCCATGTCTACCAAAACCCAAGTTTTCATCACAGGCGCAACTGGTACGACTCGAGTCATCAGTAATTACCCCTATCTGAAGGTTCCCAGGTTATGTTGGCGGCTCCGTGCTTGATCGCCTTCTCCGGCACTCCACCTTTGCAACCTCTGAGATAACTGCACTCGTCCGCAAAGCAGATAAGGCCTCCGTCTTCGAGTCGCTCGGGGTCAAGACCGTCCTAGGATCCTATGACGACCATGCACTTCTTGAGAAACAGGCCTCTCTGAGTGATATTGTGATCGAATGCGTGCGTGTGCCCATTGAACTAGCATGAACAGCTGAACAATTATGGCGTCATTTAGGCGGATGCTGATAACGCGGAAGCATGCGCGGCGATCTTGAGAGGCCTGAAGAAGAGGTATGAGATAGCCAGAAATGCGCCTATTCTCATACATACCGTGAGTGGTTCATGAATTAAACAGATACCGACCTCTCATCACGATGTGTGGTCATTTAGTCCGGAACCGGCACGTAGCTCTTGATGTGTCCGTCACTGATCAGCTTGATCATTTTCTGTTAGCTTGCATTATGAATGACACGAAAGGGAATTTTGCGACCGAGACGGTCTGGGATGACATAGACATAGCCAAACTGGACACTATCGCAGACACCCAGCTTCACCGAAACGTCGACGTCCTTATTCTTGCCGCTGATAAAGAAGGTGAGTATATCTGCCAGTCCCTGCCGCCCAAACATGCCTCCTCCATGTCACGACGCCCTTGCTTACACACAGTCACAAGGGTACGTGAAGACATACCTCGTTCTCCCTTCAACGATCTACGGCTTCGCTTCTGGAAAACTGGTGGACCTAGGTGTTCAGAACACACGCTCCATTCAAATACCTTGGGCTGTTGCTGGCGGTATTTTGAGGAAGCGCGCCGGACATGTAGGCCTGGGATTGAACGTATGGCCAAACGTTCACGTTGATGACAGTGAGTTTTATGTTTGTTCTGCACTGGGAGCCAACCAGACTCACTTGCACGACGACGATCGTCAGTTGCGGACCTCTATATTGTCCTTTACGACGCCATCCTGGAAGGCAAGGCGGGCCATGGTCGCGAGGGATTCTACTTTGGCGAGAACGGGCACTACTCGTTCAAGGATGTCTCCGCCAAAATTGGAGAGGCATTTTATGATCAGGGCGTGAGCGAGACGCCGGAACCGAACACATATACTGAGGAGGACTACAAGCTATTCCCTCCCGTATGTGTCTGAGGATGAAGTGCTTGCCATGTGTTGCTGATCAAACGATACATGTTACTTTCAGCTTTCTTTGCTTGGAACAGCTTGTAGGTGTAAGGCAAGTCGAGCACGTGCCCTTGGCTGGAAGCCAAAGCACACCACAGAAGATCTGCTGAAGAGCATCAAGGGTGAGGTTGAGTGGCAGTTGAAACACGCGCCCGGTGCCTGAAGCTTGAAATCATCGGGAGGGTCGGGTGAGACGTCTGTTTGTATACTAAGCTGGGATCCGACTCGACGTTGAATATTTGAATGCCTCCCATGCCAAAATTCCCTGATTGCCGTTTGGTGAGACTAGCCAAAAGAGAGATGAAGTCTGGCTTTGTTCGTCTTCCATCCAAGAACTGCACGCCGACGATAGATGCAAAGTCGAGAACCCTGATGATTGCTGCTGAGCGTGCGGTACCGTAGTGGAGTCAGTAGTAGGCTCGAGAACTATGGAATCGCGTAAGTATTGATGTAACAAGCAAAACTGCACAAACAGATAACGTGGCAAACCCAGATGGGCCACTCATCCTGAAAACGGGAAGCGATCAGGCTGCAATCACATCTCGATCGACAATATGTCGGTAGACACGACAACAACACAAAACGTAGTTCTCATCACTGGGTGCTCCGCAGGTGGAATTGGATTTGCACTGTACGTGTCACTTGCCTTATTATATCACATTGAGGTATGTTCTGAAGTTCAACACTAGATGCGAGGAATTCGCTTCACGAGGATGCATTGTATATGCAACGGCTCGAAAGCTCGAAAGAATGGAGGGATTTAAAAACCCAAACATCCGAAAATATGTTCTGGACGTAACCAACGGTGATGATATTGAACGCACGGTGCAAGCCATCCTTGCAGAAACTGGCAAAATCGACATTGTCGTGAACAATGCAGGTGCCATAGCTATTGGTGAGTCCTGACTTTACGGATCCCGGTCTGGCTTGGCGACTCGGCCTTGTCGGTTATTCTCAAGCTTGAAAACGAAACGATGACTTCTTCTTTAGGTCCCATAGCCGAAGCCACCATCGACCAAATTCGAAGTGCTTTTGAATTGAACACCTTTGGTGCATTGCGCGTGTCGAACGCGGTGATACCTTCCATGTTCAAGCGCAAGGAAGGCTTAATTCTGAATATTGGTTCCATCGTGGGTCAGGTGTGAGTTTTATGCGCATGCTTCCCAGATAAGCCGACATTCCTTTCTTCAGAACGACCCCGTGGAATACTCTGTATTGTGCTGCCAAGGCTGCACTACACTCCATCTCCGAAGGTCTTGCAATGGAGTGCAAACCATTTGGCGTTAAAGTCATGCTTGTTGCTCCAGGAGGCGTCATTTCCAACGGCGCAAAGAATCAGGCAGAAACGTTGGCATTCTCACCCACCACAATGTACAAGGATTACGAGTCCAAAATGATTCAACGGATGAATGCCAGTCAGGGTCGGGGAAGCATGGACACAAACGAGTTCGCCCGGAGAGTAGTGGGGCAGGCGCTTAGTGCAAGCCCACCGCCATATATGACGTTGGGTTCCAAGTCTACCCTGTTTTACCTTTTTCAATGGCTACCGCGACAATTTGTCCTTGAGAGGATGTACAAAGCTCTCATCAGCTAATATCCTGTATGGTCCGCCCCTCCATTGTATACACCACGATCTTTGAGATCAATTCAGTAGGACCCTTCGCCGTCTCACTGGCAGTGACGTTGACGCGATTTCATAGATACGTAGGAGGGGCTGTGAAAGTTATTCCTGTATCCTTGTTACACCATGGCACCTGTGTTAGGACACAAATGCGTAGAAAGCCACAGGAAAGGTTTCTCCAACTCTCGAAATCGCCACAATTCATGTGATCGGCCCGCTAGTCGGTATTTGCATGGTCGTGGGGGTTAGAGCGGGTTGTTTCAGAATGGTGCATCAGACAGGCTTGACATTTTCTGATCGAAGAGGCTCAGACAGTATTTGGGCTGTACAGAGGCCCAGTGACACCATTGGACCATGAACCTACTCTAGCGATCAATATGTTTGACTATCGATGGATTATCCCGTGCAGGCTGGTCTTCAAGTTACCATGAGGAGTTGTCGTCCGACAAAAGTTAAAGGGCTTGGCGCGGGTACAGCAAGCGCGCGAGTCGTGCTCTTATGATCGATCGCTACGGCAACTTCTGATTTCTTGAAGCTTGACCCTCTTATGCGCAGGCTGTTGATGCATGTACTACCCGACTTAAGGCGTCAACAGGCACGGATTGTCTTCATGGGCGTTGGTTTGTATGATGGATCTGTGGTGAGAGCATGGTTAAAAAATCGCTGAGCAGCAACTAGGGCTTATGAAACGAGCTCGGTCATAATCGGGACATAGTCTATACAAGTGGCCACAGAATCCGTAGAGTTACAACTTCTACTGTCCACTCACCCAAATTGCTATATACACGCTCCAAGTCTCGTCCATGTCCACCAGAACCCAAGTTTTCGTCACAGGCGCGACTGGTATGACTCGAGTCGTTGTCAGTCGTCACCCCTGTCTGAAGGTTGTTTCTTCGCCAGGTTATGTTGGTGGCTCTGTACTCGATCGCCTTCTCCGGCATTCCACCTTTACGACCTCTGAGATCACTGCACTCGTCCGCAAAGCAGACAAGGCCCCCACCTTCGAGTCGCTCGGGGTCAAGACCATCCTAGGATCCTACGATGACCATGCACTTCTTGAGAAACAGGCCTCTCTGAGCGATGTTGTGATTGAATGCGTGCGTGTGCCCATTGAACTAGTATGAACAGCTGAATAACTCTGGCATCGTTTAGGCGGATGCTGATAACGCGGGGGCATGCGCGGCGATCTTGAGAGGCCTGAAGACGAGATATGAAACGGCCGGATATCAGCCTATTCTCATACATACCGTGAGTGGTTAATGAATTAAAGAGATATCGATCGTTAATCACGATGGGTTATCATTTAGTCCGGAACTGGCACGTAGCTCCTGATGTGTCCATCGCTGATCAGCTTGATCGTTTTCTGTCAGCTTGCATTATGGATGACACGAAAGGGAATTTTGCGACTGAGACGGTCTGGGATGACACAGACATAGCCAAAATGGACACTATTGCAGACACCCAGCTTCACCGAAACGTCGACGTCCTTATTCTTGCCGCTGATAAGGAAGGTGAGTTTCGTACCTCCCAGTCCCTGCCGCCTAAACATGCCTCCTCCGTGTCACGACAACCTTGCTTACCCACAGTCACAAGGGTACGTGAAGACATACCTCATTCTCCCTTCGACGATCTACGGCTTCGCTTCTGGAAAACTGGTGGACCTAGGTGTTCAGAACAGACGCTCCATGCAAATACCTCGGGCTGTTGCTGGCGGTATTTTGAGGAAGCGCGCCGGACATGTAGGCCTGGGATTGAACGTATGGCCAAACGTTCATGTTGATGACAGTGAGTTTCATGTTTGTTCTGCACTGGGAGCCAACCAGACTCACTTGCACGACGACGATCGTCAGTTGCAGATCTCTATATTGTTCTTTACGACGCCATCCTGGAAGGAAAGAAGGCGGGTCATGGTCGCGAAGGGTTCTACTTTGGCGAGAACGGGCACTACTCGTTCAAGGATGTCTCCACCAAGATTGGAGGAGCACTTTATGATCAGGGCGTGAGCGAAACACCGGAACCGAACACATATACTGAGGAGGACTACAAGCTATTTCCTCCTGTATGTGTCTGCGGATGAAGTACTTGTCATGTGTTGCTGATCAAACAATACATTTCAGCTTTCTTTGCTTGGCACAGCTTGTAGGTGTACGGCGAGTCGAGCACGTGCTCTTGGCTGGAAGCCCAAGCACACCACGGAAGATCTGTTGAAGAGCATCAAGGACGAGGTTGAATGGCAATTAAAACACCCACCGGGTGCCTGAAGTTTGAAATTCTCAGGGGGTATGTACTGTATCGTCTCATTGTGTACTAAGCCGGGATCCGACTCGACGTTGAATGTTTGAATGCTTTTCGTTGCTGTCTTGTTATCCTTGCAAGGGCTATCCCATGCCAAAATGCTTTTGTCGAACCTGCGGTAGATCATATCAGGCACAGGCCATCCAATGAACGGGTGACGGTTAACACAAAAGGGAATTGAGGTTCGTTCCTGCCAGAGCGGGGTTAGAAACAATCCATACGTACTATTCGAGCTGCTGGCCCTTGGTCCGAGTCGCAAATGGGCGCCGCCGCACTTTTCTGCAAATGAATGGCCGCAGCATCGCTGTGAATGGTAATTGGGAACAATTGCAAGACAGAGCGATGCTGCGCAAGAATCAGACGCTTTCTTCCATGGAAGCGAACGGGCTAATTTAAAGTACAATGAGGCCCCCGGAGAAAGCAATGATAGAACCGCCGCACCCATGCCCAGTGCCACACGTGCCTGGCGAGTCAGCGGCGGCTGTGACTAGTGACTTCTGATGCTGATATGATGGTGGCCGGGGCAGGACAAGGTGAGAACTTTACCTTTTCGCCCACAACCCGCCCCCCGTCCGTTCTTATCCTCTTTTGCCACACCGGGCCGCAAACACCAGCCATGTCACGAAGTCTGGCCGACGCGGTGCGTGGTAGAGGTCACCCATCACCAATGTTGTTGCAGGGCCACAAGGGCGGCATGACGTTTGTCTCGTTTCTTTCCGACGACGAAATTATTAGTGCGTCCGACGGGGATCAGACCATTCGACGGTGGCGTTTATCAGACAGGCATAATGCAGTGGTGAAGGAAATGGTGGTGCGTGCAGTTGCGAGGTCGCCTGACAGACGCTGGTTGGCCGTAGGAGGGAGAGACGGCAGGATAAGGTTATTGTCCCTCGAGACGCCCTCAGAACCCATCAAGTCGACTGGGAGACATGCGGATGTGATCCAGTCGTTGTCATTTTCGCCAGATTCGAGCCAGTTGGCGAGCAGTTCCCTGGACGGGACGATGCTCGTATGGTCATCAAAAACGCTCGAGCAAGTCGCAGGTCCGCTTAACGGCCATAAAGACTACGTCTGGTCGATCTGCTATTCCCCGGATGGAACAAAAGTCGCAAGCTGCGATCGGGAAGTTATCCAGATATGGGACAGCTCTACCTGGTCCAAGGTCGGAGCGGCCATCAATGAACAAGCGTGGTCGCTTGCATGGGCTTCCGGTGGTCGCGGCCTTTTTGCTGGGTGCATTGACGGCACCATCAAACATTACAATCCCGACACTGGCATGCTGCACGCTTCATATAAGGTGCATAGTGACGTTGTTTTCTCGATCGCGCTGTCCCACGACTCCAAATTCATCGCAACCGCCTCGTTGGACAGAACTGTCCGTCTCTGGGAAGCAAACACCTTCCAACAAATAGGACCATCTCTTCCACATGATGCCCGAGTTCACTCTATCTCCATCTCGCCTGACAACAGTCATCTTGTCAGTGGAGCACGGGATTCAGATGTCCGTGTGTGGAACCTGAGGACCATCGCTCCTATCCTCTTCAGTTTCTTTCCCCTGGAACCTAACCGCGGACTGGTATGTCCATCCGTGTCCAGCCGTATGGTGAATTGTCAGCTTGACGCCCTGGTATAGAAGACGAATGGCTTCCACCTTCCCTGGCGTAAACCTACCAGGGATCCTGGTATCGATCATGATCGTAGAGGCTCGCACCCTCCCGAGGTCGTGAGTGTTCCCTCTCCGTAGTATGCGTGCCGTCTCCATCCTCTCGTTTCAGCATAACCGAGTACCCGATGGTCCTGAAGAAAATCCCGAGAGTACTGATCGTAACTCTACCAAGAGAAGAAGTTCCGAGAAGCGTGGTAGCAGTATCTTGATTCTATTCAATGGAAAGCCTGAGCGAGCGAGCACGGTGCGTTAGCAACGAAGCTATCAAGTACTATTAGTTTACCGAAATATCTTTACACAGATCGATTCTCCAGGCACTTCCAGCGTAGGTTCACTTCATTCTGCAAAGAGCTATTAACACCCCATGGTCTATCCTAGCCCTCTACCCAAGGAAGTAGTCGCATAGCTAGTCCGTACACGGACAAAGAGTCGCTAACGTCCGTTTCCTCCCGTCATCTTGTGGTAAGTTACCATCTGGGATCGACTTCAGAAGACTAACAAAAAGTTTTAGAGTTCGCCCAGTCCAGTAAGATCAAGGAGACAGGACAGCGAATATGAAATTATGGGGTTCATTGAGGAAATGTAAAGTGCTATACTTTAAGAAGTTACTCTCGTGGTTCAACCCGGGCTGCAGTCGATCCGACCCTACCCATGACCTCACAGGTAGTATTGTACCAGAAGGGAGAGATCCAGTCTCTGGCGGTAGCCACGGCGATATCTACAAAGGCACGCTCAACATGAATGGGAGGGCCATGCGAGTTGCGTTGTCGTGTCGACTACACAGCGGTTAAAACTTACTGTTAACGCAGGTCGCAGTCAAAGTAATCAAAAGATATACGGCTCAGGCCGGTGATCAATCAAAACAGAGGGTGTGTATTTTAAGCTTAATCGCCTGCCTCGAGCATTAACTCTTTTCACAGCGCCTCCGTCGGGAGATCAAGCTTTGGACGACGCTGGACCACAGGAATGTCCTACCATTACTTGGTACAACCAACGATTATGGAAATTTTCCCGCCATGGTTTGCCCGTGGGTCGAGAATGGATCTTTAACAACTTATGTCGACCGTTGCAACAATGACCTGACAGAACGGCTGAGGATTGCTATAGTAAGCGTTTT
>Ga0307508_10002128_pt1 | contig 21227 bp, 19 predicted proteins | sample 9_EM_MG_FD_203089 | JGI IMG/M metagenome (GOLD analysis project Ga0307508, IMG submission 203089) | Populus trichocarpa ectomycorrhiza microbial communities from riparian zone in the Pacific Northwest, United States - 9_EM | ecosystem: Host-associated > Plants > Roots > Unclassified | place...
GTCGAAGAACTCAACTGACCAGCGTCTGTAGGTCCTGTCAACAAGTGATTTCTTGTGTCTTCCACCAGACGATACCCACGGACGTGTATCCCAAACTCTTTGACTATCGGTACTGCTATGGGCGACCCATCTTCGTCCAACAAGGAAACGGTCGCAGCCTATTCGTGTGGTATAGCCCGCGACACGGCAGCCAAGTGGCTGCAGTTGTGTGACACCAAGGGGTGGAAAAGACCAGAATCACCCGTGCTTCGAGCTTCCGCACTGTGGTTGGGCGGTTGCGTCGGCAGCCGGTCACTCGCTAGGTTCTTCGCTACCCAAGCGATACTGACCTCACCCTTTGTCGAAGTACCACTTGTGGACAAAAAGCTCTTGCGCACGGGCGTATTCGAAGAGTTCCCCACGTTCGAATTAGTGACCGGCTCGATGCTCTACATCCCTCTCAAGTGCCCCCACAACGTTGAAGGGGTCTATGTCGAATTCTACGAATACTCTTCGGAAGTCTCGGAAAAGCGGGAATGGGGATGTGTGATGAGGCCTTTCGTCGTCACTCTGGGAGGCCGCGTGTCCGGCGTCGAAGAAGAGTTTTCAGCCAGTGGAGTGGTTGGTCGCGCGGCCTGGGGGAGTGTCGAGTCGCGGTTACGTTCGTATGGTTCACCCCGCAGCCCACTTCCTCCATGGTCGTCGGGGCGGATTCCCTGCGGAACAGAAACGGGACAACCATCAAACACCCCGCTTATGACTCTACGCCCACCTTGACTCTCGGGGCGTCGCACAAGTGTTCGGAAGCCTATCGGAAGGCCTTGGGGGATACTAAGCAGCGCGCGGTCCGCTGGTATTGAAGGTTCAGACCCAAGTTACAAACGGCAATAGGATATGATCTCCAAAGAGTGTAGTATTGTTTGATTAGTAAGGAGACAAAGTAGGGGTCTCTTACCGTAATATATCAAGTATCTGTCTCGTGACAGCTCCAAACGTTACTGAATTATTCCCACCCGAAATGTTAAGTATTTTCCCATGCAACTGAAGTATTTTTGTTTCTCTGCGAAGCCTATAATTACAAGTCCTTCTCCCCCGACCTCCGCCCTGATCCCATCAGGACGATCTAGTGCGAAGGGTCGGAAGGCAGCAGAGAAGGCGAGAAACCGGTAGTTGCTCGGGAGACGGATCGGGGTAGGTTTGCCACGGGCTGAGTAGGGAGGGGAGTCCGTCCAGTCCGGGGTGGGGTGGGGTCTGACTGGGTCAGTCTGCATTCGACAGCAGTCCAAGTCACGTGATAGATCCTCCGGCCGAGGATGGTTTTCCACCCAACCAAAACCCACTGAGTTCGATGTCAACATCGACATGATGGAGAGTTCCAGCAAGATCTTCCGCTGCCAGGTGAGCAGATCCTCGATGTTGTGACACTAGCGTGCGAAGTTGCTGGTACCGCAATGGAGAGATTTAGCAAGGATGGCACTCGACTAGTTACATGAACGATACCGGCTAGCTATGTATGAGCGCAGAGCCTGACCATGTGTCCAGTGCCGCAAAGACCACCTTGACGGACGTCTGGTGTCACATGGGCGGCGATGCCATCGAAGCCTCGAAGTGCCTGAAGTGCTGGCAGCGAGATGGATTGACCGCGGCCAGTAGGGATGACATCATGGTGATTGAGGACATGCTCAATGCACTTTGTGAGGAGGACTTGGGGTAGATAGTACACGAAATACAATTGCCCAGTCCCCCGCTATTGCGGCATCCAGCCCATCTCTCTCTGTAGTTATGGAGTCTCTTCCCCAGCGCCCCCGGCGCACGCGCCAATCTCTCAGCGCTGGCCTTTGACTGGAGGCTCGAGATCGGATTTTCGCAGGGCTTGGCAGTCACGTTCTAGCTGGGGATGGACTGGAGGCATACAGGCCAATCCGGTCCGAGGGACGGACTGGGCTACGCAGAACACTGGAAGGAAGGGTATGCGAGGGTCTGTTTATGCTGTACTGCTTGGTGCTGGTCTGAGGCTTGAAACTGGAGATTGTGCTCTAACTAGGAGGACGGGTTCCAGTTTTCTGCCGCCCTCGGCTTGGAGTTGGTGTTTCAGTTCCCTTGCCAAAGTGGGGCTAGGCAGTCTTGTCAGCTGAGCGAGGCTGCAGCAGTTCACCTCCGATACATATGAGTTATGCAAACACGTGGCTGTGGTGGTTGTGGCGGTGTTGATTGTGTTGATTGAACTCTTCGAAAAGTGACTTTTTCCGCTCAGCCTCCCTATGCGACAACAGAAGCGAAAGGGAAAAAACCTCCGCCACCCCCAGCTAGTCAGAAATATTATGCATGTCACGGTTCATCGCAAACTCATGGGGGTGGTTAGGGTATCTGGAGTACGTGAGCCCCGACTTGTCCTCGTTGTGTTCCCGCATTCACCCGCTACTCGAAAGTTGCAGCGGCCAGAAAAAAAACTGGAAAATCTGAAACTTAGCCTCTTCATATGATTATCTATTATCTACCTTCCGCACACAAGAGAGAGCTGGGCCCCTGGTACATAGATACACACGGTGGAAATCGGCACTCGCACGGGATTACATACATATGTGGACCTACGGGTGTTAACGGTACCTGCATGTCGAAGGAGATGTTACCCGTGCGGCTTAGTTGATTTGAGGGGGGAGGAGGGCGGAGTCGGCAGGAGAATCCTGCACGACGCATGAGGGGCGAAGGCGAAGGAGATGAAGTTGTCACATGGATTTATGGTTATTTAGACACAGATTGCGGAGCGGTTCGATGGTCTGGGCTCTGTCACGAGTATAAGCGGTTATCATTATTTCACTTTGTGTATATATGATCTATACCCAGCCCTATCGCGCACGGCCGGGAAAAGTGTATCTATGTACTGTGTAGATTAGGCGACCAAGCGCAACGCTAAACAAACGTCGCCCGCTTGGCCGACACAGTGGAAACGGAATTGAAGTTTCGGAGAGACTGGAGTCCGTCATTCAGGTTCTCCCGTCCTGAGTAGCCGTGTTCGCAGCTTCGTGGCGAAGTAGAGTGCATGGAAAGATGGCCGAACAGCAGCACCTCTTCGAGTCTCGTGGCAGAATCTGCAGAACTGCCGTCGGCCGGTGTAGCCGGATCTATGTAAAGTACACGCCGAGGAGATAGCAGTACGCCAAGCCCCGGGCGAGCAAGGGAGACAGGGAACCGGCATTGGGGAGGGGGGCGTGGAATCTGACAGGTACCATATGTACATAACTATGTACGTACTATGGCGTCAAAGTCCCTTGATGCTAGCTACCAGAAGCTTCCCCCAAGAAAACACGGGTCTATCTATCTACAAGCAACCGCAGTCATGCAAGGATTCGGGACTCCGCACTCGACAACGCACGCACGCTTCGGCTCCGAGGGGTATCTAGTCCCGATCCAGCTCACATTCTTCACCCAGCCTGCAGGTACGCGTGGATGTCTTGGAAGGATTGGAATGTCACAACCGAAGGCACATCTACCCAATCTAGCAATGATTTCGTGACCGCGAATAAGGCGAGGTGGTGCTGGTGACTACATCCATCACGAAACCAGGTAAACCTTCATTCGCCAGAGCATTGTTGGGCCTGGCCTCGTTCTCCAAAAGCAGGATACAGCTGTCGAACCCCTCGAATCCCCGAATCCCTCTCAACATCGAAACGGCACCTTTTTTCTGCTTCCATGAACATCGCATCTTCGGGCTTTTGTCGTCTGCACAGCCCCCGGATAGCGCGTACAGCAGGGTGTCTCAGGCACGGCTCCGGAGGATCACCTCGAGATAAGGACGAGAAGGTGGTTCCTGCAGGACGATGAGCAATGAGCAGAACGGGATTTCACCACCGAGAACCTACATACGTGCGAGAAACTACCGGCCACAGAGAGAGCCTGACCGTCGCTCGGTCGACGTGGCCTCCGATTCCACCAGAGAATCGTCGGAACCTCGAGAACGAAGGGCCTCGACCTGCTGAATCACATCCGAATCGCAGCCGTTGCATGTATCATGAGCTGGCTGACGCGTCGCGAAATTCCCCCATCCGGCTTGTGGGTGCGATGTGTGTGTGTCTTGTGTATCGTTCCGGCCATAGAGTACATTGCAGTCCGGATGCTGGGTGACGAGTTTTCGCGTCCCGAATGGATAAGCACGTGAGAGCGCCATCGCAGCGATGTGGTTCCTGCGAAGTTCTATTCTTTGACGTCTCCGCTCATGCAGCCAGCCAGTCATCGGTCTGGATTGGACTTTCGGTGACAAAGGTCGTTCGTATGGGCCGAGCCAATGGCATGACAAGCCGGTAGAATTTTGCATGCCGTGCTTTCCACGTCTCCTCCCCCCAGAGCACAAATTTCTCCGACGAACCACACCGCAAAGCCTCCATAAGATTCTATGTAGCCTCACGGTTGATTCTGTGGTGGTGGCTTTCCAGCCCAGGAGTAGGGCTCCCCAATTGTCCCTTGCCACCCCCTTTGGACCAGAAGGGACGAGTCCTACCGAGCGATATATAGGTCTCAGATGCTCACCACGAGTCGGCGGTATGTACGGAATCCGGCCCCGTTACGTAGCGCCCGGAGACAATTTCCTGGTAGCGAAAGGGACGGCGGCCGCACCTTGTGGTTTTGTTTCTCTCGGGTTCTGTTCAGGTACCGGCCAAGCTCCTGCCGGATGGGAGCATAGTGGTGATTGGATAAGCCGGGTGACTCCGTGGTAAGACGACTCCGTGGTATGATGGAGCGGAGAGCGATCGTACGGCAAGACGCACCGCATGTCAGCATTTATCACTTGCACCAACACATGGAATTGCTGGCGCCCAGCCGCACGCAAAAACATGCACTCTCTCCGAGGTCTGAGCCCCAGCGCCCGAGCTTGCATGACAGCTCGTACCTGCCAAGGACTATCGATGCGTGGCCAGGATCAGGGGTGCCCGATTGTTCCCGGACAAACCCATGCATTGGATCGAGACTGTTCGACGACACAACAGTCGCAGACGAAGGGGCCAACCGGACTCCGCAGCCCAGCTTCCGCGAACATCTCAGAATATCTACAACGATTGGAAAGTGCTTACCTACTCTGCCCCCCGACCGTGATGGAAGCGCCCAGTCCTGTCCCCACCGGCCCGCCACGGAAGAACTCGGCCTCCACCAAGGCTCTCATCACCGAAGGGCTGACTCTTCAGCTGGATCGCGGCAACCGATTGACGCCTCGCTGCTTTGTTCCTGCTTAGCATGGCCATTATTTGGCGCAAAAGGCGTATATGGGGTGGGCTTCTGTCCGGACATTCAATCCCTCATCCAACTATGTAGCATCACTCTTTGGAGCTGTTCCGTATGCGAAGATAGTCATGGCGGGCATCAGCCGTAGCACCAATCATTGCCAGGAAGAACCCCCACTCGCTGAATCTCACGATACATCCTACGGGGTAAGTGTATTTTCTCGTTCCTGCAGATGCCATTCGCTCTTGGCTTTGGCCCGATGTCCCCCGCTATCCTATCTGTGGTTGGCCCACTCTTCGGGGCTGCGTGAACAGACCCAGCTCTGCCGTCTCATCATTTCCTCCCCTACCCTGCAGCTGTATTTCGGCGCCGGACCGCACCACACCAGCCGATGTCTCTCGAATCAGCACTTCTCCTTTCGTTTTCGCCCCATCTTTTCTCTTCCCCGGCAGCTCTCATTCCCCTTCGCTTCCTCACCATTCCGGCCATTGCCCCACGGGCTGTCTCCTTCCTCCCCTCACATCCCCGGTTTCCTTCATAACACCGCTCCTTCGCCCGTCGTCCTTCTCGTTTTTTTTCTTTCTTTCTACATCATTGTCTGTCAGGCGTTCACGTCCATCGATACCCACTGCTGATATCTTAACGGAAAGGAATCTATCCTGTCCATCTACATTCCTTTAGGCATCTACCATCACATCCGTCTCTACTACATACTTTCAAAACACCTACATCTCGAACCTCACCCATCATGCAGATGAACGGACTTATGACCATTGCCCTGGCGGGATTCGCTGCCATTGCGTCTGCTCAACCACACAAGCACCACCTGCACCTTCGTCATGCCGCTATGCCGCGCGATGCTCTCATTGAGTACGACACGCCGACCACCGAGAGCAATAAGAGGGGCGCTTTTTCTGGCTCCGGCATAAACCGCGATTTCCCTGACGGAAAGATCTCGTGCTCCGACTTTCCCTCCGAATACGGTGCCATCAAGACTGACTGGATCACCAAGCACGGCTGGTCGAGTATCCAGAAGAATGGTGGCAACGGTGATCACATCGGCGTCTGTTCCGATGGTGCTCTGTGCAACTATGCCTGCCCTGCGGGCTATAGCAAGGCCCAGTGGCCCGAGGTACAGCCGGCTTCGGGAGAGAGCATGGGCGGATTGAAGTGCAAGAACGGAAAGCTGTATAAGACCAATAGCTCTTACAACAAGCTTTGCCGTGCCGGGAAGGGGACCGCGAAGGTTGTCAACAAGCTGGATAAGCATGTGGCCATCTGCCGCACCGACTACCCTGGTACGAATCTCCCACCTTTGACACTTTGGCATTATGCTCACTTTCGTTCAGGCTCCGAGAACATGGTCGTTCCGCTGTCGTGTACTCCTGGCTCCAAGCAGGAGTTGACCGTGCCAGAGGCTAGCAACAGCTACGTCTGGCAGGGCAAGTCTTCGTCGGCGCAGTACTACGTCAACAACGCCGGAATCAGCCTCGAGGACGGGTGCCAGTGGGGCACTCCCGGCGGAGGATTGGGTAATTGGTCGCCCGTCGTGATCGGCGCCGGATTCTCCGATGGCAAGACTTGGTTGTCCATAAGCCAGAACAGCCTCAACAGCGAGCCGCTTAACTACAACATCCGCATCGTTGCCGAGGACGGGTCCAAGGTCAGCGGCGATTGCTGCTACGAGAACGGAAAGTTCACCAATGGAGAATCGGTCGGCTGCACCGTCGCTGTCGACAACGGTGGATCGGCCAGGTTCGAGCTGTACTAGATGTACACGGCGCCACCCCGGTCGTATATTTTTGTTATTTTGTTTATTATTGTTGTCGGGGATCATCATTCTGTTTTTTTTCTTCTTTTATTCTCCCTGACAGGATATGCATTTTGTGTCATCGTCGATTATTGTCTGGTCACATTTTCTTTTTTTTATTATCGGAATTTGTCCTACATTGCCGCGCAGGGAGAACAGGCGGGAAAAGCAGGCTGAGTGTCGAACCCTTGTGGCACTCACCCAGCCGAGCCGGAAGAGACGGAGACCATACCGGACCGAGGAAGAACATAGCGGAAGGACAGAGGTAGGTACATAGAGGAGGGACATAGAGGGAGTTAGTTTTTCGGAGGTTTGGTGGATTCAATGACTTCATGTAGCTCTAGTTTTTACTTTCTTCCTATGTATATAGATATCCTGAGACTCGTCTCGATACAATTTTCCTCTTTGGGATCCTTCCCCCTACTCTACTTTTGATCTTCTCCTGTTTATTCGTGGGTGGCTTTTAGTTAGCTCCAATGTCTGGTTTTCGTCCTCAATGAAGGTGGTTTCCCATCAGCAGATTACATACCACTGGTGGCTGTGATTTGTTTTCTTTGCTTTTCTTATTCCCTACGTCTTTTTCTCTTCGCAGCATTGACATCCACCCCACTCTCCCACTCTACCTTATTGGGAGGGGTTGTACCTTCTGTTTCCAACTCAGCAAGCAGAGGTATCTTTTCTTCTTTTCTTCTCTTCCGCTACCTACATGGTTGGTTTCTTTTCGGCTCCCATGTCCTTTTCTGCAGTTTCGCATTCCGGAGAATATTTCGAAAGAAAGTACTCAGGACTCAGGAGCTGGGGACGGTTATTATTAGCTTTCGCCTGGTGGAAAAGCCAAACAGCAGCGTATGTACCTATGAGGAGTGACAAGACATGAAAACCAACACGACAGGTTCGTCCTCGTCCAGTCGCGATCGGTGCAACCGCCGGCTCCGAGCGGGTGGGTATGGGTGGTATGGATTATCTATATGTAGCGCTGTGGCTCGCCGGGCCGGCCACTTCGAGTACATATGTACTCGGTCGTCATCAGCGGCTGGCCGCCTGGTTGGTTGCATGTACATCACCGAGGCAGCAAGGCAGGGCTGCGGCCTGCAGCACGTGAAGCAGGATCAAGTGATACATTTGATGCGGTGCTAATCGCCAGTGAAGGATATGCCGGCCGTGCACGACGTTCGGACATGATATCGAGCACCAATCACCACTCACATCTCGCACCACAACGCGCCGGGCACACAGCAGAGTGCAGCTGGTTAATAAGGGTACTGATGGCGTAGGTATATATGTGAAAGATGTGGCAAAACAAACAAGAAAAGCAACTGCGAAACAAACATCGGTCTTTCCTCCCCCCCCCCCACCCAACCAGCCAGCCGATCTATAAATGGTAATAGGAACCAGAGGACGGAAAAAAGAGATGCACCCACCAAACTCCCGCGCACAAATAGAGTACAAACAGCAGCAAAACCCAAACCGAACGGAACACAGGTCTCCCCCTTCCACCCGCATGTCCCTTTTCCGTGGCTAACCTCTCGCCCTCCTTCCCTCCGCCACGACCCTCCCGACTCTACCGGCGACCTCCTCGACGCCCCAGCTAGCAACCCTCGCCTCAGCCATGCGCTCCTCGGGGGCGAGGACGACGCCGACGACCATATCTCCCGACGGGGCACCCTCGACCTCAGTACCGGTCTGCATGGCAACGGCGCCGCGCGTGGTGGAGACGGTGATGCGCTTGGGCACGCCGAAGCCCATGCGGTACGCGGTGTCGTGCGCGCTAAGGTACGCGTGCGAGAGTGACTGCAGATGCTGCGACTGCGCGCTGCTGCTGCTCGTGGACAGTATCGCGTGCCCGGTCGAATCGGTGATGTGCGCCACTAGCGGCGAAGGCGCGAGTGAGGCGAAGTGCGACTTGAGCGATGGAGGTGAGGTGGGCTCTGACATGGTTGGGCGGGAGTAGCGGGTGGGAATGTGTGAGTGGTGAGTTGGATAGCGAGGTGTCGGCGACGGTAACAGTGCTGGTGATGTCGTGTGGCGCCCACGGAACCGGCGACGGAAGAACGGCGAGTCGCGTGTGAATGTTTCTACCTTACGCGGTGAGCGCCAGAAAAAACAGGACTGCCGAGAAGATCGCGCAGGCAACCCAAAGAGCGCGAGAAAGGAAAACAAAACAAGGAGGGAATGAAAGAATGAAGAGAAGTAAGAGAAGGAAAGGGTAAAAAAAAAAAAACAGATAGACGCGGTGGTGGTGGAAGAGGTGGTGGTGCGGAATTATTACGACGAAAAGAAATTATTACGGGAGGCGCAGAAGTTCACGTTAACGGGTTACGTGCATGCTCTGCTCGTGGAAGAGTGAAAAGTGAGACATTTTGAATTACGAAACGAAGGGAAAAGAGGAGCCAGGCGAAAAGGAAACAGAAAGAATGACACAGTCACAGATAGAGTAAGAAGATAGAAATCAAGATAAAAACTAGTTTGTTGATGGAGCGCTCTCGACTTCTCCCGCCCAGATGTACCTATTCTAAGAATTAATTAGTAGCCCAGAAGTCATGATCCGTGCCTGACTGGAAGCAACGTATGTACCTAGGGTGTGCATGTGCTTCGTAACGTTGCTTCCCCTCCATCCCAATCTCTTTTGACGCCTTACCGCCACTACAATTACACGACTCCCACAAAGAATTACTCCACCAACAACGCCCGCAAAGCACAGCTACACATTATCCCCGATGGCAGACGAAGGAGTGGCCAAGGCCGAGAAGCTCGCTGCGGCCAAGAAGCGGGTGTGTGTGTTTCGCTTCAGATTGTTAGCGGCTGAGAGTTGACACGACACTTAGTTTGAAGAGCTGAAGAAGAAGAAAGGCAAGAAAGGAGGGAAAGGTGCTGCCGCCGCTGCCGCATCAACATCAGCATCCTCATCAAGGCCGGCCACGCCTATAGAGAAGGAGACGGTCGAAGATGAGTTGGAGGCTGAGACGCCCACTCCCGCCGCCGCCGTCCAGGAGGAGAAGGCCGAGCCGGAGGCTACAGAAGCTGTTACGGAAGCTCCTGCTACGGAGGGAGTCGTAAAACCGTATGTTCGTCACTTGCGCGTGCGAAGTTTTGCGTACTTACTTTCCCATAGGGAGCCCCCGCCCACCCCCGGCACCGAAGCGGTCGACAACGAGACTCCTGGCGAACTCCAGTCCGCGCAAGCCCGTGCCGCGTCGATCCAAGCTCGCCGCGCCTCCCAATCGCACTACCGCCGACCGTCGATAAACGCTACCGATATACTACGTTCGGCCAATAAGTCACCGCTGAGCCCTACTGATGTGCCGGACATCTACCACAGGCAAGCAGAGACCATATCGAAGCTTACGGAGGACAATGAGAAACTGGCCGAGGATCTGGAGAAGCTCAAGGCCAAGGGGAAACGGTTGGCGGAGATAGAGGCCGAGAAGGACAAACTACAGGAGCAGCTCGCGGAGGTGAAGGAGGAGCTTAGAGGCGTCAAGGGACGGATTGACGACGCCGAGGCGGGGAAGAAAACGAGTGAGCAGGAAATGGAGAAGATGGTTGGTAATTTTGGGCGATTGTGTAGATGCGCAAAGCTGATGATGGTAGAAATCTGAGCTCGAAGCTCTGAACCGACAGACTTCTCACCTGACTTCGCAGGTCACCGCTAAAGACAAAACTATCTTCGAGCTCCGCCTTGCCTCGTCCGACTCGTCGAACTCGCAAGACCGCGAATCCCTCACCGCGAAAGAAGACCAGATCGAGAACATGGAAATCGACCTTAACAAACTACGCAGCGAACTCGAGCGCACCCAGAAATCGCTATCTACAGCGGAGCAGTCGCTGAAAGAGAAGGAGTACGCCAATGAGGCGCTCCAGGAGCAGCTCTCGGCCGCGCAAAGAGGCTTGGAAGCAGCCAGCACAAAGATATCAGAGGAGGCCACCCAGCACTCCGCCCTTATGTCGCAGCTCGCCGCGGCCAAGGAGGAACTCGAAATCACCAAATCCGACATCAAGAAGAAGAATGCCCAGATCACCAATCTGGACAAGGACCACTACACGCTCAAGACGATGTACCGCGATGCCGAAGCAAAATCTCAAGAATCATCGCGCACAGCGATCACCAAGGCACGCGAGGCGCAGGATTTGGAAGACGCCCTTGCGGAGGCGAAGCGCAACGCTAGTCAGTTGGAGGCTGAGCGCGAAGACCTCAAGATCAAGCTCGAACGCGCACTCGCCGAAAACCGGAAGCTCACCGGCGGCGCGAATGCCTCCTCCGATCGCGACGAAGTGGACGAACTCGAGGATGCGGAGCGGAAGCGACTACGTGAGCGCGTACGTGCGCTCGAAGAGCAACTGGACGCTGAGAGGAAGCGGCAGCCGCACCACGAGCCGCAGCCACCCTCGGCCACGCCGACGAGGCACAACAGAGGCATGAGCATGGTCTCTGAAGGCAGCTTCTTGAGCGACGACGCGGACTTTGGCGAGTTGATGAAGCAGCAGATGGCCGCCGCGCGGGACAAGGAGGAGGCCGCGGCCGAGGAGCGCAAGAGGGCCGAGATGGAGCGGCTTGAGCGGATCCGGGACGTTAAGCGGGGTCTCGAGAAGTGGAAGGGGTGGAGGATGGATCTAACACTAGTAGGTGGAAGCCCACATGGGCTGGGAGAGATGTTTGAAGTGTAGGTAGATCAAAACTCCAAGAACTTTTTTTTTGGTTTATTCATTACTCGAATGCGAGCTAGCTAGGTCACAGCGGGGACAAACTGTCCATTTCCTGGCCGCCGTCCGCCTCAGCCTTGATCAGCCTTGATCAGCCTGTTGCAAAGCTCCCCTTCGCGCCTGTCCCAAAAGTGATAGAGAGCTCCAAGCAAATAACGAAGGAAGGGACAATGGAAAGACAAAAGAGATGCGACCCGTCCCCAGGACTCCCTACTCCTTGCCCGCAGAGGGCATGAAGGAGGGCATGGGGAGGAACAGAGGCCGCCCCCCACCCCCGGCGCCCATCTCGGCCTCTTGCCACCGATCCTCTTCCCTTCCCCTCCGCTCCAGGAGCTCCCACTCTGACGCCTCACTCTGCTCGTCTTCCTCAGCCGGGGGGCTGGGGCCAAACCCCCAATAGCAACTATTGGTTTGCTAGAGAGCGGAAATGTTAGCGAGTGATTTTCCATGACAGTACCCTCTCCTATTACGTAACCAACTAGTTACATGCGGCTCCAAAAAATTTCCTCAGCACAAAGATTCCAACATTGCAATCTACCACACCTTCAGATTCACCATCGTCACATACAATTGCAACAATGTCTACGCTCTTCAAAACCGTGACCGCTTCGGCGGATGACAGACCAGACAAGCCAGCATCGACCAAATCGCGCGTCCTGATCCTCTCGTCCCGCGGAGTAACCTACCGCCACCGACATCTACTCAACGACCTGGTCGCGATGCTGCCGCACTCGCGCAAGGATGCCAAGTTGGACACCAAGTCGCAGCTGCACTACCTGAACGAAGTCGCGGAGCTGTACAATTGCAACGGGGTGATGTTCTTCGAAGCGCGCAAACGACAGGACCTGTACATGTGGCTCGCCCGGAATCCGAACGGTCCCTGCGTGAAGTTCCACATCCAGAACCGTACGTCCCCTCACAAGTGGGGGGAGTTGAGGGGTGAGAGGTGAGAAGAGGGAGAGGAAGGGGCTGACTGCTGGGAGGGGACAGTGCACACGATGAGTGAGCTGAACTTCACGGGCAACGCCCTGCGCGGCTCCCGCGCGATCGTCAGCTTCTCGAAGGACTTTGACCTGACTCCGTCGGCGGCCCTGATGAAGGAGATGCTGTGCCACACGTTCTCAGTCCCCCGGGGCACGCGCAAGTCGAAGCCGTTCATCGACCGCGTCGTTTCCTTCACGCTCGCCGACAGCAAGGTTTGGGTGCGACACTACCAGATCAATCCCGGCCCCGCTCCTGCCGCTGCGGATGAGGACAACAGGAAGAAGAACGGCGACGACGACGACAACCTGGAGCTCATCGAGATAGGCCCCAGGTTCGTCATGACCCCTATCGTCGTACTCGAGGGAAGCTTCGGTGGTCCCGTCGTGTTCGAGAATAGGGAGTTCGTCAGCCCCAACGCTGTCAGAGCTGCGATCCGGCAGAAGGGTGCGGTCAGAGCTGGCGGCAGGGATATGGCAAAGACGAAGCGTATGGTCAAGAAGCGTGAGGTCGAGCGAGAGCAGAAGATCGCAAAGATGACGGAGGAGAACGTGGATGATTCCGTGCTGTTTGCGTAATGCGGGGGGTAAGGACGGAGGGAGGAGAAAGGAAAAGTGTTTTGTCACGATTGGCTATGGGATTGCATTGCCTTTAGAAATCGGATTGTATATACGCACGCCTCTACTATATGGTAATGATAACTTGGATACCTGGTGAAAAAAAAATTATCCATTACCACCAACCCTTAGGAGTTTATCCCCCTACACCGCCCTTTCGTCGAGTACCTTCCACGCCGCCTCCACCCCTACCACCGGCAGTGTCCCCTTCTGCAACAGTCCAACCTGCACCAACACGCTCGCTTGGTCCCAATACACATGTTCCTTCACCAACTTCCCCGCCCTGACCGTGACCACTGTCACGATCGGCACCTCGACCTCCCTATCTGTCGGCGGCACACCGGGGAGCATCCACGGGATCTCGCAGGTATGTCTGAACGCCAGCACCATCTCATCGACGATCTTGTCGACGCCGACGGTGCGGCTCACGAGGGTGATCCGCAGACTCGGCGGGACACCTGGGAGGAAGATCTCCTGGTAGAACCTCCTCAGAGCGTGCTCGCCAGCCGCGCCCACGAGCGTGGGGATGTGGAGCACCGTCGCGCCCCGGGAGAGTGTGCCGAGCGTTGCGGCGGCGGTGGTGCCCTTATCCGAGAACCTGGTCAGGAGGTGGTCATCCCACAGCGTTTCCAGATCCCCTCCCGGCCGCTCCAGGGAACCGATGTTGTCCCGTAGCAGTGCCAGGGTGCGCGTGAACGCAAGGCTAGCGGATGTCCGGTCGTAGGCTGTTGTCGCGGCGGCGTCGGCGAAGCCCGCCGCGGATGAGTACAGACGGATCCGGAGCGAGGACGAGCTAGGCGCCGAGAATGGACAGTCCGAGGGCAGGTGCAACAGGACCTGGACACCGGGTTGGAAGTTGGTGGGTGGCAGCCTGGGCGGGTAGTATGCGGATACACATTGAAGCTGTCGCGAAGGGCAAATCGCGAATTGGAGAGCGGCGGTGGCGGCGGCGCCGAACGCTATTGTCGGATATTAGCGGGGGTGGGAAATACGAATGGGAGGAGGGACGACCGATGATGCCGTATTTATCGTTACTCTCGAGGTCGTCAGCTGCATCCTCGATATCCCGTGCTGTAGCGTACGTTAGGAGGTGAATGCTGTAGCCTTCTGAGGCCCAGGGTTCAATGTCGAAAGTGGGCGTGTCGGTAGCGATTAGGATTATGGGTCTTGTGGGAGGCATTGTTGCGGTCGAAGCACAGTGGTAATTGATGCCAATGTAGGGATGTCGTCGAGTGTCATGTAAGGTAGCTGCATATGTATGTTCTTTGTAATTGCAGAGGGGAGGTGTAATGTAGGGCAGATAACCGAGTTGCATGGCATGTCACTCTGCGCCGAGACTCTGATGACGATCAAGAGGTATGTGTTCTCAAACATGAAGCCCACTATGTACCATACTCGTATCCCTCACCGCTGCGTGTGCGCCGGCAGCGAATAGCCCCTCGACATGAAATCCTTATTCTTTCCGGGTTTGTGTCCATCCTCCTTCTTACTAAACAACGTCTGGATATTATCGCTCATCTGCGACTTCCGCTGCTCATTCTTCAGCTTCTCGTCTTTCATCACCTTGCTTGTCAATGCCGCCGTCGCGGGGTTTCGTATGTTGGACTCCTTCTCCTTTGCCTTCTTAGAGCTCTTTGTAGAAGCCTCGTCAGCCTTCCGCTTCTTGGACTTCTTGTCGGATAGCTTCTTGAGTGCGTGTGTGAGCCCTTTCTCGGCGAGCGCCTTAACGCGCTCCTTTAATCGTTCGATCTCAGCGGGCTCGTCGGGATTGATCGGGATGACATCGGTGTCTTCGTACGGCGTGTTGCACTGCACAACTGTCAGCCCGGATCGCCACCAAAAGCTCAACCATCGGACGGCCTTACCACTAAGCATCCGCCCTCCTTCCCGCCGATCTCCTTCGCCGTACTCTGATCGAATGCATGGCCACACGGTACGAGGTACACCGCCTTGCCACCGGGCCCGAGCTCCTTCCTACTGACAGAACACACCCACTTCGCATTCCTGGCGCTCTCACCGTCCTTCGCATCTTCCTCGAGCCGCTCGAACCGGACCTCGACCACATCCTTCAGACACTTGACACGCCCATCCAGCACCTCCTCTCCGTCGCCGAAGGCGGTGACGCCGTGGAGCAGCCACTCGATGACACTGACCTTGTTGTATAGTATCCCCTGGGAGTCCGACACGACAGGCGACGACAACGGCTTTTTCGACAGCGGACAGGTGCTCCAGCGATACGCGCGGTTCTGTGCTTGTGTGTCGCGCACCTGGCTGTGGGTGGGGTTGCGTGCGGCGGATTTGACGAGTTCGCGGCGGGTGGGGATGCTGCAAGTCGGTGTCAGCACACGCGCCAACTTTGATTGGAGAAGCGCGCAGCGGGGGGGATAAACCTTCCTCCGTCATTACCCATGACTGCAGTTCTCTGGCTGTGGATCTGATCTGATATGTGGTGTTGCGTGAGAAGAGCGTTCTTGCAGTCGCGTTGCTGGGAGCTGAGCTAGAAATTTGTCCTGGCTTGGGTGAGCGATGTTCACTTGTCCCAATCCTGGCTGGTGGCGGCGAGTGAGTCACCAATGGATAATTAGAAAGATTTACATACATACTTAGGCGCAGCCACACGACAACGTATGTGGGAAAAAGTGCGAATATCTATAGGTATTGCGCTATTACTGATTAACCAAAAAAAAAGTAGCCTATGATAGCGAGAGGCGAACGTTGAGATAGCTGGACCGGGCGGTATCGCGACTCGTCATTGGTAGGATAGTCGCAGTCCACACGAAAAGTCCTGACCATCTCAGCGGCACTCAGCCGTTCAAATACCTATTTCTGCCCGCGAGTTGCGGGTTCCTGACGACAAATAGCAGCGATGGCTGGCATACCTAAGTAAGCTTCCGGTAGCAGACGAAAGAGCCCGCAGCTGGTGGTTTCTGTTTCTGCTGTTGCGGGTCATATCACACAGTGATGGGTAGGTACTTTGCGCCATAAACCACTAGATATGCACTCGGTTTCCCCGTGCCTCGACCCATTCCGGTTGGAGGGATAGGAACTAGGTGTCCATCCTATTGTTTCGCAAGACCAGCTGCTACTCTATCTGGAGGCTGTGCTGTCCCTCGCAAAGAGTAAGAATATGTATGGGCGTAGACATCTAAGAGTCACCGACGCGACACTTGTCCCCTGTCCCAGCGGAAGAAGAGTCATACATACACTGCCTTGACGCGATGTCACGTTGATGGTGCTAGTTACGCGTAGTTTTCGCTCGGCGCAGTGCATTGAGTTGCACATGTCGCAATGGAAAACCAGAGCGAGAATTGGGGCAGAGTGAGAATTAGCAAAGCTAATTGCGAAGAGGGGAAAGTATAAAGGAGTCGGGCCGTCCCTGATTTTTGATCGGTCGTCAAGCACACGAACACGAACAGAAACCGCAACAAATCCCCCCAATTCCTTGCTGACCATCTCACACAATCACCCTTCTCCCTTTAACCAACGTATACCACAATTTAATGGCGAAAATCTTCGCCGACTGTGTGATCGCTGTGAGCGGAACGCACAAGGGAAATACTCAGAGTAAGTTCGCAACCGACCTCGGGTGCGCCCGCACTCGAATATCTACGTGTCGGTTCCGTGTGCTAATTGAATCGCAGCTCAAGTACGTTGACGTAACACGCGCTGCCTATTGACCTGTTGTAGCTCATACTAGCTCCCTCCTAGATCGAACGTAATGTCAAGTGCAATGGCGGAGTATTCACCAAGGGCGTGGTGCCGGATATCACCCATCTGATCACCAACGAAGCCGACATCCTCAAGGGATCCACCAAAGGTTGCAATATACTGTCACTCACGAGTCGTTCCTGCTAGTGCTAACTTGGTGTGTGCGCGCGAAAAGTCAGCCAAAGTATCGACGCCAACGCCCATCTCGTCTCCATCGACTGGCTACTAAAGTCCGTCAGTGCGGGCACGAAGGAGCCGGAAGCAGACTACGCACTCGATGTGAGTGCCGTGGGTTCGCAGCCGAGTGGCAAAAAGCGCACTGCCAAGCGTGACGACGAAGAGGAGGACCCCGCGGCCAAGAAGGCCAAGATTACCAATAGTACCGCGCGGCCGAAGCGGGGTAAGGCGTCTACTCCTGCGCCCGCGGTTGACCCTTCTGCCACTACGCGCCCGAGAAGGGAGAAGCCGGCGACGGTCAAGGCTGAAGGTGAGGCTGAGGACAACAAGAAGGTTGCGGCTGGTAACGGCCGGTCGAAGAAGGTTGTTGCTCCTCCTGCCACTGTCAAGGAGGAAGACGAGCAGGAGGAACCGGCCAAGGACGAGGAACCGGCCAAGAAGAAAGCACCAGCAAAGCGCAAGGCAAAGGCCAAAGGCAAGGCAAAGGCCAAAGGCAAGGCAAAGGCCAAAGTGGAAGAGGAAACTGAAGAGGAGGATGAAGAGGAGGATGAAGAGGAGGATGAAGAGGACCAGGTCGTGATGAAGACTGTGGTCAAGAAGGGGAAGGCTCCCGTCGACGAACTGTCCGGACTTGGTAACTCTCACCATGTCTACACCGACGCCTCTGGCACGGTCTGGGACGCCACCCTTAACCAGACTAACGTTCGTAATCCTCCACCCGTCATCGGCTTGGCAGACCCTCTAACCCGTTCAGATTGACGCGAACAAAAACAAGTTCTACTACATCCAGCTGCTGGAGCACGATGCCGGTGGGCAGTACTCCGTCTTCTGCCATTGGGGCCGAATCGGTGAGAGGGGCCAGGGCCAATTCAAGTGCAATGGTTCCTCCTTGGAGCTAGCAAAGTCCGCCTTCGACAGGCAGATGAAGACCAAGTCTGGGAAATACTGGGGCGAAAGGGAGAATGCTCGCGGCGGCGGAAAGTACTATGCTTACCTCGTAGGTTCGCCCGAGTCCCAGCAGCCCCGTTCACGCGCTGACTTGCGCGCGTAGGAGAGAAACTACGATGACGAGGATACCACCAAGCCGTTGGATGAGGGTCCCCTGCATCCGACGGCAGAGAGTAAACTCTCGAAGCCGCTCCAGAATCTTATGAACCTCATCTTCAACCAGAGGTTCATGCAGCAGTCGATGGCGTCGTTGTCTTATGACAGCAAGAAGCTTCCTCTCGGCAAGCTGTCCAAGACCACCATCATGCAGGTAGCCAACCTCTTGACTGACGCGAGGAGTGATGGCAAACACTAACTGTTTCCCAGGGTTACGAGGTTCTCAGGATGATCGGAGATGTGATCGATAATCCGACCGAGGCAGTGGCCAATTACCGGCAATACGGCTCGAACAACCGCGAAATTCTCAACCAGTTGTCCTCGAGATACTACACCGTGATTCCCCACGACTTTGGCCGCAGCGCACCGCCCCGCATCCAGAGTTCGGAGATCCTCAAGAAAGAGACCGAGCTGGTCGAGAACTTGGTCGACATGAAGATCTCTTCCGAGATCATCAAAGACGCAAACAGCAACGCCAACAGCGTCCACCCGGCCGACACGCAGTACCTCTCCCTCGGCCTCGACGAATCCGAGGCGCTCGACAAGAACTCGACCGAATTCAAGAACCTGGAAGCCTACGTCAAGAAGACCCACGGCAAGACCCACGGCATCAAGCTCGCCGTCGAGGAGATCTTCCGTATCACCCGTTCCGTCGAGGAGGATCGCTGGGTCAGCGCCGGCTGGCACCGGTACCCGGCCGACAACCGCAAGCTGCTCTGGCACGGTAGCAGGACCACCAACTTTGGTGGTATCCTCTCGCAGGGACTCCGCATCGCGCCGCCGGAAGCTCCCGTCAACGGCTACATGTTCGACAAGGGCATCTACCTCGCCGACATCGTCTCCAAGTCGGCCAACTACTGCTGTGCGACGGCGTCCGAAAACACCGGTCTCCTCATGCTCTGCGAAGCCCAGCTCGGCAATCCGATGTTCGAGCTCACGGACTCGGACTACATGGCCGCCGAGCACTGCAGGAACGGCGGGCACATCAGCACCAAGGGCGTCGGCATTACGGCGCCGAGGGCGTGGGAGGATGCCAGCGCCATCCACCCGCAGCTCAAGGGCGTCAGCATGCCGAAGGTCACGGGCAAAGAGTCGTCCATCTGCGCGGATTTCAACCCACCGGGCGCCTGGCTGCAGTACAACGAGTATATCGTCTACGACGTGTCGCAGGTCAAGATCAGGTACCTGTTCAGATGCAAGTTCAGCTAGATGGAGCCGTGCGGGGAGCGACGATGCATGGGTTACTTTTCTTTTTTCTTTTTCTTTTTTTTTTTTTTTGGGGGGGGGGGGGGTATGGGACGGCGTGGTGGGTGTGTCTGTTTTTCCGTTTCCCGCCTGCCTGTAGTTCCGGTTTGTGTGCCCGGTGCCGTGCTCAAAAATGAAAATGGAGTTGCTTGTCGCCGGAACTTTCGTAGCGATGTGTGACGGAGTGTGGACTGACGAGACACCACTGCCGATATGTATGTAATCCAGATCCACGGCCGGCAAGTGTCTGGGGCGGAGGCCCGGCCGGACGGTAGCGGACGCAGTCTCGAGACGTAGAATACGTATGTACATATGTAGCGGCGGAGCATGCTCTCCACCGAATTCTCCAGCGCCCAGCCACGCAGGGGGGGGCCGAGCTGCGCGCATAGATATCTATATATCTAGTCGTTGGACAGGCCTTGCACGTATATCACTCGCGCCGCCGCCGCGGCTTGCATGCACCGCATGTGCGCAGCAGCGCAGACACCACGCCGCAGCGCGTCGTGCTCCGGCACGGCAAATTGCCGACAGGCAGGCAGGCAGGCAAGGCAGGCCACGGACGGGGGCCGCGGCGCCCGCCCCGAGCCGAGCGACAACGGCACATCGTATCGTACGCGTGGTTATGTATCATTTCCGTCCGCTCTAGGTGCGTGCAGGCGGGAGAACGCTGCCCGGCGGAGGAGGGAGGACGGGGGAAGGGGGGGGGTCCGGTGGGGTCCGTGGGCTGTTTCGCCGACAACTCACAAGCGGGGACCGTGCTCGAGCAAGTGCCCACCCCCCAGCGTTGCTGGAACATGTATGTGTGATAGTGGGGCACCGTCTTCTTTCTTTCCCTTGCCACAGCGGCACCGTTCTACCTATGCATAGGTATGTAGATAGCGGACTGCCAAGGCGATGGCGTGGCGCACGTGACCCGCCCACGGATGTCCCGGTTCACGTGGGCCTGCGAAGTCGCAAAAACTCACTCTGCAAGAATGAGAACGAGCTAAACTCCCTTGGCTTGGAAAGGCACTACTGTGGGGAGTTTGGACGGGAGCTGAGCTCGGGTCTGGATGCCCACGATCGACAGCTCTCTGGATTCCGAAACACAACTCCGACAATTGAAGTCGTCAAAAGTCCCAGGCGTGGAAAACCTGCCTTACCCGACGAGAGGTCCGTTAAACCCTCAAACATCTTTTTGGTCGGGTGGCAGAAACTTTGCCTAAACCTGGTTACAGCTCAGTTGGCCCCGCTGACCCGACAAAACAAGCTGGGGGAGTTTGCTGGCGAAAGTCCTGTTCAACATGCCTCTGGAGTGTTATAGACCTGACGTGAGCTAATTCTCGCTGTCATTGACCACAACGCCCAGAAGCGTTTTATGGCTTTCCGAAATGAATAAAAGATAACGTCCGGTTCACGTGGCGTCGGGCAGCCAGAGCCCAGGGGGGGCATGTATACGCGCATCACGCGCCATCACGCCCACAGGCGAGTGAGACACTGTGCGGGGAGAGGATCTCGATAGTATGTGCATCCGTCGACACGTCTCCAGGCACAGCCAGCAGGCACTGTGCTCTACGAACGTCCGGTGCGCCGGACGTATCCGATGCGGGGGGGACGACGAGTACGGATACGGCGCATTCGCATTCCATTCCGTTCCGTTCGACGAGTGAGCTGAGCTGAGCGGAGCGGAGGGAGCATGACGCACACTCCGC
>Ga0307508_10002129_pt1 | contig 21218 bp, 33 predicted proteins | sample 9_EM_MG_FD_203089 | JGI IMG/M metagenome (GOLD analysis project Ga0307508, IMG submission 203089) | Populus trichocarpa ectomycorrhiza microbial communities from riparian zone in the Pacific Northwest, United States - 9_EM | ecosystem: Host-associated > Plants > Roots > Unclassified | place...
CTAAAACTTAACCCCCCCCCCCCCCCCCCCCCCCCCCCTAAGCTACCGCAACGAAAATTCCGCGTCCGGAGCTGCCGTAGCAGCGGTACCTGGCTCTCGCCCCGCGAGCAAGAATTCACTCTACTCGAAGGGTCGCCCCAAAGAAGAATGTTCGCAATCTTGTTCATTGGGGGTTTGCAAAATGTCAGGCACTGGCAGGTGGCGCCACCGTCTGCGGACATGGAGGGATGTCGTAACAAGTGTCGCATACGATTGGGGACAAAAACAACTCGTCACCATCCATCCATCCATCCATCCATCCATCCATCCCTAAGCTCCTTTACGGTAGGTACTCTCCGTCCCCCTTCAAGAGAGAAGAAAGAAGAGGAAAAGGAAAAGAAAAGAACGAGATGGATATGGATATGGATCCAAAGGAAACAAAACACGTGCAGGCGGGCAGGACATGTGAAGAGTAAGGAGGGGAGGGAGACGGATGGGACAACGGAACGACTAACTACCACACCCTGACGTTGGAAACTACCGAGCCTCCCTCTCGTACCACGACGGGTAGCGGCGGCATCGGGGACGGGGGCGGCGACGGGTACCACGACGGGGACGGCCCGGCGGCGGCATACAGCTCCGAGCGCCTGACGGAGATCGGCAGCACGCCGAACATGTCCGTGAGCGAGGTCCTGGGCCTACTAGCGGGGGTAGCGGGCGGACCGGGGGGCCTCGGGCTGCGCATCCCTATTGGCACCGTCCCGATGACGAGGCCAACCTTCTCGTCCTCGCAATGATATCGCTCCTGAAGCTGCCCGAACTTCTCGACGGTGCGCAGGCGCGCGTGGTAGTCGCGGGCCCAGTCGACGACGACGAGCGCCAGCAGCGCCACGAACAAGTGGGCGATCGCGTATACGAGCAGCGCGGTCCCGCGCGTCATGGTCCGGGCAATGCAGGCCTCGATGCGGTCCTTGGGTGCGCTGCGGCGCGGCGCTTCCTGGTCGATGTTGAGGTCTCCTCCCCATAGCCGCGGCCCAGCGGGCACGGTGCTGGCACGGCAGTTCGAGATTCGCACGGAACGCACGCTGTGAAAGAGGTAGAAGAAGAGCCCCGCACTTAGGAGGATTATGAAGGTTGTGAAGGCCCAGATTGTGGTGAAGAAGAGGGCAGCCGTGGGGGAGCGCTAGAGAGGAGGTCAGTGGGTTGCGCGCGAAGATAGGAGGAGGGGGGAGATACTTACGCGGAACTTGCCCCACATCAAGGACATGCCAAAGATGCAGACGCCGGCGAAGTAGGCGCCCCAGACGATCTGGAGGACGGCGATCAGGGCCGACAAGCCCTCGCGGTTCACCCTTCTCGCTGCTCGAATGTGAGAATCTGTCCGTATAGAGTGCGACAGTAGGAGGAGAGGTAGCTACGTACCAAGGAACGCTGTGATTCCGGTTAGACACAGATGTGCGCCCAGATACAAGCCGACCACCAGCGTGATCTTTGCGACGTTGTCCAGCGAGAGTCCGCACAGCGCCTTCGAAAGGAGTGACTTCCTCGCGTCGCCGCCGCCGCCACCACCACTACTGCGCCGAAACTCCCGCAAACGTCGGGCCAGGATCTCGGAGCGCTGCGTGGTATCGCGGCGGATGCGGCTGCGGTCGCGCGGGTCCACGCCAAAATATATCGCATTGCCGGAGTCGAGATGTTGCTGGATCTGCTTGCTCGTGCCGATGGAGACGGTGGATTCGATCCGTGTGGTGGGACTGTTGTAGTCGGCCGGGCGCGGATGGTTGCTGCGTCCGCCGCTGCCCTTGTCGGCGGTGACGATGGTCTGCTGCAAGCCGTCTGCTACGGCCCACGGTATCGAGAATTGAAGATTCGACGACATTGGCTGCGATGGTAGTCATGGAAGACCCTGTCCGTCGAGCATCCGATCTTGATTATTCCACGCAGCAAAAAAAAAAAAAAAAATAAAAAAAAAAAAAAAATGAGAGTGTATATCGGGCTGTCTGTCACCCAATATGATTTTTGTTTTTCCCCGAAGGAACGGCTGACCTGTGCCTGGCAAAGTGTGTAAGTTGCTTCAGCAGGAAGAGCGATCCGGAACAGAAGAAACACGCAGGCGGCGGGGAGAAGGGCAGTGGCCTAAATAGCGGTGCGAATGGGTTCGAGGGAGGGACAGTGGGAAGACAGCAGGACACATGAAGCGAGCGAGAGCGAAGGGCAGCGCAATCCTGATCTCTCTCTCTCTCTCTCTCTCTCCTCCGGACCGCAGAAGAGATTCGGGCTTGTGGACCAACCGAGCAGGCCATAGGATGAAGCCTGCGAGCGTGCGTAGTCCTCCTTGCGATGTCGTTATGCATGCGAAACGCCAGTTGATACAAATCGTCCACCCACCCCGATCCCTGGCCGTCCATTCGCCCTATATCGACGTTTATATAAATATATACGCGCCATAGGTTTTCGCGGGGAGGGGACGAGAGGAATCGTAAATCAATACGCACGTCTTAATCCAACATTCCACGTCACGGTGAGACTCTTGCTGTTTGTTCCTGCATGCCCAAGGGAATTCTCCGATTGGGCACAGCTCAACCCCCCCCCCCCCCCTTTTTGACCAGTTATCACATAACTACCAGGAGGGGCATCGCTTTTTTTTTGGCCTGTCTGTACCTGTCTGTAGCAGTCTGGTCGAGCCACGAAAAGGATCGCGGGATCCTTCTTCCTCTTCCTTCGTCAGCTGAAACTCCTTCAATAAATTCGAGACCGAGGGAGAATGACAAATTACATACAAAGCCGGACGCTTCTGGGACCAGCCCCGCCCTTGGCTCGCGCATCCTCTCACTCGGGCACCCGTGGCGGGACGACATACGCCTCGCGCCTGCTGACTGATCGAGGTCGGGGTTTGCGCAGTGGATGGAAACCGGTGTGTGCGTATTGCCATGATCCGGATAGGTCGCATGCAACTGATGATTAAAAGAAAACGAAAATCGGCAGAGCGCGCCCTCGTACATATTTAGCGATACGTACAAGCTTGAAATAAGCATCTTCAGCCACTCACGTAGGAGCAAAGACGGACGAGAGCAGCCGGATATATCGGCACTGTTTGTGAATAGCTAGCTACTCGGCAAGAATTCATTTCGTGAGGATCATCAGTAGGACTGATAATATACAAATCAAGAGGGGACTCGGAAGTTGTGCCTTCGAACAGAGTTAGGCTTGCTAGCTTTCCCTTCGATAAACGAGGGAAAATGGTAGTTATGCGCGGTTAAAGAAGCAAAAGTAGCACGTGATGGTCCGTCACTTGGTTCTCACTCGGAGCATGCGTTCGAATCAGATCGCAACACTCGAAATTCCAGAGGAACTAGTGACTAGAGTGACTATTGCTCAGGGCCAACTAGAATGCAAAAATGAAGAGATGGAAAAAAGAGGATTGGAAGAAGAAACAGAGAACCCGCACAACTTTTGTCAAGAAAGCCCACCGCTGAACCAAAACTCCCAAAGCGTGAGGAAACTGGCAGCAAAAATAGATTATTGACGGTCCTGGATGAGAACAGAAACACTTGGCAGTATAAGGTGTGTAGCCGTCAGAAATGTGCACGGAAAGCACACCTCGATCATCACTTGCAAGCGTCAGCAAACGTCTCCCCTAACCGCCCACTGGAGCTCGCACCACTGGAAGACGACAGCATCACCGCTCATGTCATGCCCAATTGGTGAAACATGTGGAGGAGACGTCGACCCGCATATTCATCCAGCTCCGTCCCGTCGCGGGCAATCTTGACTTCCCGGCCACCATTGAGGCTGTTGCGTATGCCTCGTGTCTGATGGAACAGTAATGGAGATGTGCAGAGCCATTCCACCCTGAATGGCCTGCCCCACACCTTCGGCACGGTCTTCCCGATTTCCGAGTCTTCCTCGCCTGATTCGTCATCATCGTCACTCAGCGCTTCCCAGAAGACGCAGCCCCGTGCAGAGTCGTCTACAATCCGACCTTTCCGTGTGGTCTCTGTGGCTGCGGTGTACGTTTCTTTCGGGGTCTCAGCATCAGGACCAACTCGCTCACCCCCATATGTCTTCAATGAAATGTCTGGCGGTCGGTTGGTTGACTCATCGTTCGGCAGAACGTTTGCAATTTTGGACGTCATACGGGCGTACCCGCAGTATTGTCCCGACCTGTTCGCCGAGAAAATCAGAAATACACTTTCGGCAGCCTAGCGTCATGTCAGCACCTCTATCATACGTACATTCAAGGAGCAAGCGCCAAGACAATTTTAGCCCACCTCGAACGCTTGATTTAGTGCAGCCTCGTTGTGCTTCTGAGTCGCCCAGGTTCCGTGATTCTGGCTCAACTTTATATCCTCCACCGTTATACTCTTGAGGATGAAGTATCGGAATTTAGCGTTGGTCCGGGGGGTCCTCGCTCCCGACGGTCCGGTAGGTGGTGCTCGACCAATTTCCGGTGCCGCTGAGGTTCGATCCTGGGCCTCAGCCCCATCATCGACCGCAGCGCCGCCTTTATCGCTTGACTGGTCCGCGGCGCTGTGTGGTGGCGGTGTCAGAGAATCCGTCGCGCCGGTAGTTGAAGCACCATGGCTCCGAGGCCGGAGCCTACACACGAGGCGGATTCCTTTGAACCTGGCATTGTTGAATCGCAACATTGCTTGGTTACGAGCCGCTTCGGTGCGGTAGTTGACGAATCCGCAGTTGCTCGTGGGGATGATTCGGACACTTTCGAGTTCGTGTCCGCAGCACAGAGAAAAGTGATCCTTCAAGGCCGCTACATCAACCGAGACTGGCAAATTACCCACCCATAGCGCGTAGCCAGTTTGCCTCGGTTTCCTCGGAGGACCTCTCGCAAGTGATGGTGCAGACGGCTGGGGCGGCGTAGAGCTGGTAAGGTTCGGGGTGCTTTTGGAGCCGTCTTGACACCCACCACTGGAATTAGAAGGCGAAAGACAGTGCTGTGCACACTTTCGGGGATGCGACTCACCGACAGCAACACCCCGGGCTGAAGGCCCGATACCGTCAAGTCCCGGTCCCCTTTTTCGGCGCGGCACACTGTGTCTCCGGGGTTGCTCGGGTACGGCTGGGTAGGATTGTGCGTGATCCACTTGCCCATGTAGCATATGTAGAGGTTGTTGAGCGTAGTTCATGGGCAAGGCGTAATAGTACTGTGCTGGCTGCTGCTGCTGTGATGGTGGATACCATGTTTGCCCAGCATGATTTGGTGCACCGGCGGGACCTGCGGAAACGGAATACGAAGGAGGCGGATAACTCGCAGGGTACGGCATCTGCATTAGCACTCCGGCTTGAGGTTCTGAAGGGAACGCGGCGTATGGCTGTTGGCCGTAAGTGTAAAAGGTTGGTGACTGCTGGTAGTTATGGTTGTACATATCCGTCAGCAGTGCTCCGCCGAGTCCGCTCTGATGTTGCTGTATTTGCTGTGCTATCTGGTACGCAACAGCAGCGGAAGAGGGACCCGTTTGGAATCCTGACTTGCTGTACAAGGGATCATGCGTCGGCGGAGGAGGGCCTTGTGGCGTGTGGTGGGAATGTCGCGAGGGGCGTAGTGGATGCTGGCTCGCCACGGGCAGGGCTTGAGGGTGATAGCCGAGACCCAGTTCCGGTAAACTTCGCTGCATGGCATCCATGTTGAAAGGTGATGGTGTCGATGCTATCGATGGTGCATTTCCAACACTGTGCGATCTTTGGATGGGCTGGTGGTGGAGTGCGGGAACGAAGGACTGTGGCGCTTGATGTGCGGGGAACTGCGGTTCTGGCGGATCGAAAGGAGCGGACATCTCGTCGGTTGACTGCGGGGGCAAAGGATATGGCCGGATCGGCGCTGGAGGATGTCAGATTTTATTGTCGGTTCAGGGGGGTGTGGCTACAGGAATCCCACCAGCATTTGAGGGAGGTAACGAGGAGGTAACGATGACATTTTGGGGGGTTTCAACAGTGCCGTCCATGACGAAATCTTAGACAGCGCTGAACTCAGTCAACTTGTTATCTATGTGATACTGGCTGGCCACCACACAGAATTATATAAGGGAAGCACATGCCCACGACGCCGAGGAGTCAACGAGGTGAACGGGGTTGGAGAGAAGGTACCGAATGGGGGGCTAGTAGCTGGCGGGGTGTACTCACAGAATAACTAGGCGCCGCTCTCAAAACTTCCAACGACCAGAGATAGCTATGCGCTAATGAAGGGGTGTCTATCTACAGCCTCTGCCCAAGCCGCAAGACGAGCAAGCGGAGCGATCAAAGACGCAGGTGCGATGTCTCAGACCACGGGACTCCTTTGAACCGGGTACGGCCAAGAAGCCTAGGATCGGAAGGTTGGGGGAGGCGAATCACTACCCGACAAGCCGTATGCAGTAGAGCTCGAAAGCGAGGGGTCCCAGCCGTTGACGGCGAGCAGTTCGTATGTAGCTCCGTAAGGAAGAGGCAGGTAAGGAGGGTATGCAGCCCTTATGTTTAGCTCTGTGTGGGCGGGTGCAGCGCACGGAAGATCTCGCACTGGAAACCAGACTGTATGTATGTGGGCCCTGCGACGGGAGGCTGGTGCCCTAGCCTATTGGGAATTGCGCAAAAACCCCACGCCACTGGCGGGGAGGAGGGGTGCGGACGGTAGCAGGCGCCAGACGTCCAGGCAAAGATTTGGCGGCCTGCGGCGTTTCCGCGTACCCGCTTAGCTGGGGGCAAGGGGACAGTATGGGGGATCGCGGTCCGGGAATGAGGAGTCGTGCCGGGCTGCCCTGAGAGATATCGCTGAAGAGGTGGCGACATTATAAGCTAACATGTGAGGTTGTGGAGGACAGGAGGAGGGGAGAGGAGCGTACAGCGTGCAACGCAGAGCGTACAGGATGAGAGCCTGTCCGTCCCAGTAGCCGTCCGGTTGCGCGGCTGAGGCCGTGTCACCGTTGACGGGCAAACGAGTTCAGGCGAGATCTTGAACGCAATCAAGTGCTCCGCTGCGTAACTTGTCAGAGGGGATAAGAAAGGAAGGGGGGCAGATCCGGGGGCGGTGGCCAGGGACGCGAAAGGCGATAGATATACGTAGCACCATCTGGGCGGAGGAGGAAATAACGACGGGACCTGCGCACTTCCCGCATTTAGCCTTTTTTTTTTCTTCGCCGAACCAGCACGAGCAGCACCAAGAAGATCGACACTCGTCCGATGGGGGAGCCCGTAATCTGCGTATGTAGGCCCCAATTGCTGTTGTCGTTACTGAACCGGTATGTAATCAGTCTAGCCTCCCTCTGCTCTAGCGGAGTGCCACAGCTCGATCACTATCAGGCATCGGAAAAAATTTGGCGTGCCGTACTGCGAGTATGTGCAAGCTTCGTGTTTACCCTTGCCCGTCGTAATTCTCCATTCGGTGCCCGGAGCACCGCTGAAAGGGACACGGGGATGGAAATTGTTGTGTGGGGCAGATCATGATGCACGAGGACACAGAGAGGGCTCCCGGGCTGTCCGCCACGGCCAATTCCTGAAGAATAGCAATAGGTCAGCACTCTCCGATTCGCCAATTGTAAGTCCGGTGGGGTAACTACCGTAGCCTCTCCCGTCGAGCGAAATCAGCACTCCCGTACGCCCGGAGGCGCCGCTCCCCGGCCCCGCTTGGCAGCCTGCAACTGCGCCGTCTCGACTGGTGCCTATTCTTGAGTCCGATAGTTACTATCGAAACCCCCGAGAATGCTGGTGCGGTAGATACGGCGAAATAGTGCTAGTTCCCAAACCACGGATAGCGATTTGCGAGTGCTTGTTGCGAGTTCTACAACATAACAGTCGGAAATGCACGGTGTACCAGGGATCGTAAGGACACAACAGCAGGTCCGACAGGAGACAGTTCTCGCAAGTCGCAAGCACCCTATGTATGCGGAATTGTCGCGTCGAAACCCCCAGCCGGTGAGTTGAAGAGCTCCACATGATAGATAAGCTAACGTGTGGTTCCCGGCAACCGATTTGCATCAATCGCCACACGACTGCGATGGACACGCAAGCCACCTGGCCATCGCCTGGATGAGATGGAGCACCTGTGGCGGGAAAGCGACCGCATCCAGACATCTCCGATAGGTCACTGAGGCAATCCAAAATGGTGACTCCGTTTCGCTGAAAAAGCGGTTTCCAATCATGCGCGAGTGGTATAGTCGACTTTCGGAGCGCAGTTCGTTTCCGAGTGTATCTAGAAATGATTCGCTCGGGAGCAACTCCCGAAAGACGATCAGCAAGGATTTCCTGCAATGCACACCATCATCTGCGTGGCCGCCGCCACCAGGAAGTGGGAGTGGCGCCTCCTCCCAAAATACTGGAGCCACAAATCCGACGAGAATCCCCTAAACACCCATCGCGCCATGGGCCCGTGCTGTGCTCTATGCAGCGGATTTGGACGTACCGAGGCGACATCGTGCTGTGCGCGGCTATTGGGCGGCTAATCTGGGCGAATGCCAGCCCCCCCAAGATGGCAGGATCGAGCGGCTAATCATGGCTGTGGGGTCGCATTTTGCCACCCGGTGTGGCAATGAGCTAACGGAGTATGATATCTATCGAACGACACGGCGCAGCACTGCCGATCACTTGGCGACCGCCCAGACCAAAGTCCATGACAGCTTGGTTTGGACGCGACGTAGGGCTGCTCGCAGCTGAACGTACGCGCTCCCGGCGGCGTGCGCGGCCCACCCCACGGAAGCGCTAGCACAATGGGTGTCCGGTCTTCCGGACGCCGAGCTCCGCGAGCGGTGAGTCGAGTCGAAAAACCACATGGTGGATATCGACTCTCGGATGCCTCAATACCTCTGTCTCATCATGACCAGAATTCGGAGACGTTTGCAGACGGGCCGGCCAGAACAGAGAGCACACTGCCAGAGCACAGGCCAGGCCACTCCAGCGCGGGACTTGGGGACTGAGACAGACAACCGACACAGCCACGCGGCAGACCCGCACGATCCTAGTCGAGCCGATAACCCAATCGGCCCCCAGACCACCTCGCTGGGCGCAGCAACGAAGCGAGACATTCTAGATCTCCGCCCCTCCGAAGCGCCAAGTCGGTAGAAAGAGACGCGGCCCCGGGCCCCCGCCGAAGTGCGAGCAGATGCCCGCGCGTGTGGCGAAAGATCCCCAGCGGGCGCTGATCACCGCGCCGATAGGTCCGGCAACCTTCGTGGCAAGACAGGCCGCTCGGCGATAGCTTACGTCAGCTCGACGTCTTCCGCAGGCGATCCCACGAGGTCTGCGGCGAAGGACTTGCCACCGTGAAACCGGTCCGCGCGCAGGTCGACAGTCTGAGTCTCGACCCGACAGCCCACAGCCCACTTCGGCCGGGTGGGCAAGAGGCAGCAGAACACCCCCGGTTGACGGTGGCGAGCACGAGAAGACTTCCCCGGATGTACCCACCAGTCTGTAGGGAGAGCAGTGGCGCACCACATATCTGTCGGCTCTGCATCTCTCTGGCCATACCGCTGACGCTGTGGCTGACAGCGCCGTTTCGTCCGATCTTCCTGTCGCCACACTCCAATGGGCGAACCGCGTGCCCTAGACAAGCCGCCTAAGGGAACCGATGGCAGCCATGTCCCGTACCGGTGCCCGATGCGCGGCGCAATCCGCCTCCCGGCGTTCCTCGTATCTCCTCACGGCCAGATCGAGGCTTCAGCACAGAATCCAAGAAGTATGTAGTCGCTCGGAGCGGGCAACGCCGGAGGCGGACCAGGGGCCGTCCGCGCTGTGAGCTGAGAAAGACGTCGCAGGCCCGTGGGCGAATGGGCACGATGTTGTGTCGTACCCGCATAATGTGATGTATCTCAATTACCTAGTAGCGTTAGCTTTAGCCGCTCGACCTAACTACACGGAGCAGAGTATCGGTACCCAATCTTCCGTGCTCAGCGGTTCTGCAGAGTCCGGCAGCGACATGCGTCCGCACGCACTGGCCAGACCGTAGCGTTGCGCGCGATTGTGCGCATCACTATGCGCATGGTAGTGTAACCCAAGCGATCATTGGAAGCAGCTAGCACAAAGTGAGTTGCGTGCACCCCACTATCTATCCACCAGGCTTTGCCGCTCCCAGCTGCGGTCACAGCTAGATATCTCGGTATATCATTTTTTGCGCGACACCTCGCCCGCCAGCACTCTCTCTACCCCATCCATCCAGCCCCAAAACAAGCACCTCGCCTACATCTCCCCCACAGGGCCACTCCCTCGCGGCGACCAGGCGTGCGTGTCACCTAATACATCCGTCGTACTAACTCCGGTCGGCCTGGTGAACGGAAGCGCCTTCCCTCCCGGCGGTGTTGGAGGAGTGGACGACGGTTTTACGGGGGCGAAAGGAAGAAAGAAAGAGAGAAAAGACTATGCCCGAAGAAGCACCAAACACGCAGAACCCCGACGCTTTCCCACAAGCGGTGCAATCGGTGCTGACCCCACCAGCCGGCCAGCTCGTTCTCACTGATGGACCAAGTGCATACATCAATGACTCTACGGGACCCCAACGCCGTTTCAAAAAACGTTTGACCATCCACCGATCTAGCCTGGAGGGCTGAAATGGCACGCACTCACCACGAGTTGCAGACCTCGCTGATGTTATAGCATGAGGAGGTCTCCTTCGAAAGCCACTCATACTGTCGACTCCAACCGGTCAATGCCGCCACCATTGCCGAACCTTATGCCGGGCTGATTCCCACTGGAAAGTGGTTGACTCGGTACTGCAAGAGCCGTGAGTCGTTTGCTTCCACTTCCCCCACCGAGCAAGCCCGACGGCTCCACTGACTGGTGCGGTTTGCATTAGGACTGCCTCCATTGACAACCCAGCCCAGAGCGGTTAGGCGTGCGCAGCCTGAGCATTGCAGATCTTTCGATCCCGGCACTGGGCCGTGTATGGGCAATACCGCGGCGTGTGCCTAGATATGCACTCGTTATCGTGGAGAGAAGGAGCCACGTTTAAGGTTTCTTTGGCCGCCCGCTTCCTCCGGGGCTGGGATGGCCGGCGAAAGGTTTGAAAGTTGAATGGCATTGGCTGCCCGGAGTCCAAGAGCAGGGCCATGAAGTGCCCCGGCGGGTGCTGTGGTGGCCAGCAGCGGCAGCTCACGGAACCCCTGCTACACATCATGGATCTATCGTCGCATCGACGAATCCTACTGGACGAAGCACCAGTCATCGGGCAGGTTCGAGATACAGTTGGCTTTCGGAGATGTATGTATGTAACACCCCCAAACAAGGCAGTCTACTTTAGGGGATTGCAAGGGCTGCGCCTCGTATTGGCTCGCTCTCGTATCTGGCTGGCCAGGGAAGATCGGTGCGGGGTGGCTACGGCCTGTTTGCCCTTTCTGACGGGCCTGGCGGTCCACTGGTCAGCATCTCTCCAACACGCAATATACTTGGAAAAGATGGGCTGTCTCGCCTGACAGATCCAGATGGCTCGTGTCCACACCAGGGGGCAGCACAATCCCCCTTCCTGCGGAAGTTTCTTCCATGGCTCGCTCCGCCTTCCGCGCAACTGCATAGTTATATGCACGCAAAAAAAAAGCTGACCCCAACTTCCCACGGGGGTGCCTGTGGTATCAAGCCAGCAAAGCCTAGGGAGGATAGATGTGCCCATCTGCTACTTCCTCTTCTTCCGCAGCCTCGAAATGTCTGCAGACTGCATGTCCATGGTACCCAACGAGTATTTACAGGATGTGAAAATCGCCAGCCCCTCCATCATCTCCCTGTAGCTAGACCGAGCGCAGCGGACCGCTGCCTGCCGGCAGAGATGTGATTAGTTACGTACATACCTACTCTAGCTCCCGGCCCTGCTTTCTCGCGTCTTCTTTTTTCCATGCGGGACGGACAGGCCATTTTAGGTACGTGCATCACACAGTCGGGCAGAATGCGTTGCATGCAGATCCCCTCCGCCGGCAATGTCATGAAGCCCAAGCTTACCTTTTTTTTTCCCTCGGAATACCTAAGGCAGGCAGCGGTGAGAAGAGGAAAGAAAGAAAAAAAGTGGTTGCCGAGTGACGAGCCCAAATCCTTCTTTCCCCTCCGGCCTGTGACCTCCGCGCCAACCCTCCATGACCACCACACTGCAACACTCAAGTACTTATGTAGGAGAACCCCCGTGAGCGGAGAGTTCCGCAGGCTTTAGACAGGGAAGGGAGGATACGCACCAAAAAAAAGAAAAACAATTTCCATTCGAGCCGGCACGCACGCAAATGTCTGCTCGTTACATTCAGAGGGATCTAAATGCCGTGCCGATAGTCCCCACTAGGGATTTCTGTCCACCTGATTCTATCCAACTCTAGAACCGACAAGGACGAGGACAACGAAGTGGCAAAATCCCTTTGGGGGGGGGGACGAGAACGAAGTCGGGCTCATTGGGCATTTCGAAAATATAACTGTACACCCCGGATAAATCTGTGTCTCGGACCGTCGATAAAAGTGTGAGAAGGCTCGGAATACTGCCAAGTCTACTATGTGTGGCGGACGCTACCGTAGCAGAAGCGAGGGCCGTAGCCAGGGGCATCCAGAGTACTCTGACCTACCGGCAGCTCAACAGCCGCGACCGATTCTCACTCTCTATAACCCTTCCCCGCGCCATCCGCAACACTCTCTGCCCAGCCGGCAGCGCCGTGGGTGGTTGATACATGTATTGGTGAACCGTAGTTCCGTAGATCATTGGGAAACCTCCCTAGAGCGTTCTCTCAAGCGCCCCCTTTGTTCCCCCTGTTTTGTCATCAACCGTAGGCCACATATGGAGATCATGGCGATGTACACACTGTCCGTTTCCCGTCCGCAGTCCGCCCGAAGGTGGCTCTTGCAAGTTCCCTTTTCCCCTCCGCCCAGGCCTACCCCCCGCAACACCCCACCAGCGTCCGGCATGGATGCAGTGTGCTCCGAGTGACCCGCTGTGCACATGGGTATGTACCTGGCAGAGTGGAGTGGAGTAGTTAGGTGAAAAGACCTGCCCTGCTCCCCACTTTATGCATCCGCCGGCTTCTGGATGTTTCTTTCTGGCTCGCCACAGCCATAGCCACAGCCATAATACACACCCTCCTCCACTAGAGCAAACGCAGCAAGCCCCAACCAGCTAGCTAGTTAGCTGCTACAAAGCGGAATTGCGCCAGCCTGCGTGCGGGCAAGCGCACGCGCTTACTCTTGGCCCTCGGCTGGCGGCTGACTGGATGACTGGCTGGCTGGCTCGTCCGAGAGACTAAATACAATCCATCCTAGGGGTAGTTACAAGGAATGCGTGATCCACATATCTAGTACAGCCCTTCCGTCGCTAAATGCGCACGCCGCGCTTAGCGACACATCCGGTCAACACTCGTAGTAAATGCGGATGAAATTACTTGTAGGCGTGCTCAATGCCTCCGGGTCAGTACATGCGGTAGAGTTGCGAATCCAGATTAGTTGCACACAACCCCTTTTTTACGCTGGTGTCAATAAATGCGTACGAGTCTTTGCCCGCCTAGCAGCGCCCATGCATCTCTCGTTTTGGGGTCCAACAATGTGAAAATGGTGTTAAGTTGAATCTGAAGAACTGTTGACCGTTACCATTGAACGAGCCGGCCATAAATTTCGATATCGCCGATGAAATCATGGAGTAGTTTCGTTCGCAACTGAATCTCTTATTAGTAGTCTACATAGATACCTCGTCTTGGAACCAAAATGGGTAAGGCCAAGAGTAGGTGTCAGCCTCATTGCATCATCCCTACATTGTTGAGTACACGATTACATAAGGCTTGGCGCTAGAGCAGGAAGCACATTCTTCTGCTGGTTTCATCTCTCTTCTTTCTTCTCTACGCTAACATAGACAACAAACACGATACGATACGCTACGTACTCCCTCATAACTCGAGAACCTCATTAACCTATTCTCATTCCGCTTAACTAATTCGGATTCATTTCAACATGCTTCTTATCCCTTTCGTCCGGTACAGACCAGATGTCAGATCGGCGTCTACATAGGCCAAACCCCAACAAACACCTAGCCGATTCAAATGTACATCGACGAGACTACGACGTCGACGGTGACAGCGACAACGATGTTGAGGCGCGGCGGTAGTGGTGGGTACGTGATAGCAACGGCAATTCCGCGGGGAGAGGGGGAGGAAGAGGAAGAGAGCGAGGAAGAAGAAGTGAACGTTCGGAACTTTACTGCGCCGAATGTTGATATTGACAACATGGTCGATATGCTCAAGCAGGGAGAGATCAAGCTACCGGCAGACGTCGTTGAACGCCATTCGCGCCAGGGCTATGCAGAAGGTATCGTAACGTCATCCAGGTCATGCTCTCCCTAGTATCTAATCTACCGTAGTATGCGTCGGGTGAGTCAAATTCGTAAGGCAGCAGCCGGCATTGCCAAACCGGATCACAAGGTGGCAATTTCCCCTACAGTCCGCCTGAGGAAGAACGATTTCCGATTGCCACCCCCGGACGCCACCACTCGGATGAAAAGGCCAAAGTGCCCGATGAAGGCAATGGAACATGCCTGCGTCGCAGAATGGCAATTCCAGTTGATATTCCATTCAGGGATGTTTCCCGAACAGCAACTCCAATAGTTGCTTATTCATGTAAGATACGTACGAATGGGCATGATACAGTTGATGAACTACGATATTTGACCTATACTTCCGGCTTGGGTAAATACGTGATGGGCTTGGAGAGCAAGTCACCGCAAGCATTGATTTTTATTTTGATACGGATCAGTTGTTTTCAACAGATTACACACGTCTGCATTGATTGCATCGTTGACTGTTCTCGCATATGTGTGTTGCTTTATATGTCGGGCAGCATGTGTTTCATTAGTTTTTTTGGTTGGTTGCTCCGGGGGGAGGCGACGAGACATGAATTTCCCAGCAGCGCATTCAGTGATGTCGCAGCATGAGTAATCTACCGCATTTTCTAACACCGCAACTTCAATGTAATATCGCAATTAGAGCAACTACCGCATTTCTTAAGCCGCAGTTAACGCGCATTTAGAACCGCGTTTAGCACTGCATTTAGAGGCGCATTTTCAAATCGCATTTAGAGCGCATTCTACAGGTCCTAAATGCGCTTTTACCGCATTCCTTGTACCCTAGGGTCACCCCGTCCGTCAAACCTTTGGACCAGGACTGATCCCGACTGGAGTGTCCTAGGGCGGGACGGAATGTGGCCGACGGCAGTCGACTGCCAGGAATCCGAAAAAATAGTATGATCGTGGTCGGCAGTAAGATTTAGGGGAAAAGATTCATTCCCCTAGTGCTATCACGTGACGTATTGCATAACAATAAGTCGTGTCGTCCGTCCGATAGCTAGGACGAGAACGGACGAACTATCTCAGTACAGTCTCCGTCCAGAGCTCGGGCGAGGCTGCCAATATCCTGTCCGGTCCGGAATATGGAGAACACTGAGTCAACGCCCCCCCCCCCCTTTCCCCACCAGAGCCGACGGGTTTTAGTTCGGCTCCGCGTGCGGACGGTGAGAGAGTTCTCAGTTTACATACCTGTTACCATCCAGACCAACAGCAAAACCATCCCGCACTGGAGCACAATTGCCCCGCAAGTCCCCGCATACTTTTCACAATCACCGTCTATGCAAAACGGCAAAGCCGGATGAGCACAGCAACAACTGGATACTTCCAAGCATTGTCTAATTAAGCTGACCAAATGCGAACCAAGTGGATGAGGAAGTATGGCAGGGAGAGGGAAAAGGAAGGAAATTTTTCCGGTCGTATGATATAAAAAAAAAAGTGAAAGAAAATATAGAAAAATGCGCTTGTCCACCTTCACGACCGCCATAAAAAGAGCGAAGGGGCAATAAGAAGATGAAGATGAAGACATAGGAAAACGAAAAGGGCGTCGCAGCAGACGGAATAAACGGGAAAAAAGAAGGGGGAAAAACAATACAGAACCCAAGTAGAGTAGAAAACATCATACGGGGTTCCCAGTAAAAAAAAAAGCATCAGCATGGTAGAAATAGCCAAATGTTACAAGAAACTCTCAAATCCGCCAAAAAGCCAAATGTCGTGATGAGGCGCCGATAAGAAGCAAATGATAATTGCAGCAATGAAATAAAAACGTTAGTGGCCGTGTTGAGCCTCAACCCATCCTCTCCCTTGGTCAATGGCTCACGGCCCTCCTCACCGGAAGATCATCATCAGACTTGTCTTCCGACTCGTCCACGATGATAATATCGTCGTCATCCAGTCCAAAATCCACCACCTCCTCTTCATCTTCCTCCTCCTCCTCAATTATTCCACCATTTCCGCCTCCCCTCGGCTTACTGCTCATGCTCCCCATACTGTCCCGTTTGTTGCTATTGCTGCTTCCATTAAGCATTGGTCCTTTGAATACGCTCTTCTTCCTCTTCGCGAACGCGATAGGTCCCGCTAGAACCGCCGATTCATTGTACCCGCCACCTCTACCAACTCCCCCCTTCGACGGGAACGGGCTCGAAGTCGTCGGTGTTGCAGGTAACATCTTAACGGATGAACCTCGTGGAGATCGTGGCGACTTAAGGGTTATGGACGATATAGATGCCGAGGAAGTCGACGACGCTTTCGAGTGTGTCTTATTATGGAACGACCGAATCGACGACACCGATGACGATGTCGAGTTCCGCCCGTTTAGACCCCTGCCCGAAGCACGCCGATACGACGAACGCGGCGTGTGCGGTTGTGGCGATAGCGAGTTCCTCTTGGGAGGCGGTGTAGTACGGTGCGTGGTGATGTATGGCGCACTTCCCCTTGAGTTGCGCCGCACCCCGGAATGCGACGAACGTGAGGCCGAGCTTCCAGCGGTTGCATATTGATGGTATATATGTGACTTGCTGCCGTTTGAGTGCTTGTGGATTAGGCTATGGTGGTGAGGGTGAACGCCTTTGGCGTTCGGTGAGGTCGCCCGCTTCGCCGAATCCAGGAACCAGTGCTTGATACTGGCCAATTGCATCATGAGTGCCTGCTTTCGGGTGGTCCGGTTCTTGTGTTCCTGAGCATCTCTCCTGAGATCCGGAGAAGACCGCACCTGGCGCTCCGACTGCGGCGGTTTGAGGTAAGGCCCATAATCTCGGTCCTTTTCGACCGGAGGTGGAGGCCCTCCTCTCGGAGAAGTTGGGGTTCTCGGTCGGCTGTACTTGGGAAAGGAACGTTCGGGCAAGATTATTATAGCTATTGGAAAGATGAGCTTCCGTCCCAACCAGACACGAAACACAGGAATACATACGATTTTTTTCCGTGTTCTTCCCGTTGCTTCTCTTTGGAGATGCATCTTCGTCAACTTCCTCCACCGGTGGCGGCATGGAGTCCAATTGCGAAGCTGCACTCATCCGTCTGCTCTCAATTTTCTTCTTTTGCCGCCGCCTCTCCTTCCGCTCCTCCTTCTCTATCAGCAGTGCCCACCAGCCGGCTAACACATCACATTTCTTCGCCAACACGTTTTCTATGACCTGGTCGATATCCACTCCCGCTGCCTTCATTCTATGCAGGCAGTCCTTTTCGAGTCTTGTGGTGAACGGCGGCAGGGCTTGGATGGCTAGAATTGCTCTTTGTTGCGGCGCGTGTTCGGCGAGGAAAGGGTGAGCCAAGAGCTCCGAGAGCGTAGGTCGAAGACTGGGCTTTTTCTGCAGCATGGCCTTTAGAAGCGACACCGCGTCTGAGCAACCGGATATCAGCGAGTCCGTACTTCACGGGGTGGGTGAATCCAATCCCACCTTCCGGGATGTCATCCGGATACTTTGGCTCGTCGTTCAAGATCTTCAATTTCGTGTCGTTCTCGACATCCTCGTCGAAGGGTAATTCACCGCAGAGAAGAGCGTACAGAATGACACCTAATGACCAGACGTCGACGGCTGCTCACGATTCAGTAAAGGAACGCCATAGACGAAGCAATCGATAGTGCGCACTGCCAGACAACAAAAGTCGAAGGAGGGCGATAAAGAAAAGCAGAACCATCCCGTACCATGCGCCATGTACCTTTCTCCTTTCAGCATCTCGGGTGCCGAGTAGCATACGGTGCCGCAGAAGGTCTGTAACAGCTTGTTTCGTTCATATTCCCGGGTGAAGCCAAAGTCGCACAGTTTGACCTGGACAGTCCCACAAAAATTAGCCATCACGTTCTATCACTCGGGACACTCGGAGAACACATGCGTTTTCGGACTTGTCCAGCATGATGTTTTCAAGCTTGAGGTCGCGGTGAACGCAGTTATTCAGATGTACATAGCTCACTGCGCCAACTAGTTGCGTAAATATGCGCTTCGTCTTTTGTGTAGATAAACGTCCATTCTTGATAAGATAGTTAAAAAGCTCGTCCCCTGCAAAAGACCGACACATCAGTGATTCGTCCTTGCATCCGAGCCATTCGCATGCTTTGGATAGGCAGCTACCTACCCGGACAATATTCCAAGACCAGCCAGACGAGCGTCTCGGTCACAATGACCTCATATAACCTTGTTATATGTGGATGTAACAGCTGTCGGTGGTGGTGAATCTCCCGCGCCAGGTTCGCATCGTCTTTCTGGGCCGATTTCAACACCACCTATGCATCTCCGCCGTCGTCATTAGCTTTTCACACCCGAACAAACGCTGACGCCACATCGGGCTAGGACCAGTGGGGGCGTGCGTACCTTGGATCCATTGGTAAGCTTATGGGTCGCGAGGTAAACCTTGCCGAAGCTGCCTTTCCCGATCAAGCGGCCAACTTGGTAGTTGCCTACAGTCTGGAGCTCCTTGGATGAAAACTCTCTGGAAGCGACACCCGAATCTCAGCAATCCGTCACGCAAAGATAAGGTGTCATGTCTCTGGCTGCCCATGTTTGTCTGCCCCCAGTTCTGCCTGAGGAACCGTAGTCCCTCGACGCTCATCTTCCCCCCCATCCCCCATATGTCCGGGCAGCAGAACGCAACATAGGGGGCAGGGCGGCAATGGAAGCGTTGGAAAGATTCGGGGTGGGATTCGGAAATCGTACGTTAAGAGCTCCTGATAAGAATTCACCAACTAGATACCACAACTTTTCGTCAGCCCTGAAACCACTTCCCCGCACGCGCGCACGCGCAGCAGACACGCACGGAATAATAATAAAAGGAAGAAAAAGAGATTAAATCATTTAGATTATAGTTTACCTTCGCCCTCTGCTTCTGTATATCCGCCTTGCTCTGCGGCGGCATATCCCCACCGTTGCTCTCGACAACACCGACCCCCTTATCCCACGACGGCTCCTGGTCCCTAGCCCCAGTTTCCCAACTGCCGCCTCCACTATTGTCCCAGTCCCGAACGACGTCGACGTCCTCTGCAGCCTTCCCAGCAGCAACACCACTCTGTCCCCCGTGCTCGGTTGTCGCGGTGGGATCTGGGCTTGTCGCGGTTACCGCCGAGTTCGCACGCAGCCGGTTCCGCAGGCCCCAGGGCGTGCACGTCCTGAAAAACCCCGACAGATCCAGACTCTCGGTTGAAATGTTCGGCTTGACTTGACGCAAGGGGGAACGGTGGGGACGTGTGCGTTGCGTGTCGAAACGCCCGCGACCGGGAAGCGAGACGATGATGGACGGCGACGATGATGCGCCAGACGAGACCAGTGGGAAGCAAAAACCTGTCCTGTCCGATCGAGGGGATGAGGATTTCTTGTGGATCGGAGGAAACACGAGAAGACGGAGGAGGGGATGGTGCGTGTAGTATGTGGTATGTAGGGGAGGACAGCTCTTTTTGGAGTGGAACCTTGTTTCGGATGGGAAATTCTTCGAAGCTTTCTGTTAGATAAGTACGTAGTGTTACTTGGTTAGCCTCGAATAATGCAGTTATGTTGTGGAGATATGGAAGGACAAAGCGACTGTATGCGCCTTGGGCCCAGCCACTGCCGCCACATCTGCCTATGTGCCGGACTTGTAGCACACGGCAAACCCCTGCCTTGGACTGGAGGCCACCTGCCACTATGGCTACTCTAGAAAAAGCTCATTGCCCGTTTCCTGCAACCGGAGACCTCACAGACAAGTGACCACCAGAGCGACTACGGCCGCCACCTACGTAGCCCCTTCATCTGTTGCCGTGCTGCAAAATCCTTGCAGCCATATATCCCGATATCGATAGATACGCTGGCAGCCACGGCTATGGCGCGCACACACGCGCGCACGCATGTGGAAATGAATTAGCCACCTACATATGTACAGGGAAAATTCGTGTTATTTATGAGTGGGAAAACCTACCCTGGCCAAGCCTCATAAGCCGGGTAGTTACCGACAGCTAGGCATCAATTATCACCCGTTCACTTCACTTCAATCGCCGACCCGACGCCCGCCAACGTGATACAGCAGAACAACCGCCAGTAAGGCCAATCTCATCTCCGCAGTCGCCATGTAGGTCCCCGGATCCCGGGATATGGCCCTATTCCACGGGGTAGGGCACCGGCGTTCTATTCCATGGGGTAGGGCACCGGCATTCTGCGGAACCAAACGTACTCGGCCGGCCGCCCAGGCGCAAGTTCGAGCCCACGTCAATCCCACGGAGGCCGATATGCGCAGCCGCGTTCAGGCACCGATTCGCGGATCTTCGGACCCCCCCGTCCCCGACTTTGAGGATCAGGCCCCCCTGCGTAAGGAATCTGCAATTATCTACCGGAATACGCAACTCCGCCTTCGCTAAGGGTGTGCCGAGGACCAAGCCCTACGGCTGCCGGTTCGGTTCGGTCTCGCGGTTGCTGAACGCCCGGGCGGACTCCTGTCGCGGTGAAGACGGAGTTATCGCAGACTGGGGCCCCAAGGTATCCGGGGCTTATGGGGGCATCCTGGCTTTGCCGGACGGACAGGTACTGAGTCCTGTCCCGGCCAGCCCACGCCGGTTGGTTTCGGGCCCGTTTGCCTGTATTCTACAGACCGGCTGGTCTGTCCACGTATTGGAGAAACCAGCTATCACACGGAGAATGGAACCATCGGGCAATCAGCTGGGGCCCGCCTCCCCGGGCTTTGGCCTCCACCGGTTCCTGCAGAAAGCATTCACTCCGCCGGGACTCCTTCACTCTTCCCAGGCTCATTCGTACCCAGAGAGCTCATGCACCCTGTCGAGTCCCAAAGCTATCTTCCCGCTTCGTCTGCTCCACGGCACTCACTTCCCTCGCAGTCGCCGGTCACTCATCCGGGCTGTAGAAACACCCCGTCATCCTCACTCGCTCCCCTTAACTCCTCGCTTTTCCAGCTACCACTCTCCTTCCAGACCCCATTCTCTTGTCATTATTCGCGGCACGGTACATACCCATCTACACTCACACAGCCGAGTAGAAGTGATTCGACCCCTTCCCCCACCTCCAGT
>Ga0307508_10002130_pt1 | contig 21218 bp, 20 predicted proteins | sample 9_EM_MG_FD_203089 | JGI IMG/M metagenome (GOLD analysis project Ga0307508, IMG submission 203089) | Populus trichocarpa ectomycorrhiza microbial communities from riparian zone in the Pacific Northwest, United States - 9_EM | ecosystem: Host-associated > Plants > Roots > Unclassified | place...
TGACCTTGAGATTAGTGGCTTCCAGCACCGAGCTCGGAGTGATCGGTTCGAAGCTGAGCGCGGGAACCGAGCCCAAGCCCTGGTTCATGATGCTGACATCGTCCATCGTGAGCGACGCGCCCTGGATGAAGCGCACGCCATAGGTACCCGGGGTAGCGCCGGCGCCGCTGATGGTCAGGTTGCGGAGGATGACCTTCACATTGGCACCGTCGATGGTGATGCCCGCTGTGCCCGCGTTGAGAATGCCGCCGGCAGCGCCGCCGCTGCCTTCGCCGCAATCGATCGTGATCGACTGGGTAATGGTCAGGGTGCCGAAGCCGCCCGAATCGAGGCAATCAATCTCGCCGGCTGCCTGCGTTTTGGAGATCGCGCCAGCGAAGGTCTTGCAGGGTGCGGTACGGCTGCAGGGGTTCGCATCGTCTCCGACACCGGAAACCCAGGTCCGGCTCGCCTGTGCGCTGGCCGGTGCCGCGACGGCGAGGCCAAGCAGCATCGCCGAGACGGCAAGCGTCGTTTTTCTGATCAATCGTGTCATTGGACCGCGGTCCCCCCCTGTAATGTGTAACGCAAATAAATAGGCCCGCATGCCAACCCGCGATGATCGCGGGAGGCAAGCGAGCCTATGTGAATTTCTTTACGCAAAATTAAGGACATAGTCACGGAAAAGAAGTTGATGTGGATCAACATTTCCCATGCCGGGACGATGTTCGGTCCTTTTCGGCGGCAGCGCAAAAAGAAAGGGCGGCGCCTTGCGGCACCGCCCTTTTTTCGTCGAAATGACAGGCCCCGAAGGGCCTGAAATTACTTGATCTCGACGGTCGCGCCAGCTTCTTCAAGCTGCTTCTTGATCTTCTCGGCCTCGTCCTTCGACACGCCTTCCTTGACGGCCTTGGGAGCCGACTCGACGAGCGTCTTGGCTTCGGTCAGGCCGAGCGCGGTGATCGCACGGACTTCCTTGATGACGTTGATCTTCTTGCCACCGTCGCCGGTGAGGATCACGTCGAACTCGGTCTGCTCTTCAGCAGCCGGAGCAGCAGCGCCGCCGCCACCGGCAGGTGCGGCTGCGACAGCAGCGGCGGCGGAAACGCCCCACTTCTCTTCGAGCAGCTTGGAAAGGTCGGCCGCCTCGAGGACGGTCAGGGCGCTCAGCTGGTCAACCAGCGCGTTAAGGTCTGCCATGTTGTTTCTCCATATGGGGCATATTGGCCCCGATCAGTTCAGTTCAAAAAGTCGTCGGATGCCTGAAATCAGGCAGCTTCCTTGTCCTTGTCGGCATAGGCCATGAGCACGCGTGCGAGCTGAGCCGCGGGAGCCTGTGTGATGGTCGCGAGCTTGGTTGCGGGTGCAACCAGGAGGCCCAGGATCTTGGCACGCAGTTCATCCAGCGAGGGCAGCGATGCGAGCGCCTTCACGCCTTCGACGTCGAGGACAGTCGCGCCCATCGATCCACCGACGATTTCGAACTTGTCGTTCGTCTTCGCGAAATCGACCGCAACCTTGGCTGCGGCGACCGGATCGATCGAGGTGGCAAGGCCTACCGGCCCGGTGAGCAGATCGCCCAGCGAGAGATAGTCGGTGCCGTCGAGCGCGATCTTGGCAAGCTTGTTCTTCGAGACCTTATAGGTCGCGCCGGCGTCACGCATCTTGTTCCGCAGCACAGTGGACTGTGCGACGGTGAGGCCGAGGTTGCGGGTGACGACCACCACGCCGACCTCGGAAAAGGTGCGGTTCAGCTCGGCGACGAACTCGGCCTTTTGAGCACGATCCATGCCATTCTCCACGTTTTTTGACCTGTCCGCCGAAGCGGAAAGGCCGGTTAAACCGGAGGCGCGACTAACCCGCGCATCCGGGTTGTCCGTCGATTGGGGCATGGGAACTGATCGCATGAGCGAACAGCGAAACCGTCGCGCCTGAACGCGAGCGGCTGAAATTCCATTCCCCGTCTCGGTGGGAGATTAAGGCCGGAGGATTCCGGCCACCCACTGTCTCGGACGGTAACTCGTCAGGCGCGAACGTCTGGCGAGCGAGGGGGCGCTGTTAGCGGCATCGGTCGCAAAGTCAACAAAAGCTTATTGCGACGCCGCCCTATTTGACCGCCGTATTTGAATTGCCGCTGGCTTGTCATCGAACAGTCAACAAACCTTCATCAGCCCGTCAGCGACGCCGCACAAGAGAGCGCGATGGCGCACCCAAACGGGCGCGCAATCCATCCTTGGGGCATCCACATGACAGATTCCACCACCGTGACGTTCAGCTATGACGATGGTGACATCGACACCAATCGCACCTCCGGTGATTCGCTGACAGACATGGTCGCGCGACGCTATTCGCGGCGCGATGCTCTGCGTGGCGGCGCGTCCGCGGCGGCTTTCGCCGTGTTCGGCGGGTCGGTGCTCGCGGCATGCAGCAATGCCGCCCCCAGCGACCCGTCTCCCACGGTGACCGCCGGATCGTCGGGCACGACGAGTTCGGGACGCGTCGTGACCCTGACGGGAACCGCGACGGACAACGGTGCGATCACGTCGCAGAGCTTCGTCCAGGTTTCCGGCCCGCCGGTAACGATTACCAACGCGGCCAGCGGCGCCGCGACCTTCATCGCGCCCAGCGTGAGCACGAGCACGCCGCTCGTGTTCCGCTACACCGCGGTCGATGCGGTCGGCCAGGCAACGGCCGCGGAAACCACGGTAACGGTGAACCCGGCGACCCTGGGCTTCACCGCCGTCGCGAAGAATAAGCTCGATGTGGTCAGCGTCCCAACCGGGTATAGCGTGTCGGTGCTCTATCGGATGGGTGATCCGATTTCGGCATCGACGGCGGCTTACAAGAACGACGGCAGCGATACCGATTTCGCCAATCGCGCCGGCGATCACGGCGATGCGCTCTACTGGTTCGGCCTCGCCGCCGCCGGCTCGACCCGTGAGGATGAAAGCAGCACGCGCGGCCTGCTGGTGATGAACCATGAGAACATCACGCAATCCTATCTGCACGTCGCCGGGGCCACCACGGTGGCGGGCGCGCGGCCCGAGGCCGAGGCGCTCAAGGAGATGGAGTGCCATGGTCTGAGCATCGTCGAGGTGTCAAACAGCGGCGGTACGTGGAGCTATGCGCAAAACGGCGCGCTCAACCGCCGCATCAGCCCGCTGACGCCGACGGCCTTCAGCGGGCCGGTCCGCGGTACTCCCTTCCTGCAGACCGTGTTCTCGCCGACAGGCGTTGCCGGCCGGGGCACAATCAACAATTGCGCCAATGGCCATACGCTCTGGGGCACCGATCTCACTTGCGAGGAGAATTGGGCCGGTTATTTTCGCCGTCCGACCGGCGTCGACAATCCCCGTCGCACCGCGAAGGAAATCACCGCGCTCGCCCGCTACGCTGTCTCCAACGCAAACGGCAATTATGGCTGGGCGACGGTCGTTCCGGCCGATCCGGCAAGCACTCTCTATCGACGCTGGGACGTCCAGGCGACCGGGACCAGTGCACTCACCGATTTTCGCAATGAACACAATCAGTTCGGATGGGTCATGGAGATCGACCCCTATGACAAGGCGTCAGTGCCCCGCAAGCGCACCGCGCTGGGCCGCATGAACCATGAGGGGTGCTGGCCCTCGAACTTCGTCGCCGGCCGCAAGCCAGCCTTTTATATGGGTGACGACGCGGTGAACGAGTATCTCTACAAGTTCGTATCGGCCACAGCATGGACCGCCGCCGACACGAACGTTGCGGACCGGCTCGCGATCGGCGACAAATATCTCGATAGCGGCACCCTTTACGTCGCGAAGTTCAACGCAGACGGGACCGGCCAGTGGCTGCCGCTGACCTTTGGTACCGGTCCGCTGACGAGCGGCAGCGCGCCTTATCCTTTCGCGGACCAGGCCGATGTGCTGACGCACGCTCGTCTTGCCGGCGATGTGCTGGGCGCAACGAAAATGGATCGGCCGGAATGGACGTCGGTAAACCCGGTCAGCGGTGAGGTCTATCTGACGCTGACCAACAATTCGACGCGCAACCCGAGCAACACCGATGCCGCCAATCCGCGCGCCTATCTGGACCCGCCCAGCACCTCGGTCTCGAATCGCAACGGCCACATCATCCGCCTGCGCGAAACCGGGGATAGTTCGGAGGCGACGAGCTTTGCCTGGGATATCTACCTGTTCGGGGCCGGATCGGATCTCGATCCCAACAACATCAACCTGTCGGGCCTTGATGCCACTAACGACTTTTCCAGCCCGGACGGCCTCTGGTTCGGCCGCCCGTCCAATGCGTCGGGCCTGGTCACGCCGGTGCTGTGGATCCAGACCGACGACGGTGCCTATACCGATGTCACCAACTGCATGATGCTCGCGGCGATGCCAGGGCCTGTCAACGACGGCGCGGTCAAGACGATCACCAACACGCCCACGGGCGGCGCCGGCGTCACACAGGCCACTCGGGTCGGCAAGGCACCTGGGACGACGAGCTTGCGTCGCTTCCTCGTAGGTCCTGTTGAATGCGAGATCACCGGGATAGATTCGACCCCTGATGGCAAGACGCTGTTCGTCAACATCCAGCACCCTGGCGAGAACGGCAACGCCGGCAACATCACGAGCAACTGGCCGGCGAGCCAGGCAGCGCCGGCCCCGGGCAACCGCCCCCGCTCGGCGACGGTCGTGATCACCAAGAACGATGGCGGCGTGGTAGCGCTGTAAACCGGCTGAAGCTCAGATAAGGAAAGGGTCGGGTGTGTTCCCGGCCCTTTTCGCACTTTCAGTCGAGCAGGGCGATCAAGGCGGCCCGCAGGTCGCTGGAATCATCGGGCGCAACGGTGATCATGCCGGGTTGCTGCGCTGGAAGGCCGCACGCCGTGGTTGCGATGACGGGCAATCCGGCGGCCATTGCCCGAAGCAGTGTGTGTGGGCGATGTTCCACGATTGCCGGGAGGACGACGCCGGCGAGGCTGGCAGGCTGTTCGCCCGGCGCCAATCGGCGGACGTTGAGGCCCGCCCAGAAATCCGGAGTCTCCTCCGCGCCGCGTTCGATGAGGAGCTCGATGTCGAGGCCCTGCATTGCCTCCCGCATCGCGTGCGCGCCTTTGCGGGCGAGGGCAGGGCCGGCGAAGAGGAATGTCCGGCCGCCTTGCCGCGCCGCGAGGGGTGGTGCCGGTTCCCAGTCCAGAAGCGCGACGCGGTCGGGCGGGAACAGCGCGGCGACGGCGCGATGTGCCGTGATCAGGCGGGCCGCCGCACCCAGTGCCTGGTGTTCCGCTGTCACGATCAGTTCGGGCGCGCGGAAATCGCCGAGGGTGGTGCTTTCGGGATGACGCGCATGGGCCTCGTCCAGCACGCGGTGGAGCTCGGCCATAGGCAGCCGGTCCATCAGCACCTCGAAGCTGCGACCTTGCAGCGTGCCGGATAGCCACAGATGGGGAAGGAGCGCCTGCGCGACGATCAGATGCGTGTAGGCCGGCGAGAGACCCCGTGCATGCGCGGCCGCGAGGCGGGCGTCGGCGGCGAGCAGCAGGCCTGCGCGGGGCGTTCTCGCTGGGGCGGTCCTGAGGGCGAGCGCGCGGCGGATGGCGGCGAGATCGGCGGTCTGCTCCGCACCGAGACTGGGCCAGGCGCGGGCGCTTGCGCCGAAGCGGCGGGTGGCGAGATGGAGCATGTGATCAGGCCCGGCGCGCTTCCGATACAAGGCCGTGAATTCCGGTGTCGCTGCCTCGACCAGCCAGGCGGTCGGCGGCGCGGCGGTTTCGCTGTCGGGATCGTGGCGATGGCAGGTGACCTGTTCGCAACTCAGGCAATCATGCGCTGCCACCCCCGCGAAGAAATGCGGCTCGGGCGCATCCGTTTGCGCGCCATAGCCGCGGATCGTCAGCTCGAGATCATCCGCGGTCAGGCGTGCCTCGATCCGGAACGGCCTTGGCCCGCGCATCCGGAGATCGAGATAGTTCCAGAACACCGTGGCATCGCGCCCGGCCGCGGCGCGTGAGCCGGGAACGATGCGGGTATGGCCATGGCGTTCGACGATCTCGAGCCCGGCCTGCAGCCCGGCATCGTACAGCGCGTTGGAGAGCTGGCACAGCCCGCCGCCGATCGTTGCGATCATGCAGCCCTCGCGCAGCTCGCGGCCCGGGACGAAGCCGCGCCGGCGGACCGGACGGCCGACCTGGCGCCAGAAGCTGAGCGACCGGCCCGCCTCGACCTCGATGCCGTCGAGACCGCGCAGGGCGCAGCGCAGATTCTGGATCTTGCCGGCGTTGAGCAGCCGGTCCTTCTCACCGCCCGCGCTTGTCCAGAGCGGCGCGCGAACCGTTGCCAGAACCGGCGCGTCCACAAGGCTGGCAGCGCGGGTGTGGTGCAGGGGTGCAAGCCCAGGCGTCACATCGTGCAGGGCGCGCCGCGCACGGAGCAGGTTCGCCTTGGCGGCGAAGACCAGCGCACTCACGCGTGTCGGCACACCCGCATTGGGCAGCACCGCAGCAGTCGCGAGCCGATCGTTCACAAAAGGCCTCTCATCCGAGCGCGAGAGGATTCCTGTTCGGGCAGGCCGAGTCAATCGCTGCACCGAATAAGCAAAAGGGCCGGAGTTTCCTCCGGCCCTTCGCAATATTTCTCCTCTCCCGCTTGCGGGAGAGGAAGGGGCCCAATCCGTCAGGATTGGGAAGGTGAGGGCATGTCGATGACTTGCATCATGAACAGGCCCTCCCCCGACCCCTCCCGCAAGCGGGAGGGGAGATTTTTAAGCCGAAGCCACCTCGGCGGTGTCGACCTTGATGCCTGGGCCCATGGTCGAGCTGACCGCAATCTTGCGGACATACTTGCCCTTGGCGCCCGCGGGCTTGGCCTTGACCAGCGCATCGACCAGTGCGTCGAAGTTCGCGCGCAGGTCTTCGGCCGGGAAGCTTGCCTTGCCGATGCCCGAGTGGATGATGCCGGCCTTTTCGACGCGATATTCGATCTGGCCGCCCTTGGCTGCCTTCACGGCTTCAGCAACGTTCATCGTCACGGTGCCGAGCTTCGGGTTGGGCATCATGCCCTTCGGCCCGAGGATCTTGCCGAGGCGACCGACGACACCCATCATATCCGGGGTCGCGATGCAGCGGTCGAAGTCGATCTTGCCGCCCTGGACGATCTCCATCAGATCCTCCGCGCCGACAACGTCAGCACCCGCTTCACGGGCTTCGTCGGCCTTGGCGCCCTTGGCGAACACGCCGACGCGGACCGTCTTGCCGGTGCCCTTGGGCAGGGTAACGACACCGCGCACCATCTGATCGGCGTGACGCGGATCGACGCCGAGGTTGACGGCGATTTCGATCGTCTCGTCGAACTTGGAGGTCGCATTGGCCTTGGCCAGCGCAATCGCTTCATCGACGCCGTGCAGCTTCTCGCGGTCGATCGTCGTGGCGAGGGTCTTCGCCTTCTTGGTCAGCTTTGCCATGATCTCAGCCCTCCACCACTTCGAGGCCCATCGCGCGGGCAGAGCCTTCGATGATGCGGGTTGCCGCGTCGATATCGTTGGCGTTCAGATCCTTCATCTTGGCTTCGGCGATCTGGCTCAAAATCGAGCGCTTGATCTTGCCGGCCGAGAGCTTGCCCGGCTCCTTCGAGCCCGACTTCAGGCCGGCTGCCTTCTTGATGAGGTAAGACGCCGGCGGCGTCTTGGTCTCGAACGAGAAGCTGCGATCCGCATAGACGGTGATGACGGTGGGAAGGGGCGTGCCCTTTTCCTGGTCGCCGGTCTGGGCGTTGAACGCCTTGCAGAATTCCATGATGTTCACGCCGCGTTGGCCAAGCGCCGGGCCGATCGGCGGCGACGGATTGGCGGCGCCGGCCGGCACCTGCAGCTTGATATAGCCGGTAATCTTTTTTGCCATGTCTCACTCACTCTGTAGTGGTCGGTTCGCTTGCGCGGACCGTCCGGTTCAAGTTTAGCGGTTCAAACGGCGCTCCGAAGAGAACCTCCCGCAACGTCACTGCGTCCCCGCGAAGGCGGGGACCCAGACTGGGCTCCCGCCTTTGCGGGAGCACAATTCTTATTTCGCCCGTTCGACCTGTTCGAACTCCAGCTCGACCGGCGTTGCGCGGCCGAAGATCGAAACCGAGACCTTGACGCGGCTGCGATCGAAATCGAGCTCCTCGACGATGCCGTTGAAGCTCGCGAACGGGCCGTCGAGCACCTTCACCGAATCGCCGATCTCGTAATCGACCTTCATCTTCTGCTTCGGCGCGGCAGCTGCCTCGTCCTTCGAATTCAGCATCCGCGCAGCTTCGGTCTCGCTGATCGGCTGGGGCTTGCCCATTGATCCGAGGAAGCCGGTCACCTTCGGGGTGTTCTTCACCAGGTGATAGACATCGTCATTCATGTTCAGCTTGGCGAGCACATAGCCCGGCATGAACTTGCGCTCGACCGACACCTTCTTGCCACGACGGGCCTCGGTGATCGTCTCGGTCGGCACCTCGATCTGCTCGACGAGCGCGTCGAGGCCCATACGGGTCGCCTCGGCCATGATCGAGTCGCGCACCTTGCCCTCGAACCCGGAATAAGCGTGAATAATGTACCAGCGCGCCATGTGTCGTCCCAAATTCAGTTCGCGAGGCTGAGCAGCATCTTCACGATCGCCTCGAAGATCGTGTCGATCCCGAAGAAGAAGACGGCCAGGAGCGTGGTCATGATCATCACCATCACTCCGGTCATGACCGTTTCGCGCCGCGTCGGCCATACGACTTTCCTGGTCTCGGCCTGGACCTGACGGAAAAATTCGATCGGTGTCGTCTTCGCCACGCTGTTCAGCTCGCTTTTATAAAAACGCCGCGAGATCGAGGCATGGGACCGCTGCCCGGTCCCAAGGAACCGGCGCCGTCCAATCCTCGATTTCGGATTGACCGCGCAGATAGCGCTGGTGCGCCCGGAAAGCAAGAGAAGAGGGGGAAGATGGGCTCCTATGCCTGTTGGCCGGCCATCGCCCGCCGGACAGGCTGTGCGGAGACGAAACTTCCGCGGCGCTGACGCTGTCATCGGTTGGCCTCGATCAGATTCACCTGGAGCCGGGGGTGAACTGCGCGTGCTGGTGCCATTGCTGCATAACGGCCTCTATCTCGCCCGGCATCACGTCGCCATCGGGGCAATTGATCCAGGCTGAGCTGCGTATCTCCAGCGGCAGGGACAAATATCCATAGGCCATAATGATGAAGGGCCCCCTGGCAATAATGACCCTGCGCTCGGAGAGCTCTGTGGAATCGTCATTCCTTGCCATTCTATAAAGAATAGATGGCATATTCATTGCGATTCTTGGCATTGGATGTCTTCTACGGTCAACATGCGCGCCCTGTCGCGACATCCTGTCCTGTATAAATGCCATAGCGTATTTCGCATCATCGCATGATTACGTAATACCCACCAAGGACCACGCCGCTCGACTTATGGGGCGTTCTTATATGGATGGTGGCAGGGGAGCTCGGACTCGAACCGAGGGCCTTCGGTTTTGGAGACCGACGCTCTAACCAACTGAGCTACACCCCTGTGCGGTGGCGGGCTTTAGCGCGGCAGGACGCTGCGAGCAAGACGCTATGCCGCGACCGCCTTGTTCCAATTTCGGTTCGCGATCACGCGCGCTTCTTCGACCGGCAGGGGGCGACCAAAATAATAGCCCTGGACCTTGGTGCAACCAAGGCTTTTGACCATCAAATGCTCCTCTTCGGTCTCGACGCCTTCAGCCGTTGTCGCCATGCCCAGGCTCTGCGCGAGCGCTACGACGGCGCGGATGATCGCGATCGCCTCGGGTACGCCCTTGGATGCGCCCTGTACGAAGCTGCGGTCGATCTTGATCGACGAGAAACGCGTCCGGCTGAGATAGCCGAGCGAGGAATAGCCAGTCCCGAAATCGTCGAGGCTGAGGCGGACGCCGAGATCGAGGATCCGCTCCAGCACCTTGGTCGCGCCGGTGCCCTCGCGCATGAACACGCTCTCGGTCACTTCGAGCTCGAGCCGCTCCGCCGGCAGGCCGCTATTCGCGAGCGCCGAGGAGACAACCGAGACGAACGTCGGATTGTGGAGCTGGTCGGGGGAAACATTGACGGCGACTCGCGCCGTCGAGCTCCAGCGCGCTGCCTCGTCGCACGCAGTCCGCAGCACCCATTCGCCGATCGGCCCGATCAGCCGGGCCTCCTCGGCCAGGGGAATGAACTTGACGGGCGAGATTGGGCCGAGCTCGGGATGAGTCCAGCGCAGCAACGCCTCGAAGCCAGTGAGATCGCCCGTGTCAGCGGCGACGACCGGCTGATAATGCAGATGCAACTCGTTGTTCTGCACGGCCTTGCGCAATGCCATTTCGAGGACGCGGCGCTCTTCGGCATCGACATGGAGCTGTGGCTCATAGCTGCGGAAGGTGCCGCCGCCGGCATCCTTCGCGCGATAGAGCGCGAGATCGGCGGAGCGGATCAGCATCTCAGCGGTCCGCCCGTCGCGCGGGCCGGTCGCGACACCGACGCTCGCACCGACATACAGCGTATGCTTGTCGATGTCATAGGGCCGCGACAGCGCTTCGATGACCGTCTGCGCAAGCTTCTCCACCCGCGCGCTGTCGGACGCGTCGCGTACGACGACGGCGAATTCGTCGCCTCCGAGTCGGCCGATCACTTCATTCTCGGACATCATCTGGGCGAGCCGTTCGGAAACCCGGCTCAGCAGCCGGTCGCCGATCTGGTGCCCGAGCGAGTCGTTGACTGCCTTGAAGCGATCGAGGTCGATCATCACGAGTGCGCAGCGGCTGCCCCATTTCTCCGCATCGGCCATCGCCTGGGTGAGCGTCTCGTTGATCAACAGGCGGTTGGGCAGGCCGGTCAGCGTGTCGTAGCGCGCCATCCGGCTGATCTTGTCTTCCGATGCGCGTTGTTCGGTCACGTCCGACCCGACGCCGCGGAAACCGACAAATGCCCCGGTATCGTCGAAGCGAGGCGTGGCGGCCATTTCCCACCAATGTTGCTCGCCATTGATCTCGACCGGGAGAAGCAGGTCGCGAAATGCGGAACGGCCCTTCAACTTCGCGGCCAGGGTGCGCAGGCCCGGGGAGAAGTTGCCGGCCTCCCAGGTGGGTCCTGCCAGCATCTGGAGGAACGGCATCCCGTTCACCTCGAGCGGGTTGAGCCCCAGGGAATGCGCGAAGCGAGGCCCGGCACGAACGATGCGGCGGCTGGCATCGGTTTCCCACAGCCAGTCGGCACTGTTGCCTTCCTGGGCTTCGGACTCGCGCAGCAACAGGCTGACGGTCTCGTCGCGTTCCGCGATCGCGATCTCGCCTGCCCGGATCACGACCAGGGCTTTACCGCGCATGAAGCAGCCGATCATCAGCAGCGCGGTAAAAAGCAGCGCGATCGCCGCCAATAGCGGCCCGCCGACAAAATACATCATGGCGGAGAGCGCGGATCCAAGAATGCCCAGAAAGACCAGGGTCGCCAGCGGCAATGCCGCCATCGCAACCGCTGAGGCCGTCATCAGCAGTGACACGACGATCCACAGGTTGAGCGCGGTGGTCGGCCCGGCATAGGCGCCGAAGATTAGCTCGGGCAGCGACCAGATCGCAGCGAGGGCGATGCCTTCGATGACTGTATCGCGGACATCGCCGACCGTTGCGGTCTGCGCGGTGCGCTGGCGCGCGGCGAGTCGGCGGAAGGTGACGGCAGCGGCGATAGCCGCGACGATCGCGCCCCAGCTCGCCAGCAGCCAGAGCGGGGCGACCCGCTGGAGCACCAATGCCGCGAGCATCGCCGCGACGACATTGGCGCCGAGCAGGAACAAGGCGAGCTGCCCACCCGCATTGAGCTGGGCTGCCCGAATCGGGCCCCAATCGGTCGAGTCGGCCGGATCGTACAGGCCGAGCAACGCCCGCGCATCAAGCTTGGGCTGGGCGAATTGAGAGGATGGTTCTGTGCTCACACAATCCGACATAACCGCACGGTGGTTAGCGGATGGTTAGGTTCACGCCGATTCGAAGCATTTTTTGGGCATTTGTGCGGAAAAAGCACCCATGTCGGCTGCAAAAAGCCCTGATGCACCATGAAAGAGGACGTGTTTGACCGGAGATTCGACGTCCTGCCGGTGCTCGCGACTCGGCTCAGGCAGCGATATCGTAAGGCTTGATCTCGCCATTGAGATAGAGGTTACGCGCCTTGGCGCGGCTGAGCTTGCCCGAGCTGGTGCGGGGCAGGGTGCGCGGCGGGATCAGTTCGATCACGCAGTTCATGCCCGTGACGGAGCGCACGCGCTCGCGAATTTCCTCGCGCAGGCGGACCCGCTCGGCATCGTCCGAGCTGCGGCACTGGACGAGCACGGCGGGGGTTTCCTCGCCGCCCGGGGTGGTGATCGCGAAGGCGGCGATGTCGCCGGCCTTGAAGCCGGGCAGCTGCTCGACTGCCCATTCGATATCCTGCGGCCAGTGATTGCGGCCGTTGATGATGATCATGTCCTTGGCCCGGCCGACGATATAGACATAGCCGTCAGACAGATATCCCATGTCGCCGGTGTCGAGCCAGCCATCGGTCATGCAGGCGGCGGTCGCATCCGGATCACGGAAATAGCCGACCATCACTGAGGGGCCCGAACACCAGAGCTTGCCGATCGCGCGCTCGGGAAGCGGCGTGCCGTCTTCCTCGCGAATCTCGACCTTCATGTCGCGCACCGGTTTGCCGCAATTGACCAGCGCGCGGTACCGCTGCGGCCGATCGCGGCCGGCCGCGACACCGGAAAGCTGGGTCTCCTCGACCAGTTCGACGCGAATGCCCTCGCCCGGCGGCATGATCGAAACGGCCAGAGTCGCCTCGGCCAGGCCGTAGCTCGGCAGGAACGCGCTTGCCTTGAAGCCAGCATCGGCAAAGGCGTCGACGAAATTCTGCATCACGTCGGGGCGGATCATGTCGGCGCCGTTGCCGGCGACGCGCCAGCGCGACAGGTCAAACCGGTCGCTCGCCTTGGTCTGGCTCGACATGCGCCGGGCGCAGATGTCATAGCCGAAGGTGGGCGAATAGGAGAGGGTGGTGCCCTGGTTGCGGCTGATCATGTCGAGCCAGGCGAGCGGGCGCCGCGCGAAATCTTCGGTCTTCAGATAATCGGTCGAGACCTGGTTGGCGACCGGCGACAGGAAGCAGCCAACCAGCCCCATGTCGTGATACCAGGGGAGCCAGGAGACGCAGCGATCGCTTCCCTGCAATTCCATGCCATGGCCATGCGCGGCGAGATTGTTGAGCAGGGCGTGGTGCGTGATCGCGACGCCATGCGGGAAGCGCGTCGATCCGCTCGAATATTGCAGATAGGCAATGTCGCTGCCCTTGGCGGCCGGCAACGCTGTCTCGATCGCGGGGCGGGCAAGCAGTTCGTCCCAGGCTACGCCCTGGGTGCCGACGAGGCGCGCCGCTTCGCCTGCCATCTGGCCTAGCTCGGGCGGGTAGATCAGCATTGTCGGGTCGCAGCTGCCGAGCTGGACGCGGAGCTGCTCGATATAGGAATCGCGCCCGCCGAACGAAGTCGGCAGGGGGAGCGGCACCGGCCAGGCACCGGCATAGATCACGCCGAAGAACAAAGTGGCGAACTCAGCGCTCGTCTCGGCGACCAGCGCGATGCGATCCGCAGGCTTCACGCCGGCGGCGATCAGGCGATACGCCATTGCCAGGGCATCCTGGCGCAGTTCGGCGAAGGGATAGGGGCGAACGAGCGTACCGCGCGCATCGTGGAAATTCAGACCCCGCGCGCCGCTTGCCGCATAATCCAGCGCGTCGCCCAGGGTTTCGAAATCGGCGAAACGGCGCACGAGGCTATCCTCGGTCGCGGTCGGTGTCACCGCGGCCCCCGGCGCCAACAGCCTGTCCGATTCCAGAACATCACTCACCATCTTCTTTTTGCGCCCTTGATAGCGGCCTTTCCCCAAAGACCGCTCCTTTTTTGAAGCCTGCATCTCTGCCGCTTGCAAGCGTTCAAAATCCGTTCCGAGTGTGGCACAATGATGGCCATGCCTTCCGCGCCTTCTTCTTCGGGGACCAACCGGGACCGTCGCCCGCCTCCGAAACTCGATGCAGCGGCGCTCGATCGGCTGGCACTTCGCTATGTCGAACGCTTTGCGACGACCCGGGCGCGACTTGTTTCCTATCTTGTTCGCAAGATTCGCGAACGCGGCTGGGAAGGGGATGCAGCCGATCCGGCTGCACTTGCCGAGAAGCTCGCCGGCCTCGGTTACATCAATGATCGGGCCTTTGGCGAGGCGCGCGCGAGCGCGATGGCGCGTCGGGGCCTGGGCAAGAGGAGGGTCGCGGGCGTTTTCCACCAGGTCGGGATCGGCGCCGAGGATGCCGAGGCACTTGCCCCCGCGATCGAGGCGCGGACGCTCGATGCCGCGCTCACCTTCGCGCGGAAGCGCCGGATAGGCCCTTTTGCGAGCGTGGCGCCGGATCGGCCGCAGCGCGAAAAGCAGATCGCCGCGATGATCCGGGGTGGCCATGATTTCACGCTTGCACGCCGGATCGCGTCGATGGCGCCGGGTGAGGATGTCGACCAGCTCGAGTGAAAATCGACCAAAACGTCGCTTTTGTCCTATTCACCATGTCGTGCTAGCATTGCCGCGGGGAACTGGGGCTCGGGGGACTGGTTGTTGTGCGTAACGATCTGCAACCGGCATATGGGGGCCGGACATGGGACGAGGCTGTGCCGGAGATTGAGTCGGAGCCCGGCGCTCTGTCGCTTTCGGGCACGCTGAAATGGTTCGACGTGACGCGCGGCTTCGGCTTTCTCGTCGCTGACGATGCCGATATCGGCGACATTCTCATCCATTTCTCGGTCCTGCAGGCACATGGGCGGCGTAGCCTGCCGGAGGGCGCGCGCGTCACCTGCCTCGCGGTCAGGCGAGAGCGGGGCATGCAGGCGAGCGAGATCCTGTCGATCGATCTGACCGATGCCGTCGAGACCGATTCGCGGGGCCGGGCCGGCAATGACCGGATCGATCCGGGGTTGCTCGTTGAGGATGCTGGGCCGTTCGAGCCGGTGCGGGTCAAATGGTTCAACCGCTTGAAGGGCTACGGATTTCTGGTGCGCGACTCCGATTCCGCCGATATATTCGTCCATATGGAAACGCTGCGGCGTGCCGGTATCGTCGAGGTCGAGCCCGACCAGCCGTTGCTTGCCCGCGTCATCGAGGGCCGCAAGGGGCCGCTCGCGGTGGTGGTCGAAGAGGAAGGCTGAGCCTGTCATGATCTCCAAGGGTCTCGCGGCCGCGATAGCGGTCGCCGCGCTTACTGGCACCGGCTACGCGGGATATGCGGTGTACACGGCCGGCAACGCCGACGCTTCGGTCTCCGGAAAAGTCACCCGGACGGTCCTGCTGACCATCACCAGCAGCAACGGCGCGCATGCTTTCGTTGTAGAGGTTGCAAAGACATCGGCCGAACAGGAGCGCGGGCTGATGTTCCGCACCAACATCCCGAAGGATGGCGGCATGATCTTCGCACCCTATCCTCCCGACGGCGGCGGCCCGCGAGAGGCGACCTTCTGGATGAAGAACACGCCGAGCTCGCTCGACATCATCTTTGTCCGCGCAGACGGCACCATTGCCCATATCGCCGAGAATGCTGTGCCGTTCTCCGAGGACAGGATCCCGTCGGGCGAACCCATCGCGGCGGTTCTCGAGCTCAATGGCGGCCGTGCGGCCGAACTCGGCATCGCCGAGGGCGACAAGGTGACATGGCCTGACCAAGGCAAGAATTGACCCGCGCTCCGGCCTTGCCGTGCCAGCGACAATGATATAATTATGATATCATAATATCGCAGCCAGCGAGGATACGGGATGAGTCGCAACAGCTTAATGCAGTCGATGCGCCGCAGCGCGGGTGCCCTTGCGGGAGTCGCCATGCTGTCCTCCGGTGCAGCGTTCGCGCAGCAAGCCGTGCCTGAGGTGGCGATCGAGGCACCGGGTCCGCAGGGGTCGCTCGCCGGTACCATGATCGAAAGCGCGGTCGGCGCTCCGGTCGTGCTCATCATCCCTGGCTCGGGGCCAACTGACCGCAACGGCGACAATCCGCTCGGGGTCAAGGGTGGCGTCTATCGCCAACTCGCGGTTGGGCTTGCCGCACGCGGCATCGCCAGCGTCCGGGTCGACAAGCGCGGCATGTTCGGCAGCCATGCCGCCGTGGCGGACGCTAACGATGTGACGATCGCTGATTATGCCGGCGACGTCCGCAGCTGGATCGCGGTGATCCGCAAGCGTACCGGTGCCCCTTGCGTGTGGGTGCTGGGGCATAGCGAGGGCGGGCTGGTTGCACTCGTCGCCGCGCAATCAGCGCCGGATATCTGCGGGCTGTTGCTCGTCGCGGCGATGGGGCGCCCGCTGGCCGATGTGATGCGCCAGCAATTCAAGGCCAATCCCGCCAATGCGCCGGTGCTGGGCCAGGCGCTTGCCGCGATCGATTCGCTTGAAGCGGGCAAGACTTTCGACCCCGCTGGCCTGCACCCTGTGCTCGCACCGATGTTCGCCACCAAGGTTCAGGCCTATCTGATCGACTTCTTCCGCTACAATCCCGCAAAGCTCGCCGCAGCCTATAAGGGCCCGATGCTGGTGCTGCAGGGCAATCGCGATCTGCAGGTAACGCTTGAGGACGCCTCGATCCTCAAAAACGCCCATCTGTCGGCGAAGCTGGTGATCGTGCCGGGCGTCAACCATGTGCTGAAGCCCGTGGCGGGCGACACGATGGCGGCCAATTTCGCGACCTATGGTGATGCGAACCTCGCAATCGATCCGGCTGTGGTAGACGGGGTTGCGACTGCGGTGCTGGCGGTGGGGCGCAAGTGAGCGGCCGAATTTCGCATCACCCGATGCACGACAGTTGCCCGCCCGTCAGCCAGCTTGTAAGCGGCTGAGCATGAGCGTCCTCGGAAAAGTCTTTACCTGGTGGAACGGCGCCACCTTCGGCACCATGCTTGGCCTGCGCGGGAAGACGCGGGTCGGGTCGGATGGCCTTGGCAATGTCTATTATGAGGGCGGCACTGACCCCAATGGCATCACCCGCCGCTGGGTGATCTATGCCGGCGCCAATGACGCAAGCCGGGTCGAGCCCGAGTGGTTCGGCTGGTTGCATCACCAGGTCGATGACCTGCCCGAGCGGTCGCTGCCCGCGCCGCGTGCCTGGGAAAAGCCGGCTGTGCCCAACCTCACCGGCACCGCGCTCGCCTATCGTCCGCCCGGCGCGCTCGAAAAGGGTGGCCGTCGTGCCGCTGCGACGGGCGATTACGAAGCCTGGGTGCCAGAGGCGTGATCCGCCGACTGGTGGGTGGCGCGGCGATCGCGGCGCTGCTCGCGACCGCTGGCTGCGGCAAGAAGGTCGAGGCGCCGGGCCCCAAGCCCACGCCGCATACTGCGCTCGATGAGGAGCCGGCTTCCTCCGATGTCGTCACGGTCGATCTGCCCGCCAGTGTCGATCCTTCGCAGGGCGCAACCCCGATGGCGCAGCGCGTCGCGGTGCTCGGCCTGCTCAACAAGCGCAACGGCGTTGCCCGCGAGATCACGCTCAAGCCGGGCGAAGCGACCCGGATCGGCGACGTGATCATCCGCCTGCGCGCCTGCGAGCAGACCGCGCCCTGGGAGCAGGAACATTATACCGGCGCCTTTGTGCAGCTGGATATCGAGCAGCTCGACAAGAGCTGGAAGCGGGTCTTTTCGGGGTGGTTGTACAAGGAACGGCCGTCGCTGAACGTCGTCCAGCATCCGGTCTATGATGTGTGGACCAAGAGCTGCGCTATGACCTTTCCGTCCGGTGGTCCGGACTCGACGCCAGCCGGCGATACGTCGGGCCATGATGCCGCGACGCCGCGATCGAGCGCGAAGAAGTCGCCCGCCGCGGCTAATCCCGCTGCCGATGCGCCGGCGCCGACCACGCCCTCCACGGCAGCGGACAATAATCCGACATAGGCGCTCCGCGGGATCTCGATCGCGCCGAGCGACGCGAGATGGGGCGTCATAAACTGGCAATCGAGCAAAGTGAATCGACCGACCTTCAATCGCGCGACCAGCCAGGCGATTGCGACCTTCGAGGAATCGCGCGCCCGGCTGACCATCGATTCGCCGAAGAAGGCGCGGCCGAGCGCCATGCCGTAGAGGCCGCCCGCGAGCTGGTCGCCGTCCCACACCTCGATCGAATGGGCGAAGCCTAGCCGGTGGAGCTCGATCGAGGCGCGCTCGATCTGCGGGTTGATCCAGGTGTCGTTACGGTCCTCGGCGGTTTCGGCGCAGAGCGCGATCACCTGCTCGAAGGCGGCGTCCGCCGTGACGCGGAAACGGTCCGAGACCAGGGTCTTGCGCAGCGAATGCGAGAGGTGGAAGCCGTCCAGCGGCAGGATGGCGCGCTCGGTCGGTTCGACCCAATAGACGCTGTCGGCATCGCGCGAATCCGCCATCGGGAAGACGCCGACCGAATAGGCGCCCAGCACGAGCTGGGGGTCGAGCGGCGCGAAGCCGGCCGCCTCGTCGAGCGGCCCTGTCTTCATGACGCCCGCACTCTCATGTGGCCAGCCGGCGCTCGATCGCCTGCCAGAGCTGGGCGAATGCCTGGCCGCCCGGCGACTTGCCGGCAAAACTGCCGACCGGCGCGCGCCGCGCCGCCATTGATTCAACCACGCTGGCCATCGGGATGACCGGCCAGTCGGGGTGCCGCGCCAGCGCTTCGGCATGGAGCTTGCGCCTGCGATCGACCATCGAATGGACCGGGAGCACCTGGGCCTTTCCGCCGAGATGCTTCACCACCTCGACATAAGCGCGCTCGGATAAGGGGGAGGGGATGACCGGCACGACGATCAGGTCAGCCGCGCGCATCACCTGGTCGCTGGTTTCGGTCAGGCCCGGCGGGCAATCGAGGAGGATACGGTCATAGGGGTCGCGCAGGCCGGTCAACAGCTTCTGCAGGCGCTTCTTCTTGTCGAGCTCGTGGAAGAGCAGATCGAGGCCGCGCAGCGACGCGTCGGCGGCGATGAGATCGAGGCGATCGATGGCGGTGTGGTGGACGAGCTTCGAGGGCTCGACGTCCTTGGAGAAAACGGCCTGCGCCTGCTCCTTGGGTTTGTGGTTCAACAGGAGAAAGCTGCTCGCGGCTTGCGGATCGAGATCCCACAACAGGGTGCGGCGGGCGGAGAGGGTGGCTGAGCACCAGGCGAGGTTGACCGCCAGCGTGGTCTTTCCGACGCCGCCCTTCAGGCTGTAGATCGCGATCGTCGCCACGCGCGTTCCTTAGTTAGTGAGGACGGCCCATCGTGCCGGAGTGCGCCGGACGAGGCAACAGCCCCGGACATGAAAACGGCCGGCGGATCGCTCCGCCGGCCGTGTTGGATTGTTGGAAAAAGGGGCTCAGGCCTTGCAGGTGAGCGTACCCTTGCCCGGCGCGGTGAGGGTGATGTTCTTCGGCGTGCCGGTCAGCGAATAGCCTTCGGCCTTGAGCGGATCGCCCGCCTTCTCGGCGGTCAGCTTGACGGGGCTGCCGTCCTTGGCCGTCTTCACCACTGCCTGCTTGTCGCCCTCGAAGAAGATGACATAGGCGAGGCTGTTGTCCTTGCAGCGGAAGGTGACGTCCGCCTTGATAGGAGGTGGCAGCTCGGCCATCGGGCGATTGTGGACAGCCGCCGCCTGGGGATCGTCGGAGACCGACGTGACCTCAACGGGCTTTTCCGTGGTGTTGTTGTTGCAGGCCGAAAGCGCGAAAAGCGCGATGGCGGCGATGGGGAGGGTGCGAAAAATCATAGCGAGCGGTGCTTTGCCTACGAGGACCCCGCCGTCAAGGGGGCGAGGCCACATCCTGTCGCCAGCCGCAACATTTTTATTGCGCCGCAACAAAATTGTCATTTTTCGCGACAGATTCGGAACGGGTTCATTCATGGAATTCGCTCAGCTCCGGGATGCGGCCAAAGGCGATTTTGGTCCCCACGCGATCGATTCGGCCGCCGTGCAAGGGGCCGACGCTGACCGCGTTGCGGCCGAAGCGTTCGTTGATACGGTCCATTGCGCGGCTGAGCGAAAGGGTGCGGGTTTCGCGCGCGAGCGGATCGTTGGGATCGAGCAGGGCGAAGAGTGAATCCTGTTCGCCGGCCACCGGCTCGATTTCGGCGAGGGTGACGCCGACCATGCGAATCTGGAAATCCCCCGGCCGTGCGCGGCCCGCCGCGATCAGGCGGGGGTAGAGCGCCTCGAGCGCGGCGAGGACAACGAAGCTGTCCTGCGTCGCGGGCAGCTTGATGCTGGCGCGCCAGGTCGATTTGTCATCCTCGAAGCGGGCGTGGAGCACCAGGAGGCGGCTGCGATAGCTTTTGCGGCGCAACCGGCTCGTGGCTTTCAGGGCGAGGCGGCGGGCGGTGAGGCGGACCGGCTCGACCCCGCGCTTGCCCGGCGAGAGGACATGGCTGTGGCCGATCGAGCGGCTCTGGGTCGCTTTCTCGGGCAGGTCGACGCCGTGGAGCAGATACCAGAGCCGATCGCCATTGGTGCCGCCCCAGGCGGTGCCGGCGTCGCGCGGGCGGCGCTCGCAGAGCTGGCGGATATCGTTGATGCCGTCGCGGGCGAGGCGGCGCTCCATCTTGGCGCCGATGCCGGCGATGTCGCGCAGCGGCATGTCGAAGAGGCGGCCGGGGAGCTGTTCGGCGGGGAGGATGACGAGGCCGTCGGGCTTCTGCATGTCCGAGGCGAGCTTTGCGAGGAGGCGGTTGGGGGCGATGCCGACCGAGCTCGTCATGCACTCGCCGACATAAGCGCGGATGCCGGCCTTGATGCGGTGCGCGAGGGCCGTGGCGGCTTCGACGCTGTTTTCATTGTCGAGCAGGCGGCAGGCGACCTCGTCGATCGAGCAGACGCGGGTGACGGGGATGTGCTTCCAGATCTCGGCGATGATGGCGTCGTGGAACTCGACATATTTTTCGTGCCGGGCCGGGGTGACGATGAGATCGCGGCAGAGACGTTTGGCTTCCCACACGGGCGTGCCGGTTGAGATGCCGTAGCGCTTGGCCTCGACTGAGGCGGCGATGGCGACGGTGGTGTCGCTGTCCACGGGGGCGACGAGGATGGGTTTGCCGCGCAAGGTCGGCTGGAGCTGTTGTTCGACGCTGGCGAAATAGCTGTTCAGATCGAGGAACAGCCAGCGCAGCGGGCGTGGGGGCAGGAGGGGTTGGGGTTCCGGCACGAGTGGAACATAGCATGAACTTTGGGTTGAGGCGAGGTGGGCGATCATGGGGGTGGG
>Ga0307508_10002131_pt1 | contig 21214 bp, 27 predicted proteins | sample 9_EM_MG_FD_203089 | JGI IMG/M metagenome (GOLD analysis project Ga0307508, IMG submission 203089) | Populus trichocarpa ectomycorrhiza microbial communities from riparian zone in the Pacific Northwest, United States - 9_EM | ecosystem: Host-associated > Plants > Roots > Unclassified | place...
CTTGGGGGTTTATTGTTTTGGCCCCCCCACCTACCCCCCCCCCCCCCCCCCCCCCCCCCCCCCCATATGGTGCAGCTCTTTCGTTCGCGCAAATATACCCTAACTAGTGAGGTCATAAACAGGACCTGTTTCTAAACTCCATTCCATACCTCCCAATTCTGGCGCTCTGAGCCGGGCTCGCTGTGGTCAACCGGTCCTAACTATGCTAGTAACGAATAAACAAAAAAAAAAAAAGGAAAAAAAGAAGCCGACCCACACCCGGCTGGAGTTATCTGGGTACATACTTACAAGCTACTTTTGTATAATTACCCTGCCCAGCACAGACAACACAACACAACCACCAGCCACATCACAAAGTATATACAACCGTGTCGTCACAGTAAATATACATAAAGAGTAATTAAATAATTGCTGCGATGTTGACAGTAAAGGGAGTAAGTCAATACAGCGTCGCCGCCAGAGTACTAAATAGACGGTAAATCCAGCATCGCTGGCAGTAGTTAACGGGTGTAAGTAAAGGGGGGGGGTGAGCGAAGAGTAAATACTTCCTATGTAAATACCTACAGTGTCGCTGCCCTACATAGAAAGATGGTGAACCGTACGACTGTTTTTAATCGTTTCTAGATTATTTTTTTCTCGAGTACATACATCATACCTACGCACTGTCAGAGAAAGCGAAATATGAACGGCGGCAGCCAATAAACGGCACCGTGCCGAGACAATGCGAGTCAACAAACCTTTGGCGACAAGTACTTACATACATATGATGTAGATATTACTCTCTATATACACTGCGGTGACAAGATTTTATTCATTTTGCTATTCATTTATAACTCTCTGATGTGGCTGGTGGTTGTGTTGTTGGAACCGCGCTGCCGGGTAAGGATTTCTTGTTGCAAGCGAAGGAAGAAAAAAAAAAAAAGGGTCGTGACCGCCCGCCGCCCGACCCATCGGTCAACTATGTATCTAAGATGTATGTATAGTACTTACCGCTGCTCTGGTCGGCCGTGAGGCTGGAATTCACCATTCCTTCTACATGTCACATCCCCTCTACCCCTGGTCCGGTACATTACATACTGCGAATACTCGACACGATCTTCTCGTCTCTTCTCTTCTCTCGTATTCCTGCTTATGTAGTTCCTGCATAACATGCCTACCGTACCGCGATCTCGGTCGATGTGATCTCACACTTTGCCTACTGCCCCTGGGACAAAAAAAAAAAACGCCCCTTTCCAGTAGTAAGTTAAGTAAAGGTAATGTAAGGATAAATGAAAAATCCGAGAAGGTAAGTAAGAAGGCCAGAGCGGATAAAGAGAAGAAGCAAAAAAATTGAAATAAAAGTATATGGGAAACCCCCCCCCCCCAATGATCCGAATCATCACCCATCAATTCGATCCCCAAAATGGAAACACACACACAATAGAGTATACAGCACGCAAAAGGAATTAAAAGATGAAGCGAACGGCAAAAACGACCCCACAAACATGCTTCGTCGCACCGCCCTCCCCTCACGGTAGTATCTTCAACAACGAAACTCCAGCATATCAATCGATCCGTTCCGGCACCAGCCGTATCTTGGGTTGAGTAAAGCGAGCCCGACACACAAAGGACGAAAGAAAGAAAAACAACATACAGGAGAAGGAATACGGGCAAAAGAAGGAAATAAAAAAAACCCCCCCAACCCACTCGAGACAGTGTGTCGTACCAAAAATCGAGGGGGAAAGTATTGTAAACCATACAAATGATAGAGAGATGATAGAGAACATCATTTCGCTGGCTTGTCCCACAAGCAACCCACCCCCCGTTGCGTCGTTCAAAGCCCAAGCTCAGCCCATAGCTCCGGATACATGCCCCATATCGCGCCTTCCCCTCCTCACAGCCATGTCGCCATGAACAACCAACAACAGCAAGAACACCTTCTCTCAGGCCAACCAACCCATGAGTCCCAAAAGTAAAAGAAAAGAAAAAGATCACAGAACGAACAAAAACCAGCCAGTATAATGATGACGAGTATGAATATGGTGACTAAGAAGGAACACAAAAGAAAAAACAGGGCCCCCAACAAAAGCAATACCCCACGCAATCCCCACTTGTGATGCTATCCTTTAGAACCCCAACAAAAAACTCAAGAAATTAGCTCCCCGTTCCGTTACGCCAGTGCCAGTGATCGTTTTTCTCGTAAAGGATGCAGTAAATGTTCGAACGTAGCGACAGCGACTCCCACGCAAATGCCGGTGCAAATCCCCTATCTAGTGCCTATGGCGCCCGGTCCCGGCGAATATCCTTCGCCGATCGAACGCATGTCCAATGGCGACCGGAGATCTGGCGTGGTCCCCGAGTAGAAGGCCGAGCCTGTGGTTGGGATACCGGGAGGTAGACGCGGCGTGGGCTGCGAACCGCCGAGTACGCCGCCCCGGCCAAATATACTAGACTGTTCCCTCAGCGGCGTAGAAGAGCCGCTCGATCCGAACAATCCAGGTGGCGCGCCGGTGGGCTCGCTGGGAGTGGGAGTGGAGAGGGACATCTGGCGGGATGGTGCTGGGAGTCCTGGTGGAGCACGCACGGCTGCGCTGCTGAAACAATGGGTGGGCACCCCGCTCGCTCCAGGGATGGAACCGTTTACTTTCGGCGCGCCAGGATTGGCCGGACCTGTTGGGTGCGAACGAACGCCGAGAGGGTTCTTGGAGAAACTGAGCCGCACACCACCCTTTGTGCTGTTGGACAATGCGCGCCCGTAGAGCTCAGTGAGAGCCTTGGTAGCGTAATGCGTGTCTTCAAACTCAACGAAGCACATAGGGCCCTGGGGTTTCGTGCGGAAACACATCCGCTTGTAACCACGCTGCCGACAAAACATGGCCTTCAACTCGTCTTCAGAGGTCTGCGCCGGAAGATTACCAACGTACAGGGTGTTGCACGGAGGGTTCTGGTCGGCGGGATTGGCAGGAGGGTGCGAGATGGGGAAGTTGTTGGCGTAGTACTGCTTATTAACCGCCGAGGTTGGCCAACCGTTTGGCGAGTTAACAGACATTGGCGAAGTCAACCCCGGCGCAGCAACAGGGGGCGCGGTGAGGGGAGACGTGATCCCTGCCTGCGAATATCCCGTAACGCCAACCGTAGACAGCGGTGGGAGGCCGCCAAAGCGACTGGTGGTGGTGGCGGTGGTGGTGGACTGGGCGGGGTTGGTCTGCCGGCGAGGCCTGGCGAAAGATAAGGGGTCGTAATTTTCGCCGGAATCGTGATCCAACGTCAGTCCGCGACTGGGAAGGAGATTCGCCATGTTGTCGAGATAGCTATCGGCCAGGAAGGCGTTCTCGTAACCGTTGGCGCCGCCGCCGAGGCCATTCATGCCACCGTTCATTTGGTCGCTGACACTCAGTCGGTCCAGAGCAGCCGCCATCGCATCCGACGCAGGGGCCCCGCTTCCATTGGTGTTTCCACCGACCCGTCCTATCCCGCTCACGCTCGTGGGGAAAACGTCGTTGCCAAGACCGGAGTCGGTCCTGCTAATCACGCCGTTGCCCGTGTGACTGTTACCCACGGGCGACGCTAGGTGACGGGAAGCCGCAGTCGTATATTCGCTCAGTGGCTTCGTACCGATGGTGCCAGGGGTGGTCAGGCCATCCGATGAAGGGGACTGCGAGGTGAATTCAGGCGTGAACATCTCCAAAGAGGCCGCCATCCTGACGATCTCGGAGGGGGTGGGCCTCGGGACCACCGCAACAGTGATGTTGTGTCCGTTGAACTCCTTGCCGTTCAGTAGCCGTTCCGCCTCTTGCGCGCATTCCGCGTTCTGAAGCCGCACGTAGGCGTCGGTTGAGTACGTACCCTTCACCGCCGGGTCGCTTCGAATGATCCTGACATCCTCGAATCCAACGCTGAAGATGAACATCGTTTTGACCTCCTTCGCGGTAACGCTGGCGGCCATCCGATCGATCTTGACACCATTCCATTCCCTCGAGGGCAATCCAAAAAACTCGATCAGATCGTTCGCTCCAGGTGAAGGCGGGCTATAGCGCCGCGGTGTCGCAGAGTTGCTAATTGAAACCGGAGCGGAAGTCTGGTCACCACCGCCGGGCATCATGCGCGAAAACGCAAGCGATTCTGGCATCCAATTCAGGCTCGGAAGGACAAGAGGCTGTTGATTCGGGGGTGAGGAACCCAGACCGGAAGCCCCTGGAGGGGGTTGCATGGTTTGTAGTGGAGTGGTGTTTTTAAACGCCTTGCGTTTTTTTTTGTTTTTTTATTTAGTTGGAGGAAAGGCTGGGGAAGCCGATGATCTTCGCGGAACCCGGGAGTTTTTCACAAGTAGAACTTTGCGCGAGCAGAAGTGATGGATGTTGATCAAAGCTTGTGTTGCTGAATATGGTGGAAATTCGAGAATCCGATAGAACCCCACGTTTTCGCACTGCTTTTCTGATGGGATTGCCAACCTAAGCAGCGGGCTTTCGCGAACGGGAGTGGGGAAAGCGGTGCAGTTGCTCAGTTGCCGTTTGGATATCGATAGCGAGGGTTGTAACCGAGGGGAAAACTGCAGTCTTGTGAGATAAACCACACCACACACTCGGACACCTTCTATGCCCGCAGAACGCGGTGAAACAAAGACTTACCACCACAGCGATGAAAAGAAAGCGCCTAATGCCGAGTAGATGCGCGTGGCAACCGGGTCTGTATTGGGGGGGAAACTTTGCGTAGAGCCCGTCGTGATGCGCAGAAACCAGCAGCGGCGATGTGTTAATTTATTGCGGTAGGGCGCGCGCGCAAAGATCAGATGGGCAGCGACCGAGCGAGCGGGTGCGATACGATGGGGGAGCGCAGAGAGCAGAAGTAAGCGGCGACCGATGTGCGCGACGGTCAGGATCGGGTGCGACGACGACGGGAAAGGGTGGTGGTTTTCGCTACGGAGAAGGTGAGTAGACAAAGGATTCGAAGGGAGCGATCGATGGCGCGCGGCGATGATGAGCGAGCAGGTGGTAGGCGTGTGTGGGGGATCTGTTGGGTTTGGGTTTGGGTTTGGGTTTTGGAACCGGATGGGTTGGGATTGGTTTGGTTGGTGCGGTTGCGGTGGTTGCGATGCGGCACAGAGTGGGAACGGACGATTGATTAATGCCTGTACAGGCAGATGCGTTCGCTGACGACGGTGATGCTGGTGCTGGTGCTGGTGCTAGTGCTTGCCTGCTGGTGCCGATGGATGGTGGGATTTTTTTATTTTTTTTTTGGATGAATTTCCGCGACGCCGAGCAGAGTTTATTGAAGGAAGTCCGAGAGCGCGCTCCAGATGGACCTGGGCCGCAAGCCGTTAGATTTCGGGGGTGTAGAAGCGGAGAAGTGCGAGTGCCGGAGGGATTTTCTCGTTGGAGGGTTGGAGGAGAAGGAGGAGGAGGAGGAGGAGGAGGAGGAGGAGGAGGAGGAGGAGGAGGAGGAGGAGGAGACGGAGGGGACGGACTATCGAGGGAAGGGCGACAAGGAACAAACAAAGGCGCAGGAGGGAGGAGGTGGTGGTGGCCGTGGTGGGCGATGGGGCCTGCGATGGGGTGCTGGGGTGGGGTTGGCGCCTCTTGGAGAGGGACCGGGGAGCGAGGGGGTGTGGGATGCGCTCGGCGGTATGTATGGGAAGCAGTTAGGATGACGCTGCTACGGTATGCTTCGAGCTGGTATGGGTGCTACATATCCAAAGGGAATGGGATATGAACGAACGGGGGCGGTGGTGGTGGTGCGGAGGGGCAGAGCAGGTACACGAGAGAGAAACCGTTCAAATGGACGCAGACGGTTCGAATGGATGAGGCAGGTAGACAAGGCCGCGAGAAGGAGGCGTGTGCGTGTGTATGCGTGTGTGTGCTCACTGTGGCAGACGGCGTATGGTTGGGAGCGACGAGGCGCCGGGCTTCCTTAATCTCTTACTTTTCTTCCTGCCTTGCTCTCTTGCTTTCTTCTTTCTTTGAGCTTGTCCTTTCTTCTTCCGTCCACCGGCCCCCGTTCTCCCCTTCTTCTCGGCTCCTTTTCTTTATTCTTCCCGACGCCGCGTTCAACGCTGTTCGAACCCACAGCTAGATAGCTTCCGTCCGGCTCCAGGTTCCATTCCGTCCGCCCGAACATCTGCTCTGGCATATGGGCCGACAGAACGAAACACAGGATCGGTCTCGAGAGTGGAGTATGTAGAGTTGGCCGAACAAAGTGCTGGGGACAGCTAGCGATAGCCTCCCAGAATATTATTCTCCCCCCTCGGCGACTATAAGGGGGACTCCGGTGAAGGCCACCGAGGTCATCGCGGTCCCTTTCTCCCTTCGCGTACATGGGGTATATGTCATCATCATCACCACCGTCCAAGTGGGTGCGTCAACACAGTTGCATCCTGATGGGCAGTGCTCGACGGATTCCGAGGATTGAGACGAGACAACCTGCTGCCGTGGTGGAACCGTAACATCAATGCTCATGACGACAGCGTCATCCAAGCACGTATGTACTCGCCTCGATCTTGCATCCCGACCGTCTTCGGCGACATGTCTTTCCCAGGATCATCGTCCCCCCTTGGGAGCGTCGGACGTCGATTCTGACGTCCTGTGGGTGGTGAACCTTTGGCCGATGCTTGGTTCAGCAGCAGATCTCCTCGTCGCGTATCTGACCTCCGCCCCTCCGGTGGCACTCAGGACGGTCAGTGCTTGTGAGGTATGTATGTATGTATGTAGAGTATGTCGGAGAGACCCGGTCCCCGCCCAGGAACGGCTAGGCGTGGCTGGGACTGGAGGCGGAGTGCTCGCGCCCGGTTGACGCGGGGGGAAATCGGTGGAGATCGAGTGAAGAGTGGTGGCCGCAACGTTGCTCTCGCCGTCGCATCTGCGGTCCCGTTGCTTCCTGCCTAAAGGCTGTGGATGCAGATTGTCTGCAGCTCGTTCGCATCACGAGCTCTTTCTCCAGAGCGCTCTTCCGGCTGGCTTGGCGCCGGCAAAGATGTCACCGCCCAATATCGGTTGGGCAGATTATGTATGGTATCAGAGTTATCTGGGGAAGGTGCTCTACTCCATTCCAATCCTTTGGCAATACGGTCTCACAATCCGTCGTCTGAAGGTTGTTTGTCGCGATAGCGATCCGGACTGACTGACTGTGCATCAGCATTCTGGAAGCCTTCTTCCTGCGCACAGACAGAGCAAAGAGAGAGAAGGGGGAAGTAAAATCAATAGATAAAAGCACAGTTCAGCTACCGGAACCGCTACCGGAAAGCCTGAATGCTCCGTCTGCTCCCAGTGTATTTTTTTTTCTCCGGCCTCGATTACGACGTACAGCACAGAACACAATTGTGGATATAGAGGTACCTGGGAATGGACTATAGGGCAGACGAAGGACGCACCAGTAGGAGTTGGAGTGCGAGCGCGAGTCGGGATTGGATATGTTGCCCCCGCCCACGTCCGCGCCTGCATGCATTCGATGTCATTCATTTCCCACTAACTAGCTGTGGCAGAAGGGCAGACCTTCCCCCCTCTTTGCTCCCCTGCGTAAGCGCTGTATCGGGGGGCCAGCAGCACAGCACGCCAGCATATGCACATCTTCATTGCGTGCACCTCAAAGTCGAGTATATATGTATAGATATACATATCTAGAGTTCGTGCATCCTGGAGCAGGTGGTAGGCTGGTACTCCGCATACCCAGCTCTAGAGCACTGGTCCTACTGGATGTTCCTCCCAGGTGCCCACTGCTCCGCAACACTGCCCCATATTACTTCACGCGTGTTTCACGTCCAAATCCACCCTCCTCGCTTCGCATCGGCTTTCCTTTCCTTCTATGAGTCAGTCACACGCGGAAGATTCACTGAGGAAGATGTCCCTATTCGCTCTGTTTCTGTGGCTGGCCAGTGGCTGTGCTACGGTCACGGTGCGTATCGAAAGGTGTCATCAGTAGTGCAGCGGCCGTGCCTAACCAACCACTGCCGGCCACCCGACCCTACGCCACTCGTCCAAGTCCCCTGTTACCTTTGATTCGAGACACATTGGGGCAAACTTTGACGGGTGCATTTCTTGCGAGTGACACTTTATGATGGTTGAATTCTGGTTCTATAGCACGAACTATTGCTGAGGGAGGCGAGCTGGATGGGCGTTGTTTGTGGATGAAGAGTTCGCTCCGTGGCTGTATTCCAGTTCATCTGTAATTCCCCGGCACGCACCAACACCGACCTCTAGCCATATGGTAGGCTTCGTCCTAGTGATACTTATACTCTTGATGGTCCATCTCGCCAACGATCGACAGGCCCGCTGCCACCAGTGGCGCGGGCAACCCACAGCACAGCAGTGGCCCGGGCGATGTGGAATACGATCCCCAAGCTCCGTTAGGCCAGCCGTGCTGCACCGCGCTGGCCGTACTACATATAGAGCACTCGGTATCAGCCACGGCACACACTGGGAGTCGTCAGAACATATGGCGGTAATAGCACGCACGTAGAAGCGGTAGGCATGTCTCCCCCATCACCCTTCGGGCGGATGCGCTCCTGAGATCAAAGAGAACACGAGCCGCGTGCTCCGAAGCCCCCGAATTGTGGACTTATTCGCGCATCAGAATCGTGAATGAGCTGGGATTCAGCCTGCCGCCCGGTGCCCGAATCCACAGCATACAAAGGCCACCGCGTATGCAACATTAACTCACTGACTGAATACCATCGATCTGTAGCAGTAGGTGGCTGCGGCAGATCTCGGTTCCTGTGGGGCCTGTCAACAAGCGGAGCGGGGGAAGATGTTGCCCACCGGATGCGGAGGTTTCTTTAAAAAAATAAATTGAATCGATACTCGAATGCGACAAGCCTGGCTCTAGGAGCCAAAATTGAAGGAAGAGAAGGTATTTGCACCTTCGGGAGGGCCGAGAAGCCATAAAATTCGGCGAGACGTTAGAGCTGCCTTAGAACAACTCGGTGCCGCGTGAATTACTTCGTCTCAGACTCCAGCATGGTGAAGGCAGATGAGTCGATACTCTCCCCAGTCCCTGTTTGTATTGAGACCTTGGCCAGGGTCCGTGTAGGCTGTTTAGGACAAATACGAGGTCCTGCACATTTTACTGACAGTCCACATCTGGGGAGGGTTCTATTCTATCCCAGGGAGACATTCTATCCCAAGACAATGATTTTAGAGACATCCCAGGTCTGGGGAGTTTTAGAGGCAAGTCCTTACGCCCGATTGTTATAGCCCTCACTAGTCTAAGTTGTTCGTGTCCAAAGAAGATCAAACCCAGGCTGAATCACGAGAAGTAGGTGTCCCAGATTCAACTACCCTGCACTTACTGGAGGGAGCGGACTTCTGTTAGGCCTTGCTCAATCAAGAGCGCTTCCTCAGTCCAATCAATCTTCTTCTAACTACCTCTCTAGGCAGAGCGAGTTTTATGGCTTCTCGGGAGTTGAGGAGTGACCTTGCCGTGATCGTGGTTGCCGGTGCAACCGAGCGAGCCGCTGGAGCTTCATGCACGGCGTCTACCCATTGTTCCGCGAGCACACATCATAAGTTGAGCCGCTAACCCACGCAGGGATGCTACTGCTACATAGGGGGAAGATCAGCCGAAGCAGGCAAGCCGCAGCAGTAACGAGTGATATACGATGCTATCTAGCCGACTTCTCCATAAACTATTTCCGACGCCTGCCCATAAGACCTCCAGAGAGATACCAGCAAAGGAACTCCAGCCGGAAAGTAAAAGCGGAGTGGGGAAGTTATGGAAGAAAGGAAGAAAGGCTTCATCACCATGCGTGTCGGCACTAGTATATTGCGATTTGATGACTCGGGAGTCGTAACTACTGTGAATCATAACTGGGAGCAAATGGAGTTTAGGGGTATACCGGCGACCAGGAAAAGCGAATGGAATGGAGGCCAGGTGTGAAAGTGAGTATTGTTCTGTATGTCGAGCGAATGGTGACTGCGCGGGATGGGGGTGGGTGCTTGTGGAGCGAAGGCGGGTCTGGAGGAGAGATGGGAGCGGGTGGGGACTGGGGGGGGGGGGGGGATGGGGATCACGAAAGCTCGAAAGTGTAAATAGGCTGGGGAAGGCCGAGAGACTTGGATGACGGTTGTAAGAACGACAGAGTCCTGCAGCAACGAACTGTTGCCTAACGGATAAGCGGATGCTAGCTAAGCCACCAAAGCTCCAAAGAGCGAATGGCATATCGCTCCCCGAATGATTCTGGTCCTTCTGCCGTCCGAACAGTGTCTCGATATAGATCTTCACCGGCAGGCTGGGGCCACCTATATATAAACTGTTAATACTATCAGTAGCAGAAAGACCTCAGGCCTATCTCATGTCCAGCAGCTACCTCCACGCTTGCGTGGGCGTCGAAGGGGACCGGCAGCTTTTGTCCCTCGTCCGGGGGGGGGCGCAGCAGCACTTCACAATCGCCGATCATGGCATTGAACAACTTTTTTTGTCTTTGTTTCTTCACTGATCTCCTGCAGCCTATCTAGACTACGGCGATAACATCGAACGGATTCGCAGTGAGGGGGCATGTTTCACTGCTCATCATCGAGTGACAAAGTATGTTGGCCCGTGGCAGCATCACCATCAATCACTAGATAGCTCTCTGGACTCCAGCTCAAGATTGATGGGCGCAATGGGACCTTATGAAACATGTCCTCTAAACGCGTAATGTCCAAGCCACCCCCCGGTGACTGCCATCACATGAACGCCCCGTGAAACTCTCCGTTAGCCCAAATCTCAGCCATCGATTCGGTCCCCGCCCGATCAATAATCCAGCACCCCCGTGTCACTCGTAGCGGCGCTCGGCGTCTCAGCATCGAACCACATCTCTTCTGCCTCCCTTCTCTCCGTTTCCTGATCGTCCCACTCATCGCTCTCGTCGATCGTCGCGTAATCGACGTCGGGGTCCTTCCCCTCGAGAAACCGTAGTGTCATCGTCTCGCGCCACAGCTGTTCGCCCTCCTCCCGGGTGGAAACCGCCTCTCCGGACGCCGTCTCCGCCCTGGCCTCAACGGGCACACCGGTGTCGCTGTCCGCGAGGGCGGCAACCTTCGCTTCAGCGCGCGTTAGATCCGCCTCGAGAACCCCCGACCACCCGCGCGCACGCCCCTGCGACTCGCGCTCCGCCGGCGTCATGTACTGTCGGATCAGGCGGTCGTACAAGAGCGGATCGGCGAGCTCGAGGTCGGGCGCAGTGAAGTACGCTGGCGTCGATGAGAGGTAGTGGAGGCGGCGATTGCGGATGAGGGTTTGCCGCGTACGCTCTGGTGTCGGAGGTGGTGCGCGCTGGGGTGCGGGTGCGGGTGGGGTGGCCGCGAGGTCGGACACGGAGGATGGTGGTGTCGATGGCGAAGGAGGTTCCGGGGACTCCGTTGCTGGAGATTGTGTAGGCGTTGGTGAGGTGTCCGTTGCATCCGACGGCCCATCCGTCGTGTCCGGCGAAGAGGATTTTGCGCAACCGGGCATATCAATGTTTTGTGTGGCTGTTGGTGGTGGCAATGGATCAGCAGTGAGTTGGGAGCTCCTCGAGATCTTGTGTCACAGTGCTATTGGTGACCGCCGTTGCCAAGCCCAACGTATCCACACACTCTTCTCGTGCAAACACTTAATCCATCTTGCATTCCAAAACATCACTTTTGCCGTCGAACGGATCGACGACACGCTGGCCTTGTCGAATACCCTTGCCCCCCACCCCCAAGCTTCCACTTCGCTGGATACCCAGAGCCCTCGATCTGCGGCGCCCTTTTCTTCATCTTCTGAGCATCCCCGTTCGAAGTCGCGAGCTGGTCGCAGCTCGACAATCGCCATGGCCCCACAGCCGCAGCCGTCCGCCAAAGCCCTACGTGCAGCCCAGAAACGCGCCCAGCAACCACGGAACTCACTCCCAGCGATAGACTTCTCAATCGCCCATCGCATCTTACCGTGGACACGAGCTGTTCTCTACCTCGTAGCAGCAGCTGCGGGATCATACGTCTCGCAGCTGTCGCTGGCGCCAGTATACGGCGAGATCCCCTCGTCGCTCCACCACGAAAAGATTGCCAGCGGCGTGTTCTTTTCGGCCTGGCTCCTGAAAGGCGTTGTCAGGAAATTTCCAGTCAAGCTGTCAGCTCTGATTCCAGTGCTAGTACTATACGCACCCGGAGTCTTGCACTTTGTGTTCCGTTACTCGGCAAAGTGGGGCGCCGTGGACGGGCCGATTTACACCGAAGCGTTGACGTACTACCCTGTTCTGTTTCTGAGCGTGTACGCTGCGGCGACTTTGATGCAGTTCAACAACATCTTCTTGGACGCCATTCCCGCCGGTATCTCGTTCACCATCTTCAGCATCGCGCGTGGAACTATTTCCGGTCTCCTGCAGAACCACATTGGATCTTCATGGGCACTGACTCGGTGTGGATTGCATCATGTCCTGGGAGGCTTGTACGCGTTGCTCTCGCCGACTCTCCTGTTGGCGACGACCATCGCCGCTATGATCCACTCGGCGGGTAACCCGATGTGTGTCCTGAAGTCGGAGCTGAACGAGACGCTGTCGGCATACAACTACACCCTCATTGCCAGACACGAGAGCAACACCGGGTACATCTCGGTCTTGGAGAACTTTCAGCTCGGATACCGAGTGTTGCGATGTGATCACTCGCTGCTGGGAGGCGAGTGGCAGCGTCCACCGGTCGGCTTTGAGCATATGGGTCATCCCAACTTCAAGGAGCCCATATATTCGATTTTCGTCATTATGGAGGCTGTCCGCTTGATCGAACCGGCACCGAAGAGTACCAGCCCGAAGGCATTGGCCATGTAAGTCCCGTCGAGCGCTGGTCATGAAGGGGTCACTCGGGGCTTACACGTGCATGCAGTGGTTTGGGGATCGGCACCTCGGCCGATGCACTGATCAAGCACGGCATTGAGACTGACATCGTCGAGCTGGACCCGATCGTCTATCAATATGCTCAGGAGTACTTTGGGCTCGCACGCAATCACACGGCGTACATCGAGGATGCGGTCGGTTTTGTAAAGAGGGAAGCCACCAAGAGCGTGGATTCGAAGAAATATGACTACATTTTGCACGACGTCTTTACTGGAGGTGCTGTGCCTGCTAGCCTTTTCACATTGGAGCTCTTCGAGGGGTTGAGCCAACTGCTGAACGACGATGGGGTTATTGCTATTGTGGGTTTCTCTTTCCTGCTCCTATTCTATCTGCCTGTTCCCCGAATCCCCGGATTGCCCTCCCCCTCTGTCCCACTTAGATGTCGGGCGACGCCGCTCCTTTTGGGTAATCGGTGAGGAAATCCGTTTATACACGGGGTGGAGACAACCCTCCCGGGTCTCACCGACCTACAAAGAGAGATGTATTTTCTTGTACCTCAGGCGTTTCCAGGTCACCCAAGGCTGTGATCTGTTTGTCCAACGTGGCCAAGAAAGGCAGCAAGATTGAGATGCTGTCCATCGGAGGTCACGACCAGGACACGCTTTAGTGTCTCCACGGACTTTAACCGATATACTCGTCTCGCTCATGGAGCCACGGAGGGCCATCTTTACTTCACAAGCACAGCCGCTGACCGAGTGTCAACTATCGCAGAATTGGGCCGGAGATCTGAAATTGCAGGCAGCAAGATCCATCATCGAGACGGTCAGAAAGGTGTTCCACAACTGCCGTGTGTTCCGCGAGGAGATGGCGAGCGAGGACATCAAAGAGGCAAAGATGGACTTCACGAACATGGTGAGTTTTCACGATTTCCCTTCTGCTATGGCGCATTTGATCGTCGGTTGTTTCCTTGTTTCATTGTTTCTTCGGCCTGGTGATGTTGCACAAGCGAATTACGTCCCCGGATACGTGTCTAGCTTGCCCCCGCTACCACGCACTTGGTCTGCGTAAGACGCTGGCGGGCATCGACCGCCGCATTCTTCTCCGCAAACCTTGAACACCGGCAGTATATCCCTCGTTTCCTGCGGTGGTACTGGCGGTGGCACAGACCATTCGTTGTCCGTTCTCTCGGTTGAGGTGACTGGGGCTGGCAAGCGGACGTCTCCACAGAGAGCAACGATCTGACTTCGCTCCCGATACCCCGTGCGAAGGGTCTCCAGGTATTAGGTCTCTGGAAGCGAGAGCCATTCCTGTTGGTCGGTCAGCCGATGGACCGCTTCCGAGGAATCTGGCAGCTGGAAGGTAGCACTGGCCAAATGGGAGGCTGAGAAGCCGTGATATCCGGATGATTGTGCCGGTGACGATGTTGATGTGTGCGCGTGCGAATGGGTGGGACCCCGCAGACCGGCCAAGGCATCCAACCCATGCAGGCGCATTCCGCGTTGCTGGGCGTGTCAAGCTTTCTGCACCCTTTGCCCCTTCCCGCATGAGCCAAATGCTTGCTCGTTCACCGTGCATCACACCATCACCCCTCTCGCTATTTTTTTTTCCCCGTGAATTCCATCCGTTGCTAGAGTTTCGATAATGCGCTCTCGAAAATGTCTCGGTCGGAAGCTTGTTTGTCTGCCGCGTATTTTGGGCTCACTTCCCTTCTTTTTTTTTGGTTCTCATTTTGCTTTTTTGTTGGAGTCCAGTGACGGATGCCGCACCAGGGCTTGTGAACGAAGACGGCGAGTGATCTGCTTCGCGTAAATTCATGTGGGAAGTTTCCAGCGAGCTGACTGGATGGATGTTCCTGCAATAGGTGGTGTTCTGCACCAAGTCCACGACGCCGTACGAATTCCGGGCGCCAGTGGCGTCGGACTTCCTGGGCTCGTACGCCCGGCAGAGATTCCTGTTCCCCAGGTACGAGATCGACCTCGAGCAGTACTGGGCGGATATCGCGGACCACAGCTATGTGATCCTCACGGAGAGCAACATCGACACGCTCACCGCCTGGCAGGAGGCGTCCGCCGTGGGCCACTGGGGCGTCATCAGGACCGTCGTGCCGGCCCGCGTGTGGGAGAACTATTAGTGCCGGGGGGTTTTCTTTTTTCTTTTTTCTTTTTCTTTTTCTTTTTCTCTTTCTGCTTGGACGGATGGACGGAAGGTTTGGAGGGGATACCCCAGATTGCTTACGCTGCTTGCCGTCATGTTGGTTCGAATACCTCGGCATTTCCTTTTATCTACTTACATACATAGCGCGCACTGAATCAATCGGCGTTCCGTTGCCAGCACGGAAGAGCCTCATCGGCCGTGGGCGGTCGTCGAGAGATATCTGCCCCATGACAACATCACAGCGGGATCACTCACTCGCCCCGCCCACCCCTCTCGGACGACGCTCATCCGAGCGCGCCCCGCCGCCCGTTTCGGGGTGCAGCACATATCTATGTATCTAGAGTGCACACGCCTAGGGGCACACCGAAAAAGGCTTATCTCGACCCACCCGCCTTCGCTCGCCGGAACAGGACGGTACTGCCGGGAGCGGTAAAGTATCTATATGTAGAGTATGTATATACTCTAGATACGGACGTGCACTAGCATGTTCCTGGCAGGCGCCTCCTCCCCCTCTTCCCTTCCGTCGTCCAGTTGGAAGCGTCGAATGGGCGACTCCCCGCCCGTCGGGGAGAGTTGTTTTGCTCCCTCTCGCCTCGCCTGCTCTCGACCGGACTGGACCTGTCAAAAAAGGCTTTTTTTTTTAATTTTTTTCTTCTTTTCTTTTGGCCTTCCCGACTGCAGGAATCACGGCGACTTTTTTTTCATCCTTCCCCCCCTTCCTCTCGCGCTTCCGGAATAAAGGCGGCGACCGGATTTTCCTTTTTCCCGTACATAGATACACAGACATACGGTGCGTGCGAAGAGCACATATGTATCTACTTATGTATGCCGCTCTGCGAACGCATACATATCTATATAGATAGTGTATACATGCATATTCTCCGCGGCGCCTCCGCTATATCTATATATCTAGTAGATGCTCTGTCGGGCCGCAGATGTCACCCGTCGATCGCACCGCGCGATTCGTCACTACCTCAGTAGGTAGTCTACATACTATATACCTATGTGCGTACGGATGTATGGATGGATGGATGGATGGATGGATGGATGGATGGATGTACGGATGTATGGATGTATGGACTGTATGGATGTATGTGTGCTCCGAAAGCGCTGCGTATACCTCCCGGATGGGACCTCTGCAGTACTGCACTGCACTGCACTGCACTGCACTGTAGATACAGCATTGCATGCTACCGGAGCCGGCGGAGCACATCGCGCGAGAATGTTCCTCTGGGCGGGCGGGCAGGCGGGCGAGTCCAGCTGGGCGATCCGGCTTTGTGCATGGAGGTCGTGGAACGGGGCGCCACTGGACGGAGCGGTGGTGGTGGCGAAAGAACGCTCTCGCCCTCGCGCGAGATATTTGGGGGGGGGGGTACGGTAACTGTGGATTGGCGGAGGTTGGAATTCGCATTTGCCCTTCGTCCATCCATCCATCCATCTGCAAGCCCGTGGGGTGGGTAGATTCTGTAGAACGGCAAGAGAATCGAACCGATTCTTCCGCCTTGTGTAGACTGTGTGTGTATAGTATGTCCACCGGTCTAGGATTCTCTCTCCTCCTCCCCGCGTTCGAATCACAAACGGACAACCCCATCGGAAGAGAAAGAAGGAAAAAAGCAAAAACAGAAATACTTTAAGAAAGAGAAGAAAAAATAATAATACAGTTCCTCGAAAACGGAAGCAAGAAAAAAGAATGCAGCTTCTCGACAACGGAGACAAGAGGAAAAGGAGAAAAAAAAAAGAAAAAAAAATACAGCCTCTCGAAAACGGGAAACAAACAAACAAACCAAAAAAAAAAAAAAAAAAAAGAATATCTATACATACAGCCTCTCGAAATCAGAAACAAAAGAAGCAAAAAAACCAAGAAAAGCCGTTAGCAGCGGCGGACGCGGGTCTGTCTAGCCTGGCCACTCGCAGCTGTGCCCACACACGCATACTTGGTACACACCCCTAGGCCCAATATACCCAGCCCCCCTCCCCCCGTGTAGGACAACCCGTTTTTCTCCGACGGCGATCTCTGTGTGGATGGACGGGAGCGAGTGAGATTGTGTGTCGAGTGGGGGGTACACACCTGGCAGGATGCAGCACTATCCGCCTGTATAGATACATACCTCGTACATATCTACACGCACACACTCCGCAAGTCTGTGTGTGGATGTATATATGCGCGCGAAGCGGGGGCCGTCGAACCTGTTTGCTGCTGTCAGCAGTGCCATCCATCCATCCACTGCTTCCGCCATGTCCATCGGCGAACGCCCGCTGGATCTGGGAACCTCCCGCCCTTGTCCGGCCAGCTGACAAGGCCACCCCCCACCCCCATCCCCCCCCGGATGGCAGAGATATCCGGATTGCCGGCGTCTCCACCCTGGCTGTCGTGCTATCTCCACGGCTGCACGTCGAGGCAGGTACAGGCGTGCGTGGAGGGCTGGATGGACGTCCGCGGAAGTGGTGGGACGGACGAAGCGCTGCAGCCAGCTCCCTACCAGCACTCGCCCTGCCAGCCCCCCGAGCTGTGGAGCAGCGCAGGAAGGAGGGAAGTCTGGGGTAACTACACATAGCTTACTTAGCTAGACTATGTATCTACAGTATCTAGTTATGTATTTGCCGCGGATAGGTATCGATTAAGGCGGGGTTGTGCATATATTCCGCACATATGTATATAGTACATACATAAGTAGTGCCAGTCCGTCCACCCATCCATCCATCCATCCATCCATCCATCCATCATCCGCGCCACGGATGGCATCATACATGCGATAAGAAGGGGGGGGGGGCGGGGCGGGGGAAAGGGAAAGGGAAAGTGGGAGACACACACACAAAAAAAAAGAATGAATGAATGAAAGAAAGAATGAAAGACAGGAGAAAAAAGCAATTGCTCTCGAGATGGGCAAGATCTGATGAGCGGGCAGGCAGACGAAGCTTGACGCGGAAGGAAGGAAGAAAGGAAGGGAGGGATATCTTTCCTCCAGGCGGCATAGAACTTTCGAACACCATTCTTTTCCTTCTTTCCGCTCGGTCCGGCATCACACGGAGAGAGAGTGGATCACCACCCCACACTCTGGGCGCCCAGCGCTGTCGCTCGCCATCTCGCGTTGGTTCCTGCTTGTTTTTTTTTCCTGCTCATCGCCTAACCCACGGACGGACAGGATCATAAAAAAACAACAATGGGGGCTGCATGCGCAGCAGGGGTGCTCGCTCTCGCGCAGAGCGAAAGCAGAAGGAAGAAAGGACGCACGCCCATTTGGCAGTGCGACAGACCAGGCAGATGCGTGCTGGGACATCCTGTGCGTCTGCAGCTGGGGCCCGTCAGCACGAATGACCGACCGATGGGCGGGCGGTGTGGGCCCCCCCACCGCTTTTTGCGCGTGGGCAATGCAGCAGAATGCGAGGAGCAGCTGCAGAGCCTCTCGTCCGCGCCCGTCATCCGCCGCACGCACAGTCGGCGACCTCCAGCAGCAGGCAGCGGCGCATGGCGAGGAGGCAGAAAAAGAAAAAGAAAAAGAATGCCCAATTCGTGTCCGCGGATCTCCTGCGACGGGGGCAGCAGCGGAGACGAGCCGCGACGTCGACTGGCCGGCGGCGTGCACGTGGCATCACGTCGACTCTAGCTGCGACTCCTCCAGTCCGGGGTGGGATGGCCGACGGCCGACGGCGAAGACAGCGTGCCAATCGCGAGCGGCGGCTGCGTTCCCAGAGGGGGGGCCGGTTCGAGCCGCTGAGGTGATGTTGACGGTCGTTTTGCTTGTTCCTGTTCGACGTCGATAATGCAGCCACACGAACGCACTGTCTCGGACACGGCAGCAGTGCGCTGCGCGGGGCGGGATGCGCATGCCTTCTTGGCCGGGCGGACGGATAGCGGCGAATGTGGGGGGGGGGGGATTCGAGGCAGCTGAGAAGCTGCATGTGTCCAGTCAGCGGCCAGCTCGGCATCTCCGCATCTCCACCGCGACAGCGACAGCACGCACCTCTGCCCATCGCGACGGCTGGTGGGATCGACGCGGCGGGCGGGGCCCGGTCAAAGGCGATTCTCGCCGTCGCCGCCGCTGCTGTTACTGTCTCGTCGCCCCGCTTCGACCGGCCCCCGCCGCCCCCCCCCCCGTGGCGGCGCGGATGAGCTGGCACTCCTTGCGTGGCCGAATGGCTGGCGTGGTGCTTGTCTGCGCGACGCCTTCAGGACATTCTTCGTTCCACGGCGCTGTCGGGAGCGATGCGCATTCTGCAGGTGGGTGGAGTGCTCGAGAAACCGTGCATCTACACCCAATCCGCCGGCACGATGCTTCTCCCCGCAGAGCCACATGCATTGCGGAGGCGATTCTGCGCCCTCGTCTCGCTCCCTTGGCGAGCATACATAGATACGTAGCCCGGGCGTGCGGTTTTGCAGGGCGCTATGTAGTCACGATGGCAGAAAAACGCCCTCTATGTACGCGCAATGGCCGTGCGTGGCGCGTGGCGGCTGTGCCACGGGCTTGGCTCGCGGCTTCCAAGCCTTCCTTTCTGCCTTCCCGTGCACTGCCGCCTCGATGCGCGTCCAGGCGTCCTGTCCCTGCGTCTCACGCTCGTCCCTGCTCTCGCCGGGGAGCGCGACACGACCCGCTCGATCCGCGCAGCGACACCGGCGTGAGAGACATTATGCTTCCGACGGCGGCGCCGTGGCTCCTGGACACCCGGAGCTACATATCGAGAACGCCCGCAAGCGACCGCCGGATCCTTCTGGAAGACGTCAGGCGACGGGATCCGCCCCGTGGTCCCTCGGTCGCAGGGGGCCTGCCAGTCTCTGCCAGTCTGCGGCGCCGGTGACAGGGCAGCCCCAAGAACGGAGACTTTGCAGAGACACGTCCAGATGTATGGTGTCTTTCTCTGTGGTCGGTCTGCTCGGACGTCATGCGCCGTACCTGCGTGGCGGGACAATACCGACATGCTCTGCGCCCGGTCTTCGCGCCAGATGCCTGCGGATTCTGTGGATTCGTCCCCGCGAGAGGAAGCCCGACGGAGAAATCGTCGTCGTCGCCGCGGAGAGAAGGGCATCCTCGTGCCCGCGCACTGTTCGGGGCATAGCCTCTCCGGAGGCCGTCCGTGTCCGGGAGGGGCTGTGTGCGGGGAGCAATATCCAGGCGGAAACCCTTGCTTCGTCCGGCCTGGAGGAAGCGGTCGGCGGGGGAGGCGTGCGTTGCAAGAGAGACGCCCCAGGCGAGAGGCGGACTTCTTCACGGCGCGGTCGCGGGAATCTCCATGTTCGACTCACTGCAGAGACGGATGGATCGGACGGGCTGCTGCTTCCGCCGCACCGTCTGCGAAGGGCCAGTTCCAGAGACGAGCCTGCTGGGAGGGGAGCATCCAACGGACGGCCCCAGTGTCGCCAGCCTCGAACGAAGCTCACGCGGGCAGACCCGTGTCCCTCTGCAGATCGCCCTTCGCGTGCGGAGGTCACATCTCTGCACTCTTCTCCGTGGAGGACGGCAGCGAGGACCGCGGACACCGCCTTGGAAACCGCCGCCTCCTCCTACGGTGCCCAGAACACTCCAGCGATGCGGGGACGCCATCGCATCGCACGTGCCGTCCTGGCCTCCGCGGTGGTCATCTGCCTGCCCCTCCCCGCCGACGATGACGCCGGCCCACATAAGCAACGGCGATAGCCATCCAATCCATAGCGCTCGTGCCGCGTCCGTGCTTGTGCTCGTGGGCGCGGTCTCTGCTGCAGCTCTGGGGCGAGAACGGGGCGTATGGAGGGAAAAGCGATGGAGCGGGCGGCATCGTGATGTGACGGCGACGACGACGACGACGGCGCATGCATCGTCCATCCATCCTCCATCCAGCCGTGGAGTGCATATTCTGCACGCTCTAGTTGGCGATCCTCCCTCGCTCCCTCCCTCCCTCCCTCCCGATGCAGGCAGTGGAGAGCGCCCCTCGTTCGTTCGTCTAGATACACACGGGACGAACAGATGCCTGACGCTCTCCGTCCCCCACGGGGCAGAAATCCGATCTCACAAACACACACAACTAAGGAGGAAAAGAAACGCCTCACCGCTCAAGCACTGCTCTCTCCGGGACCATCGCTGGGGGGGCGGCGGAGGGTGCACGGTACACTTATGCGTCGAGGCGAGTGTGAGCCAGAATGAGTCTGCTGAGGCTGGACCGGACTGGACCGACGTGCGTTGCGCTGGCTGGGCTGGGAAATCCCGCACCACAGACAGGCTAAGCTGTGTAGATAAGTTTTGTCCGTATGCTGTGCGGATATGTGCGGATATCTATGTACAGTACCTGGGCTGGGCTGTACTTGTTCTCCGTTGTCGCTGGCGGGCGGGCGGTGGACGACGACGACGATGATCC